>Ga0222650_1000164_pt1 | contig 60631 bp, 46 predicted proteins | sample AntAcemetagen367_FD_179820 | JGI IMG/M metagenome (GOLD analysis project Ga0222650, IMG submission 179820) | Saline water microbial communities from Ace Lake, Antarctica - #367 | ecosystem: Environmental > Aquatic > Non-marine Saline and Alkaline > Saline | place: Antarctica: Ace Lake... | reverse complement strand
CCCATGCTGAAGGAGCCACCAGGAATATCTTTAAAGATGATGCTGCTTGGTAATGCCGGATCTTGGCCGACACAAATCGATGGGAAAATAATTCCACTGAATACGGATACGACGATTGATTCTAAATTTCGTTTTCTCATAACTACGGTAGAGATTATTTCATTTTAGGTTGATCGCTTGAGGGGCGTCGTTGAAGAGATCGGAGAGGAGCTAAATAGCAAGGGCTGGGAAGCCGGATTTATGCCGGGAAGTTCAAGCGCAGGAACAGTGAGAAGGAGAATCAGGCGAAAAGATCGAGCGACGGCATCTCCAGAGCATTTCAAGACAACAAGTGATGAAGGCGGACTGTAGACCTCCTTCCAGCCATGCCAAGGATTCGTTTAGCAGCGACTGTTGTTGAGTGTTGGTCCTCTGAGAGCGGGGCGGTGATCTTCGAAAATCAGGACGCGGCGGTCGCCGGGCGGGATTTCTTTGGGCTTCTAGGTGGGGCTTTGATCGAAAGGACAAGCTCTGACCCGAATGGGACTCAGTTTGGGTTGAAGCCATTCAAGTCCGTCTCGTCATCGGGAATCCTTTTTTAAAGTACCTGACAGACGTGGATCGATAGGGACCGTGATACTGACATCAAGAGACAATCGTGATGCCTAAATCGTCTCACCTAAAAAATACCGTAATTGATAAAAATTAAGGCTTGTCCCGGAAGATTAAATTCCTTTCAACTCCGACACTTTCTCTTTTAATTCCCGCAGCGATCAATTTTCGTCCTCCCGTTCACCGAGCGCTCCTCGCGGTTTTCCCGCCCTCTTCTTTCCCTTCGGACCAAACCATTCCCAGCTCGCCTGAAACACCCCGTCGACAAAACTCTTCGATCCAATCACCGCGCCATCCGTGAAAAAGCGGACCCGGTATTGAATCACTTTGGAAATTTTCAAATCCCGCGTCTTCTCCTCGGCAGGTCGCGCCAATTTCGCATCCGCCATCTCGCGATCCCTGCCCTTGCGCAGCACCACGCGCTGCTTCGTCTCGATATTCCCTCCGTTCTTCCTCTGCTCCAGCCCCGCCAAAATCAAAATCTTGCGATGCTCCTCTGAGATCATGGCCTTCGCCTCCTCGATCTCCCTCGCCACGGAAGCGGTGTCGTTCCACGCGTAAAGACCTCCCAACCCCCACAAAAGCTCTTCCCCGGAAAGCCCCAACGCGTCCCCCCTTCCCACACCCCCGCGGAACCTCCAGCAAGACATGCGAGTGACTTTTCATGAGGCCATACGAGGTAATCCGGCAGCCCGAACAATACGACTGAACATTTTAGACGGAGCGAGCAAAGCACGAAAGGGCCGGGATTTTCGGACGCCAAACTCCAATCAAAACCGCTCATACCTCCGCAGAAGAACTCGAAGCGGCTCCTTCTCCTCAGCCTCTAAAACGTAGCGCCAATACGGGAGAGAATTTGCGACCTCTATCAAAATTGAAACCAATTAAGCCTAGACTGAGGGTCTCGAAGTCAAACCACAATCCGGGTCACGACATGATCAATCGCCACCGGTGGACCCTCTCCCGAGGAATCCTTCGAAACCAAAAATCGCTACGAGTTTGGATGACATTGCCACCCTTCGCAGTCAAGGATTCCCTGACGATAACAGATCTTACAAATCATCCGAAATTTTAAATTACACCAGACTCTCGTCTAAATCATACCTGACATGTTTTTTAAGATGAGACGCCTCCCCCACCACCGATCACGAGCGAACCAAAAGACGAGCGGGCGGTGGGCACTGGGTGCGAACGAGCAACCAGAATTTGAAAGCGACGCGAGGAGCGGTGACCAAAGAGCACGGGAGGAACTTGTGAACCACAACGGAGGGAGCGGCTGGCGCAATCGAGAGGAACGAGATAGACTAGAGCGGAGCGACAGCCCCGCGAGGGGTTCGACCGGAGGGTAGCATCAAAAGGATGATGTGGCGAAGAATGAGCCGCTGAAGACTGACAGCCAGCCCAGCGACCGCTCTCCGAACAGAAGCGCGCGACCGGAGGGGCGATGTCTGGGCGCAGGGCGCTTGCCGCCCCGCAGACAGCGTAACGCAGCGGTCGAATTGCCGGACGAAGGTGCTTGGGACTTTCGAGCCACCGACAGGCTTACGACGTCGATACCGGAAGGAGCTTGGGAGAAGGAATTCAACGCCGTTGCAGGAAGCTTTGCTATTAGTGCGGGTAATTGAACAGGTAATTGAACAAGGCCGTGACCGCCCGGCGGCAAAGCGAGAAGGAAAACTCCGAACTCGCCAAAAAAGGGACCCGATGCGCTTCTTTGTCCCGCCGGTGCTGGTGGGTGGGTTGCGGAGGACTGAGGCGAGGGACGAGGCTGAGACCGGAGCCGGGCTGGAGGGTGGTGTGGAACGTGGCGGGGCGGCATGGGGTGGAGGCACGATCCCGATGCCGTGGGCCGGAGGGCGGCGCGGAGCTGCGGGCGGGCTGGCGCGACTCCTGCTAGGAAGCCCATTTTTACCAACCCGACGTTAGGAGGCAGACCACGAAGTTGGGCGCACCGACCATGACTTCACACAACACTCCGTAATCCGCTCGACGAATGGAAAGAGGGAAGAATTGACCGACTGGAATGGTGCCCGGGTGGAAGGGGCCCCTTGGGGAAGGTCCCACCCGATCAGGCACGGCGACGGATTACGGATGTTGTGTGATGGCCATGGGTGCAGGAGGCGTGACAGATCGCACGCTTTGAAAATGACCCGACGAAGGAGGCTGGTCTTTCTGGCAGAACGCTTTGCCTCACCGAAAAATCTACGACTACCCCGAAATCCGCGCCAACTCGAAACGGCCACCCCGTCGTAAGATCATTACAGCTAAATGGATACAGCATCACCGACCTAAAACATGCCGGACATGTTTTTTCGGACGAAGGTGCTGAGAACTTTCGAACCACCGACAGGCTCACAACGCCGAACAAAGCAAAATCCCCCCATTCCAAAAATACTTTCACCCCCTCGAATCATCGCAGCTACCTTTCTTGAGAGGCATCGTAGCTATAATTTGTCTGGCACCATAGTCCGACAGGCTTACCACTACGACCGACTTAAAAGGTATTCCTGCGCCAATTCACTCCGCCCCACCCCGTCGTAAGACCATTGAAGGTAGGTGGATTGAGGGGATTCCTTCGCATAAACAGCCTGGCATATTTTTTCTGACTTCTGATTCTTACTGAACATGTCTAAACGTCTATTCTAAAGGGATGAACCAGTAAAGTGGAAACTGACTGCCTGGCAACCAAGTTAAGAGACTTTGTAGCTGCGGGGTTTCAAAGACCTACGCTCACCGTTGTCTGACAACTTAGTCTCTGATCTAGCCTTCACAGGCGATACTGGTGCACAACAACTATCTCTCGGCAGAGAGAATGCTAAGCTGTGCGAAAAATAGTCTTGGAGGCTTTCCATTTTCCCAATAGATGCCAACAAGACGATCTCTCCCTTTTTGATGCTTAGACGAAGGAAGATCCCATAATATATATGAACCACTCTTGTTGATCGGTATATCTTTGTCCTTAGCACGAACAATCACCTTGAAAAAATCAGTCTGATTTTTTGCATCCCACTTCTTTCCATCGAAGGCCAGCTCCAGATCACCCTTTGACTTCAGAAGCTCCTCACGAGTATTCATTTTTAGGAATGTTACTACTTTTCCCAGCACTTTTGCATCAAGTCGGAGGTGCTCCTTCTGAAATGGGTATTCTTCAAAAACTTTTTTCTTTACCACGGCGTCAGCTAAGGCAAGGGCGTGATAAAAAAATATAAAGAAAAAGAATTGAAATACGTAGTTTTTCATAAAATTTAGTCTTCCCCATTCTGCCAATCCTCCCAGTCGTCTGGTCGCGCCTCGGGGTCAATCTGATTGGGTTTAGCAAAATTATCCATTGCTTGCTTGGCAAAAGCGGGAGGGCCACAGGTGATCTTCACAAAATTAGGCGATGCAACTAATTTGGAAATATTACCTTCGGTCACATACTTCCAACCCCAATTCAAGCAACCAAGAATCCTTCTTTTCCCAATCTTCCCTGAAGAATCTCGACACCGGGCACTTATGCAGGTGTAAAACTCTTTCCCAACGTGATGCCTTGGGAGTGCTCCTGGATGGTCAAAAATACTGAATCCAGCACCGTGGAAACGACCTGTTGGATCACTCACTGCATGTGCACTACCAGCTCCAGAGGAATGATTATCAACATAAGGTGCGTTTGCAGGACACCCTTTACAGTCCACTCGCCACCCTGTTGGCTTCCCTCCGACATTAATGGCTAATTGGTATGCTGTCACACCTGAGTCACGGCGCGTTTTGGCAAATTGAATGACCTTCGGGTCTTGGCAACGAACATCTCCTTGATTAACTATTTCGCCAAAAGCTTCGACAAACATACCTTGCAACGTACGTTTCTTGTCGTTGTTCGGATGCCAAGTTCCTATGTAAGCACTGGCAAATCCCATTCGCAAAGTGCAGGCGCCACATTGCTTCGTATCACTTTTCCCATATAAGGCTCCAATCTTTATCATGGTTCCTGCATGTCGTGCGTTAGAGACTCCAACATCTGGGGAGGCCATTGCTAGACCTAGGCGATCTAGAGAGTTTACAGCGTCATTCCCCACCATCCCATAGAGGTTCATCCCGCCCCTCTCCCCAATGGGATCTCTGCTTGGCCAATTTCTGACGGTTGATGTGTTGTAGAGGTAGATTGGAGGCGGTTTTTGTATTCGAGGCGGCGGCTCTCCGGCTGGTGGACGTAGTGATAGCGCTGGCGATCCATGCCTACGAGAGTGTGGCGCATGATGATACTTGCGGGCATTGTCACGATCTACGTCCAGGGTGAAGGAGGGAAAGGTAGGCGTATCGGAAGGGACATGTCGGGAAGATCGCAAAAGGTCTTCGTAAGCGTAGCGGCAGGCGAAAGTCGACCGAGAGTCAACAAACTCCCACTCTGGGGCACTTCGCCTTGGACGGAGCGATTGGGAATCCCGGGTCAGGATGATTGAAGGAGCTTTCATGTTTACGAACTTTCGAACTTTGTTGAGATGATTTGAGTGCTTTTTTCTATCACTTGATATAATTCTGGCAAAGTTAAAAGACGATTTATGGCGGCGCAGCGTTTTGACAAATCCAGTCATTTAGGGACGGCGAGGGAATTAAGGAAGATGTCGCGCGAAGGAATCGGGACTGTCAGTGAGGCCCTGACTTCTCTTTGTGTTGTGGATAACTCAAGGAAAAGGCGCGAACTCAAGATATCAGACACGATACAGAGAGTCCCGTAGCTTCCTCCTTACTGACTGGTTAAAGTTTCAGCATCAATTTGGAATTAAAGGCCTGAGATCATTTTCCTCCGACGTGCCGGTAATCGTTGCCGCCGACGCTGAGGACCTCACTTTTACGATCCTCGCCTTCAAAGAGTCTGTGTGAGTTTGCCGAGGATTTTGGTCATCACTGGGACGGGTTTAGGCCACGGGGACCGATCGTCCGCTGCGGCTCGCCCCTTGTTGGCATTAACCGAAGATCTCCGTGACGGGACCGGCGTCTTCCTTATCAGGGCCGGCCATGCGGAAGGGGCGGTTGCTTGGGGAGTGGATGACTTTGGTGTGATCGAGGCCGAGGCTGTGGGCGATGGTGGAATTCAGGTCGTGGAAGGTGACGGGGTTTTCGGTGACAGTGCGGGCGTGCTCGTCGGTTTTGCCGTAGACTTGTCCGCCTTTGACGCCGCCGCCGGCGAAGAGGCTGGTGAAGGCGCCGGGGTGGTGGCTGCGGCCGTTGCGATGTTCTTTCTGGATCTCGGGGGTGCGGCCGAATTCGGAGCTGAGGACGACTAAGGTCGAGTTGAGTAAGCCGCGTTCTTTGAGGTCGGTGATGAGGGTGCTGTAGGCGGAGTCGAGGGGGTGGCAGTTGCCCTGCACGGCGGTGAAGTTGTCGTAGTGGGTGTCCCAGCCGCCGAGGGTGACCTCGATGAAGCGCACGCCGTGCTCGACGAGTCGGCGGGCGAGGAGGCAGCCTTGTCCAAAAGGATGACGGCCGTATTGGTTTCGGAGGGTGGGGCTTTCTTTGGTGAGGTCGAAGGCGGCGAGGTCTTCGCTCTTCATGACGCGGACGGCTTCGTCGAAGAGGGTGCCAAAGTTCTTGGAATTGGGGGAGGGATTTTCGCGGTGGAAACGTTGGTTGACGGTGTCGGCGAGGCTGAGACGTCGTTCAAAATCTTCTTCGCTGACGGAGGGATGTCTGGCGGTTCCTTCCAGTCCCTTTTCGGGATTGGTCACGACGGCGGGAGCGAATTTGGCCCCCATCCAGCCGGCTCCGATCATGTTGGCGGGGCTATTGATGGTGATGTATCCAGGGAGGGTGGCGTTCTCGGTCCCCTTTAACCGGGTGACCCAACTCCCAATGGCGGGGTGGACGATGGTTCCGAGTTGCTCGTAACCCTTATGGAGGATGTAGCTGGCCTGGTCGTGGTCTCCTTGCTTCGATTGCATGGAGTGGATCGTGCAGACTTCCCGCATGATCTCTGCAGTCCGAGGAAGGTAGCTCGCGATCTGGAGTCCGTCGGCGGTGGTGGGGATTCCTTTGACGGGACCCTGGACGTCTTGGCCGGGTTTGAGGTCGAAGGTGTCGAGGTGGCTCATGCCGCCGGCCATATTGAGGAAGATGACGTTGGTGGCGGTTCCTGCTTTTGTTGCGGATGCTTTGTCACCGAGGGCTTGGGAGGCGAGGGATCCGCCCAGCATAGGGGCGAGACTGACGCCGAGGAATTTACGGGAGGCATCGCGGAGGAATTCGCGACGGGAGAATTCATCGGCAAGGTTGGGAGTTGATGAGGACATTAGTAGATGAAGAGAAATTCAGGAGTGCAGACGAGGGCGGAGACGATGTTGGTGAATCCTTTGACTTTACGTTCGTTGAGTTCCTGGGCGCACAGCGCTCGCTCTTGGGCGGTGGGCTGGCGGGTCAGGATCGATTGGAAGAGGAGGGCGCCTTTGGCCTCGTTTGAGCCGGGGGCTCTGAGAATCGTGCGGATCACGGTATCCTTCGGATTGGCGACGATGGTTTGGGTGGCTCCGTTGAGCATTTGGAGGGTCTGGGTGAGGCTGCCCTCATTGGTTGCGCCATCGATGCTGATGCGGTCGGATTGGCCAAACTTCTGGAGGAAGTGGTTGGGGTCTGCGGGGCTGGGAAGTTCCGAGGCCCGGGCGATGCCGAGAATCGCGGAAGTCATGAGGCGGCCATGTCCCGCGATATAGGTTGGAGGTCGGGGCTCAGGGGCCTTGGGGCCGGTGCCATCGCGCGCTTCATGATACTTCATGATGATCCACTCCTGATATTCCTTGACGGTCTTGAAGGAGTGGACCGTTTCAATAATGTCATCGAGACGACCGATGTAGCGGCCGTGGAGGTAGAGGTTTTCCATGGTCTCGATTCGTTGCTTGGATTCGGGATCGGCGAGAACGAGGGTGATTAAGGAGTCCCAAATCTGTTCGGCACTCATTCGTGCGATGGGGCGCCCCAAAAGTCCATGGAAGGAGGCCTCCTTATCCGGGGCGGATTTTGCGGCGAAGGCCTTGGTCAGCATGAGTGTTTGCTGGAAGGCGCGGAGGTCGTAGTGGTAGTCCTTGATCAGTTTTATCAGGCCGCTGTTGAGGGCGCCCGTGACGGGATTTTTAGGGTCGAGAAATTCTTGGTTGTCATCTTGGTGGAGTTCTGCGCCCATCACGCGCAGCCACATCCGAGCGGCGATGGAGCCTGCGAAGGTGGGGTTTTCGTCACTCACGACCCAGGCTGCGAATTGCTCGAGGCTATCGAGAGTGGGCTTCTTGGGGTCGAGGCGCACCTTCCCGCCGAAGGGGGTCCGTCCTGCCACCAATTCGCCGGGATCGCCGTCAGGGTATTGGTAATCATTGGGGAGAGCGATGCGTCCGGAGCCCTTTTTGGGTTCGATGCCACTGGCGGCATACTGCCCGATGGCGTCGCTGAAGAAGTGCAGGTGATGAAGGCCCGGAGCATTATATTCCTTTTCGGAGGACATATTGACGAAGAGTCCTCTCCCTTTGAGGAAATCGAGCCGGCCGAGGTTACTTTTGCCGTGGGTGAAGGCGGCGAGATTATAGAAGTCAATCCGTTCCCATTTCGAGTCGGGGTCGTCGTGGCATTGGGCACACTCCATGCGGATTCCCAGGAAGGCCCGCATGGTGTTGGCGGAGTTGTCGAGGGGCATACCGATATCCCGGGTGTAATAGTGGGAGGCTCCCGAACCGGTCCAGCCGTTGCCACGAGCCGACAACAACTCTTGGGTCATCGCTTTCCAGCTTCTGTTTTCACGCACCGCTTGGCGCGACCATTTGATGAGGGGAGCGTTGGAGCTGAAGTATCCTCCCTGCAGTTTCACCCCGTCGAGTCGCAAGTGGTCGTAGAGCCAGTTGTTCATGTGGCTCTGATAGCCTTTCGATTGATAGAGTTGGGAGACGAGGCGCTGGCGATTGCCCGCGGCGGGATCGTTGCTGAACTCCTGGATCTCGGCAAGAGTGGGGATGCGTCCGATGGCGACCAACGAGGCGCGCCGGAGAAAGGTGGCGTCGTCAACGGGAGCGGGTTCGCTTTGCTTGGACCTTTGAAGAACTGAACTGATGAGCGTGTCGAGGCGCGCGGCTTCCTTGGCCATCTCCCCGGAAGTGATCGCCGCAGCAGAAAGCGCGGGGGCAAGGAGCAGGACTCCGAGTGCCACTCGACAGGCAGCAGACAAGAAACGAATCATATCGTGAGAATACGAGCATGCCTTGCCCGAGTTTTCACGATTTGAAAACTTAGTAAGGGGGCGATGAGGGGGCGGAGGATGCCGAGTTTCCCCTCGGCCCAAAAAAAGAAGCACCCCAATACGAGGTGCTTTATGATCTAAGAAGCGAATCAGGGATTTGGAGAACCCCAAATGATCGCTATTTCTTGGCGTGAGGATGTTGCTTTAACAATGCATCGGGGCTGAACATATCGATCTTACTTTTCGTTTCGGCCCGGATTTTTTTCACTCGAGCTGCTCCGATCGCCGGAGCTTTGTTTCCGAACGAATTACGAACATAAGTCAAAACAGCCGCCATTTCTTCATCGTTCAGTAAACCGCCAAAGGCCGTCATGGGAACCTGTCCCGGGTATTTTTTACCCTTCACTTCGATGGGCCCCATAAGCCCTTTGAGACTTAACTTGATGAGACGATCAGGATCGCCGAGCGACCACCTTGTTCCGGAAAGCGGCGGGAATCCGGCGTCAGGAAGGCCTTCACCATTCGCTTGGTGACAAGTCATGCAGTAACCATCCCGGGCATAAATGGCCCCCCCTTTCACAAACGAAATGGCATCGTCTTTCGAAAGATGCTTCGGCGCCACAACCACTTTCTCCTTTTCCTCTTCGACCGCTTCACCTGCGAAAATGGCATCAGCAAAGTTCAAGCTCTGCTTCATATATGAGTCGACCTCCTTCGCCTTTGCGATGGAAAGGACGGCGACTCCTTGCTCGGCGGGAAGGTAAGTTGCCGCGGTGATTGCTTCCAAACGGACTCTTCCGTGATCATCGTTGGCAGCACTCGAAAGAATCTGAGCCAGATTCGGCAACTTGTGCTCGTTGTATCGGGCAACCCGAACGGCCGCGCAGCGAATCTTATGATCTTTCGAAGCCAGCAGCTCGGCGAGCAGATCTGCGTCAACCTGATCAGCGCCCCAGGTCACCCACAGTGCTTCCAGCTTGAGTCGCTCGTCACTCTGGGTGGAGGCCCAATTGGTCGCGGCAGTGGCAACCTCGACGGGATCCCGTTCGCGCAATTCACGACGAGTGCGATAGCGGGTGCGGTATTCCGGGAGAGCAAGATTTCCAAGAAGCCCGGCAATACTGGCTCCGTCAACCTTGGCAGGTTTGACAAGAGGACGGCTCGGATAGGTGACCCGATAGATCCGGCCGTGCTCGTGATCCCGAAACGGGTCGCGGGCATTATGCTGCATGTGACCAATCAACATATTTTGCCAATCAGCAACGTAGAGTGATCCATCAGGGGCGAACTCGAGATCGACAGGACGGAAGTTCAAATCCTTTGAAACAAAGAGATCCTGCACATACTCGGTGGTGAAGCCGGTGCCGTCTTCGATAACACGATGCTGTTTCGCACCGAGGTAACCGATGCTGTTATTGATGAGAACATCCCCTTGGACTTCATCCGGAAAGTGTCGACTTGAAACAAACTCAACCCCTGAAGTGGGTCGTACTTTATTGCTCTTTATAATATCCGGCGCTCTCAAATTCGCGCCGTAGCGTGCTTTCACGGTTCCGGGCAGCATCCAGGAAAAGCTGGTTCCAGAGGTGTGCAGGAAGAAATCCTGACCGTAGTCATCGAAGGCCACTCCCCAGGGATTCGGAATCGAGAACTGGGCGTATCTCCGGATTTGCTTTTTCTGTGGACTGTAGCGGTAGAAGCCCCCGTTGGTCCCGCGCTCGGGCCCATAGATACTCTCGGTGTTTGTGTGGAGGAAAACTCCCTCACACATCACAAAGGCACCACTTGGATCGGCACAGAATGCCGAGATCGCATGGTGGGTGTCATGGTCATCGAAACCGCTCAAAAGGAGATCCTTTTTGTCATAGCGATCATCACCATCTGTATCTTGAAGTCGAATGAGAGACCCGCTTTGCGAGACATAGACGCCATCGTGGGAGATCTCGAATCCAATCGGAATGTGGAGGTCATCGGCGAAGATGGTCTGCTTATCTGCGAAGCCATCGCCATCGGTATCTTCAAGAATGAGCAACTTATCTTTGGGACGTGGATCTCCAATCCGGTAATGAGGATAACTCTCCATCGTGGCCACCCAGAGGCGACCTTTGTTATCAAAGGATATCTGTACCGGATTTTTCAGATCAGGAAATTTCTCCTCGGAGGCAAACAGGTCGATTTTATATCCCTCGGGAACCTCAATCTTGCTTTGGGAATCCTGCCCTGGTTGATACTCGGGGGTACCGTTTTTATTACTTGGCCGATAGTTTGAGGTCACCGGCGGAAGCTTCGTGGTCTTGGCATCCTCTCCGGGGAGATCAAACGTTTCTCCTTTCAAGGTCGCCCAGATTGCCTGGTCGCGGATCCCGGTAAACTCCTGGGTCTTTTTCAACTCGAACGGATAATTGGCGGGGCCGTAGGGATTGTAGCGACGACCGTAGACATGCACGCCATTGGGAACCTTAAAATTATTCAGCCACATGAAGTTCTTCTCTTTCACCGCAGCAGTCACGGCGTCCCGCCTGCTCTGATTTGGAGTGGCGCCACTGAAGAGAGCATCGGCAAGCCAAGGAGCGAGCTTGCGGTAGCCATCATCATTGAAGAGAGCACCATCGACGGTCAGCCTCTCATCGGAACCTGCGAACCACCGGGCAGATGTTGCAAAGGCATCCACAAAAAGGGCGCCATTGGCACTTGCGATTTCCTTCATCGCGGTGGCGTAAAGCTTCAGGTTTTGATTCCCCTCCCTGCCATCGGGCACGCTAAACTCCCCTGACAAATCCTGCATCGCAGTCGGCGAGACCAAGGCGAGCTGTGGGATATTTTTGCCGTTGTATTTCTGGGAGAGGGTGTGCTGAACAAAAGCGCTAAGCTCCGCTTTGTAGCGAGCCACCCCCGTGGGACCCTCAAAGGAGGCATTGTAGCCAAAGAAGGCAATAATGGTGTCAGCCCCGAGACGGGTTAGCCATTGATCAGGCATTTCAAAGTGCCCTTGCGGCCTCGAACCCGCCTGGAGTTCTTTTGGCAGCAATTCTTTGGCTCCCGGAAAGGCATATTGTCCCTCCTGGTTTCTGCCGGGATGGGGTCGAAATCCAGGTGTATTGCCTTCGTCACCCATATTGCGAATCTTGAGTTCGCTGCTCGGAAAACGCAGCTGGATCTCGGTCTCGAAATATCCAAAGTGGTTCATCCTCGAAGCCATTCCCGAACCAAGCAAAACGATGGTGTCGCCCTTCCTAAGGGAGAGCTTTGTCGGAGCCGCTTTCACTTCGAAGGTCACGCTCTCAGGATTCATGGGGGCAAGCACCCCGGGGGCAAGCTTGGCCACTTTCTTTTTGGCGACCTTTCGCTTCTCGGATTTCGCCTTTTCTTTTGGAGGGGCTAGACCAATCTCGGAGATTAAAATCTGGGCATTTGCGACAGGGCACTGCCACGTTAAGGCTGTCAAGAGGAGGGTTTTAATGACCGGGAGTTTCATAGCGAGACATTCTGGGAAGGTTGAAAAGAGCGTTTTGCTGGAGCAGATTTCACGACGTTCATCTACACCGGAGAAAGACTGCTCCTTTCCCATTGGTTACGGAAAAAGCAAAGAATCTCAAGCTTATCCCGTTCTCAAGCAATCCCTTTTCAGAGTTGCCAGCCCTCGAACGCCCCGCGTTAATACCCCGAAGATCGCACCAACAATGACCCCTCGGCGATGGCCGCAGCCTAGCTCCCGATGATTCGTGACCCGCCCGGAGAGGGCCCAGCACTGCCGCATGCAAGCTTATCCATGGCTTGGCCGAATGGAGGATTAATCTTTTTCGCTATGAATTTTCCTCCTAAAATATCTTGCGAAGAAGGGGCACGCGCTTTTTCGCCTGATTCCCCGTGGCACTGTTACCGCGCCCAACCCTCTCGGCCCAATTCCTGCTCTCTTCTTGTCTCCGCAAGCCTCTTTCTCCCCTCTCCGATCTCTCCAACGAAATCCTCAAGGGGTTCACTCCAAAAAATTTCCCGTAATATTCTATGAGAATCGTGTTCGCAACCTTCCTTTGGGTCCAATCGTTCGTTAGCGCTGCCACCCCGGTTGATCTTAGTGGTCTGAATCACTTGGAAATGGAGGGCCTTCTGCGGGATCTCAAGGTGACAAGATATCAGTCGAAAACCGTGGTCGATCATGCCACAGGGACTTTTAAGGGGAATTGCTCTGGATTGATCGGGTATGTTTTGCGGCGGCGATTTCCCGAGGCTTACCTTTCGGTGAGGGGCATGTGGGCTCCCTGGCGGGCGCGTCCCCTCGCGGTGACCTACTACGAGACCTTTGTCTCGGTCGGAAAAGAGGGGCATTCCAAACCGGCCTGGAAACGGGTCCGCAAGATGGTAGAGGTGAAGCCCGGGGACATCATCGCTTGGCGGAAGCTCAGCATCACCCAGGGACTCAACACTGGGCATATCTGTATGATTGCCGGAAAGCCGGTTGTGGAGAAGGACGGTCGGGTGCGCGTCCGAGTGATCGACTCGACGAGCGGTCGCCATTTCGACGATACCCGCAAGCCCGGGACAAATGGCGTGGGAGCAGGGGAAATGTGGTTTTCCATCAATGCCGCAGGGGAACCGGATGGATACTGGATGCATGAAAAGTCGAAACGCTCAAAAACCCACAAAATCGCAATTGGACGCATCGTCCCGGTCTGCGTTTCGGCAGCACTGCAACCCCAACCCAAGAAAGATGGGCAAGTCGTCACGGGCGTATTTGACGCGGACTACCTTGGTCTCACCGAGGCCGAGGCGGCCGAGATCGCCTCGCAGCGGAAGGTGAAATTTCGGGTAATCCAGCGCGACGGTATCAGTCTCCCAGTGACCGGTGAGATCACTGAAAAACGAGTCAATTTTGTGATCAAACAAGGGAAGATCTTCAGAACTCTGCGAGGATAGTTGGGCGCTCACTCCGCGGTTCCTTTGGCCCTGTCTTCCCGGGCCGCGTCGATGAAAGCTTTGAGAAGTTTGGCCTGTCTTTCGTCTTCGAAAACAAGGCTTTCGGGATGCCATTGCACCCCGATGAGGAAGCGGTCCGGATCGGTGGTTTCGGTGGCCTCGACAACCCCATCCGGACAACGGGCGACGATCCGGAGACCATCGCCAAGGCGTTTGACAGACTGGTGATGGCGTGAGTTGACCTCCAACAGGGAGGTTCCAAGAATCCCGCGCAGGCGCGAGTCGGGCTCCAGCCTGATGGCGTGATTGCGATCGCGGTGGTTCACGCCAAGCTCGCTGGGAATATCCTGCACGAGAGAACCACCGCTGGCGACATTGATCCATTGGCTGCCGAGGCAAATCCCCAAAAGCGGTTTTTGGGATTTTGTGATCCAGGCGGTGCTCAGGGATTTTTCGAATTGGTAGCGCGAGTCGTCGAGAACGCGGACAGTTTCGTGGGCCTCCTCTCCATATTCGGAAGGAGGAATATCAGCACCTCCGGGCAGGAGGAGTCCGTCGAGCAGTTCGAGGTAGGCCTGAATCTGTGCCGCGCTTCCATCGGTATTGGGCAGGACCACGGGGATCCCGCCGGCCTGACGAACAGCGCGGATATAGTCATCGCCGACCAAGCTGGCGATGCCGATCAGAGGGGCTTCCCCGCTTCTTTTCTCAAGAGCTTGAGGTGGCATCTCGGTATCGAGGTCGTCTTGGCCAATCTGGAATCCAAGGAGACCAGCAACGGCAGCAAAAATGAAAAAGAAGAAGGAACGACGTGATGGTTTTTTCATGGAAGGATGATCGCAAGGGAGAGAGAGATTCCTCAAGCTGACGTCGTTAAAAATACTCTCGGCGTGATCAGAAGACCACTGAAATTTCTACCATGGCGAGGCCATTTTCTCCGGACAACTTTTGATTCATCTGCGAGCGCTAGATAGAATACGACGAGGAAAAACGACGAGAACCTGCGGACGTCTCTGAATCAAGATGGCACCCCACCACACCCCCTGGCCTCAATTCCCCCTCGCTCAAGCAGAGACGAGTCACAGCCCGCATTGCCCAAATCGCCGACCAAGGGTTAAGCCCTCACTTGAGCCCCATCAATCCTACTTAAAAGTGATTTTTCAGGTTGGATAAGTCCCTTGGGGTGCTAAAACCTTCTTGTTTTGGCCTTTCGTCTTTTCTTTTTCTTCACCCTCGCAGGCCTTGTCTCCTGCGCCCTTCCTGATACCCGGCTTTGGAACGACCGCACCGCGATCACACCCGCCGAGATGCCTGCGGAGTTAATTACGAAAGTCATCGTACACGGCTCCACCAAATCCATCTTTAGCAACCCCGTCAGCGGCACCCACAAAGGAATCTCGATGTGGTGGCGCCGTTCCCGTCTCCTCAGCGACAGCCTTTTTAAAAAACGGGCCCTCCTCAATTCAGCATATACCGAGGGAGTCGACATTGAGCATGCGCTCGACCTGATTGGACTTCCGGTCCCCCTGCCAGGAAAAATCGACTACCTCGTCGACGGACGCGAATTCTTCCCCGCTCTTTACCAATCCATCGACCGAGCCACGGAGCGCATCGACACCCAAGTCTTCATTTTTGATAACGATGACGTCGCCACGCAATACGCCGACCGGCTCAAGGAACGTAGCCGGGAGGTCAAATGCCGCGTCCTCATGGATCGGCTGGGCTCAATTGCCTCATGGTGGACCGCACCCGAGACGCCCCTCCCCCACAATTTTCAATCTCCCTCGTCAATGCCCCACTACCTCATGGAAGGCAGCCGGGTAAAAGCACGCGTCTCCCAAAACCCCTGGCTCGTCGCCGACCACTCCAAACTCATCATGATTGACGGAAAGGAAGCCTACCTTGGAGGCATGAATATCGGTCGGGAATACCGCTACGAATGGCACGACCTCATGGTGCGGGTCCGCGGTCCCATCACTACGGAATTACAAAATCACTTCAATCGCTCATGGCGTCTGCAGAGCCTTTGGGGCGACTGGAGCATGCCCTTCTATCGCAAGCTAAAACCCGACCCCGGTGCCGCCGATGCCGGGCACTACCCAATCCGCCTGCTCCGGACCACCCCCGCTCGCATCGAAATCGAGGAAGCCCTGTTGACCGCTATCCGGATGAGTCGAAAACGCATCTACCTGCAGAACTCATACGTCACTTCCGAACTGCTCCTGCAAGAACTCCTCGCCGCCCGGGGCCGGGGGGTCGAAGTAAATTTCATCTTCCCCGAAAGAAACGACTCCAAGCTCATGGACACCGCGACCCGGGGCTTCGCCGCAACGCTCCTGAAGGGAAATTGCAACGTCTACGCCTACCCGAAATTCACCCACGTCAAGGCCGCCATTATCGACAACTGGGCCTGTCTCGGATCAGCCAACCTCGATGGCCTCAGCATGCGTATCAATGGGGAACTCAATATCGCCTACTCAGATCCGAAAGCCATCGAGACACTTCGTCAAAAAATATTCCTCAAAGACATTCGAGCCTCTCGAAAGCTGAAACAGGGGGAGATCAAAGTCCCCTCCACCTCCCTCGGCAATCTCATCCTTCAACAGCTCTAAGCGGATAATCCCGCAGTGCCGTTCGCGATTGGGGCGCTCCGATTGGCTTGGGGCAATGGTTGCTGGACACCACGAAGGGAATTCCTAACAGTCCGTCAGGTCTTCAAGCGCCAGTCCGCCCAGTCCTCACTTTTCAAAAAGCGGCATCTTCCCAACACCGCATTTTCTTGCTGAAAAGGCCCCTTTAATTCCCTGGATTTTTTCTGTTAGAGATTCTTTAGTGGGGGGCCTCGCCGGATCTGAAAAATTTTTTGCACCAAACACGAGCGGTCTATTTCTTGCCAGCACGCCCCTGCAATCAAAGTTTCACCCGACTTCGCGCCCCAACCCGGGAAGTTTCCGCCAGACTTTTCGTTGACATGTGGAAGTAATTTGTAACCCTTGCGCATCGCTGGCTGTTTCAATAGATCCAAATCGAAGGAAACTTATCCTGCCGCAACCTTTGTTTCCTTAACCGGAATTTACGCCGCTTCTGTCTCTTTTCATAAGGATTACCAGGAAGCGCGCGATTGAGCGTCACGCTCCGACTACTGCTGGCATCTTGCCGCCCGGTCATCCCGTCTCCCGGACCAAACACAAACGTTTGGCCCGGCACCCTCTGACACACACTAAACAAACGTCCCCCATGACTCTCCCACCCCTCCATTTCTCGCGCCCCACCACCGGGGATGCTCTCAAGGTGAAACTACTCGTGGCCGCCAGTCCACCCCTTGACGCCAATCCCCTCTACTGCAATCTCCTCCAATGTAGTCACTTCGCCTCGACCTGCGTCTGCGCAAAAGAGGGTGACGAATTAGTCGGCTTCGTCTCGGGATATCTCCTTCCCGATTACCCCATGACCCTCTTCATCTGGCAGGTCGCAGTCTCAGTGCGCTGCCGGGGACGAGGACTCGCCATGCAGATGATTAAGGAACTTCGCGAGCGACCCTGTTGTCAAAACATCACACATCTCGAAACCACCATCACGCCCTCTAACAAAAGCTCTGGCGCCCTCTTCACCAAGCTGGGTAAACAGCTGCGCGCGCCCGTGAACACCTCCGTCGCCTTTGACCGCGACGAACACTTCGGAGGCTCGCACGAGACCGAAATCCTCTGGTCCATCGGACCGCTCCCCAAGAACAACAAACCCCAATAACACCCATGAAAATATTTGAAGAAATTGAATCTGAAGTGCAGAGCTATGCACGAAACTTCCCGCGCGTTTTTAACAAAGCCGAAGGAGAACTAATGTATGACGAAGAAGGCCGGGAATATCTCGACTTCCTCGCTGGTGCCGGTGCTCTGAACTACGGTCACAATAACGAGGTGATGCGAAAAAAGCTCCTCGAATATATCGAGAATAAGGGCATCTGTCACAGCCTCGATCTCTACACGACCGCCAAAAAGGAATTTATGGAGACCTTCAGCGAGAAGATCCTTCAGCCGCGTGACTACGATTACGTGATGATGTTCACTGGCCCCACCGGGACCAATGCGGTCGAGGCTGCATTAAAAACAGCCCGCAAAAGCACCGGACGCAAGACCGTCATCTCCTTCACCAACGGCTGGCACGGCCAGACCCTGGGATCGCTCGCGGTGACCGGCAATTCCACCCATCGCGGAGGAGCGGGGGTGCCTCTCAATGGCGTGGCCCGTCTGCCCTACGATGGCTATCTTGGAGATCAGATCGACACCACGGAATACCTCGACAAGGTCCTTTCCGACTCCAGCAGCGGATACGATCTGCCAGCCGCAATCATCGTAGAAACGATCCAGGGTGAGGGCGGCGTGAACCATTGCAGCATGGAGTGGCTCAGGAATCTTTACCGGGTTTGCAAGAAACACGGGGTGCTCTTCATCGTGGACGATATCCAGGCCGGCTGTGGCCGGTCCGGGAAGTTCTTCAGCTTCGAGGGCGCGGGATTCCAGCCCGATATTGTGACCCTCTCGAAATCCCTGAGCGGATTCGGAAGCCCCTTTGCCATCGTCCTCATGAAACCCGAGTGCGATGAATGGAAACCGGGCGAGCACAACGGAACTTTCCGGGGCAACAACCACGCCTTCATAACCGCCAAGGCCATGATCGATCACTATTGGTCGGACGATTCCTTCGAGAAGGACGTGCAGCGCAAGGGCAATGTCATCGCCAAACGGCTCGCAGCCATCGTGGAAAAATATGGCGAAGGGAATTTCAATTCCCGGGGCCGCGGGATGTTCCAGGGTATCAATTGCGCCAACGGAACCATCGCCAGTAAGATCACACGACGAGCTTTCCAAAGCGGTCTAATCATCGAAACAAGCGGCTCCGACGATCATGTCATCAAAATTTTCTGCCCGCTCATTATCACTGATGAAAACCTGAAACGCGGTCTCGACATCATCGAGGAAGCGATCGCGACAGTCTGCGTCACAACCGACGAATACCCCGACAACTCGGACTACTTCGACGACGTCGTCGTCTCGCCCCCTCCCGCAATCTCCAAGTCATGATCGTCAGAACACTCTCCGATGCCGAGAAGAGCTCCCGCCGGGTCGTCGATCCGCAGGGGGACTGGGAAAGCACCCGCCTTCTTCTGAAGGAAGATGGGATGGGATTCTCATTCCACATCACCACCATTTACGCGGGGGCCCAATTCCAAATGCACTATCAGAACCATCTCGAATCGGTTTATTGCCTCTCAGGAGAAGGGGAGGTCGAGACCCTCGACGACAGGAATAAGTACGCCATCGTACCGGGCACGCTCTATAATCTCAATCGAAACGATCGCCATATTCTGCGTGCTCTTTCCGAGATGAAGCTGGCCTGCGTTTTCAACCCTCCCCTCACCGGAAAGGAAGTTCATAACGCAGAAGGAGCCTACGAACTTGAGGAAACCCCACTTTAACGCCTGATGCCCGGCACCATTCGCATTGGCACGCGCGGGAGCGATCTCGCGCTGGCTCAAGCTCGTGAAACCGGCGAGGCACTCCTTCGTGTCTTCCCGGATCTCGCGGTGGAAATTGTCATCATCCGGAGCACGGGTGACCGGCGCACCGATATCCCGTTGCGAGAGGTCGCGAAGCAAGAGGGCTTTCTCGACAAGGGCATCTTCACCAAAGAGCTGGAGAGCGCGCTTCTGGAGGAAAGCATCGACGTTGCGGTGCACAGCATGAAGGACTTACCGACTGCGCTCGACCCGCGCTTTAAGCTTGTCTCAGCACTCCCCCGCGAGTCCTCCCTCGATGTTCTGGTCACACAGCAAAAGCATACTTTGGCGAGCCTTCCCCAGGGAGTCGTGCTGGCGAGCTCCTCCGTCCGGCGGCAGAAAATGCTCCACCATCTCAGACCCGATCTGCAACTCTGCGACATCCGCGGAAATGTTCCGACCCGCCTAGAGATCCTGCGGTGTTCGGAAGTGATCGATGGCACCCTTTTGGCCGAAGCGGGCTTGAAGAGATTGAACATCGCGATGGACGATCACTCCCATGATGCAGGCCTCTTTTTTCATCGCTTGAATCCCAAGGAATTTCTCCCCGCCGCAAGCCAAGGAATCGTGGGCTTTGAAATTCTCGGGAAGAATCAGGCCGCGGCCGCAATCATGGCCGCAATCAATGACGAATCTTCCTTTCTGAAGATGGCGGCTGAGCGGACCTTCCTGCACGCCCTCGACGCCGGCTGCGACACCCCGGTGGGAGTCCACACCGAGATTTTCCAGAATGAAGTCGTGATGTCCGCAATCGTTTTTTCGGAATCCCGTGACGACGAAGAACCACGCACCGCCCGCGTTGCGGCGGACGTACTTTCGCCCGAACTCGGCGACCACCTTTACCAAAACTTGTCATGATTATTGCCAGCTTTCTCGCTTTTCTAGGGTTCTTCGTCCTCGTCGGCCTCAGTTCCTTTTTCTTCAGCCGGGGGTCCAAGGAGGACTACTACCTCGCGAGCCAATCCCTCCCTCCTTCGCTCGTGGGACTGTCCGCCGTGGCCACCAACAACAGCGGCTACATGTTCATCGGCGTCATCGGCTACACCTACACCACAGGATTGGCTTCGATCTGGCTCATGATTGGATGGATCTCGGGCGATTATCTTATCTCGCGCCTCGTCCATGCCCGCTTGCGAGAAGCGACAGAACGAACCGGCGAAGTCACCTACTCGGGCGTCCTCAGCCAGTGGTATGGTCAAAAATTCATCATTCTACAGCGACTCATCGGGCTCGTTTCGCTCGTCTTTCTCCTCGCCTATGCCAGCGCGCAGTTGGTTGCGGGGAGCAAGGCGCTGCACGTTCTACTCGATTGGCCACATTGGGCCGGGGCAACCATCGGGGCGGTCCTTGTGATGGGCTATTGCCTGGCCGGAGGCATCCGCGCTTCCATCTGGACCGATGTCGCCCAGTCCCTCGTTATGATCATCGCGATGACCATCCTCATGATCATGACCACCCAGAATCTCGGCGGATTTTCCTCCGCCGTGACTAAGATGGAGGGCGTTGAGGGATTCCTCGATCTCTTCCCGGGCGGCCTCCTCGTCCCCGGAATTGCCGGCATGGTCCTTTTTGTGGTCGGTTGGGGCTTCGCAGGACTCTCGGTCATCGGGCAACCACACGTCATGGTGCGCTTCATGACACTTGAGAACGGCAGTAAAATGCGCTCGGCCCGCTCGTGGTATTACCTTTGGTTTACCCTCTTCTATGTCATCACCACGGCCGTCGGAATGCTTTCCCGGATCTATCTTCCGGACACCGCAGCCTTCGACTCCGAACTGGCCCTCCCCCTCATGGCCCAGGGTGTCCTCCCGCCGGTCCTCGTGGGTCTCATCCTCGCCGGAATCTTTGCCGCCACGATGTCGACCGCCGACTCCCTCGTCTTGAGTTGTTCTGCGGCGGTGACGCACGATCTCCTCCCGCAAAAAATCGATAAACCCCGGCATCTAAAGATCGCCACAGGCCTGATCACACTCCTTGCACTCGGGTGGGCCTTGCTCAATAAACAAAGCGTTTTCAGTCTTGTCATCATGGCTTGGTCTGGTCTTGCGAGCGCCTTCGCGCCCCTCCTGATCGTCCTCGCTCTGGGCCACAAGCCTTCCCAGCGAAAGTCTATCGTGGCGATGTTCCTCGGGCTCACCTGCGCTCTCATCTGGCGTCTTTTGGGATGGCATAATTACGTCTACGAAGGCCTTCCCGGCATCCTCGCCGGACTCGCCGTCTTCCTGATTCCCTCGAAACGGAAGGCCTAACGCTCCAAACTCAGAAACGTTTGGGTTCGTATCGCTTGCAGTCCTCGGTCAAAAGCCGCCGGGCGCGCTTGAATCACGCCAAAAGTAAATCACCAACAGCTTGGGGTTTGTGACACTCTCTTCATTTACAGATGGACCCGCCACGTGCATCGTAAGAGCGTGAATGAACGAGAGTGCACAAATCCAAAGAAGCGCGAAGCTTACATCCCGTACCTGCGCGATGACTTGGTCGCGATGTGTCTGAAGGATGGCCTCCTCTCCGGAACCGAAAGCAAGGGTTTCAAGGAACTTTGCGAGATCCTGACAGCGCACCTCCACTTTGAGTTCCTGAAATACGGCGAGGCGGTCAAGAAACACTACGGACCTTTCGACCCAGATCGGGATACAATTTCAGTAAAGGAAAATGTCGACCGCGAACAAGGGGAGGAAGAATTGCTCAAGCTATTTCGCGCGACCGCTGAGCGCGCCAATTATTTCGAAATCAGCAACGAACAGATCAAAGAGTGCTTCGACGCGGTCACGCTGATCGATCTCCATACCGTGGTCGACCTCGAGGACTTCGATCGCGTTCTTTGCTACGCGCGCGGCGACATTGACAAAACGGTGACCGTCAAAAAATGGTTCAAAAAAAAGGAGATCGATGTCGATATTCTCCAGCGGGTCTTGCTGCTCTTCAAGTTCAAGGGCGAGGACTATTTCGAGTCGTCCAAGCTGAAGCAGAAGGTGCGCAAAGAGAGTTCATTCGAGCCCGGAATGATCTACGCCTACTATTACAAAGACGTTCCCAAGTACGATCTAGAGTTGCTCTTTCCGAACGTCAGGATTGGCATGAACCTGAAGCAGAAACTGCTTTTCGCGATCCCGGCGATCGGGGGATCGATTGGCGTCCTGCTCAAGGTGGTCCCGCAACTCCTGATATTAATTGGGGTCATTCTGTTTCTGATCGGCGGTCCAGCCTGGCTGACCGAAGTCGGACTGACCGAGGAAGCCGTTTCAAGTTTCATGCCGGTGATGATCGCCTTGATGGGCGTGGTGATGGCCTTGGGCGGGATTGCTTTAAAACAATGGGGCGGCTACCGGAAGAAGCGCATCCAACTTCTCAAGGACGTGTCCGAGCAGTTGTTTTTTCGAAATTTGGCGACCAATCGCTCGGTCTTTCATCGCGTCATTGATAGTGCCGAAGAAGAAGAGGCCAAGGAAATGCTGCTGGTCTTCTACCACCTGATTTCGAGTCCGGAAGAGAAGCTCACGCGGGAAACACTCGACGCAAAAATCGAAAAGTGGATGGAGGAACGGTTGGGCTCAATGATTGATTTCGACATTGATGGTCCGCTTGGAAATCTCACAAAGTTGCGTGGTCCGGCGCGCGACGGCAAGGAAGTCGCACTGGTCGAAACCGGAGAGGACGGCATTTTACGGACGGTGCCGCTTGAAGACGCGAAGCACGTGCTCGACCATCTTTGGGATAACGCTTTCAATTACGCCAACAAAGCTTAACGGCCTCATTGAAACTTTGCGAGTGCGGCCCGGCCTGGCCCAGTCGCACTGCGGGAATCGATCGCGAAGGCTCTCGCCGAAATCACGGACGCGTGTCCCTCTTCACCGTGGGTAAAGTAAATGGGATGGGGCAGATATCAATTAAGGATCACTACCGGTCGCAAGCTCGTGGAGATCATTGATGCCATCAGCAGCGCTGTCCATTATCCCAGGGTCGCCGGCGAGACCGTTCTCAGTGAGCCTGGACTCAACGGATAGCAGCTCAGTGAAGAGGATGGTAAAGGTGGCTTCAGCTGTTCTGGCTTCGTTGCTTGCAGTCACCGTGTTGTCCTCGCGACCTCTGGCCGGGACGGGTCGCTGAACTCGAGGCTCGACGTTCTGTGCTAGGATCTTGCCTTCGATCCGCTGGGCCTTAGCCTGCTCCTCTCACTATGCATCTTCTTTCACTGAGTCTCTTGCTGGCATTTCTCGTTTCAAACGCCCTCCGTGCGGATCTCACCATCACCGAATTCGTCGCAGACAACGACGGCTCCGCCCTCGACGAAGATGGCGACGCTCCCGATTGGATCGAGATCAACAACGCGGGGCCGGCCGCGGCCTCGACCGCCGGCCTCTATCTCACCGACAATCAGACCCAACCCACCAAGTGGCAATTTCCCGACATCGAGATTCCACCGGGCGGCTCTCTCACTGTCTTCGCTTCCGGCAAGGACCGCCGCGTCGCGGGCTCCGAACTGCATACCAATTTCTCGCTCTCCGCCGGAGGGGAATACCTCGCGCTGATCGGCAGCGCGGGTGCCCTCACCGAATTCGCACCGCGATACCCAAAGCAGTTTTACGGCGTCGCCTACGGCAGCGGCACGAACGCCATCACTGAAACCGAAACACTCGTTCCTTGGCCGACCAGCGCAACTTGGCTCGCGCCCACCGTCGACCTCGGCGACGCTTGGCAAGAGCAAGGATTCGACGACTCCACATGGTCCAAGGCGCAGACCGGTATCGGCTTCGGCTACCACTTCCCCGGCTACCTTGGGGCCGGCGGCGATACGGAAGCCGCCATGCTCTTGACGACCGCCTCCGCCTTGATCCGCATCCCCTTCGACATCGACGACCCCGCGGAAGTCGTCTCGATGACGCTCGCGCTATTTTTTGAGGACGGTTTCGCGGCCTATTTAAACGGCTCTCCCGTCGCCTCTGAGAACACCCCGGGCCCGCCAACGGTTGGGGAACTCGCCACCGGGAGCAGAGAAGTCAGGGAAGGCGATGCCATGACGGCTTTCCCCATCAACTTCGTCGGCAAACTCGTCCGCGGGGAGAACATCCTCGCCTTCCATTTGCTTAACAGAACTGCAGGGAGTTCCGATGTTCTCCTCGTTCCGAAGCTGACCGCCGAGACGCGCGATCTCTCCGGCGGGATTTTGAACGGCTATTTGGAATCCCCGACTCCCGGTTTCCCGAACGCCAATATCGAGTTCACGGACTTTGTTGCCGACACGATTTTCAATGTCGACCGCGGGTTCTTCGATGCTCCCTTCGACGTCACTATCTCCAGCGCAACCCCGGGTGCGACCATCGTCTTCACCACCAACGGCGATACCCCGACCCTTGATTTTGGAACTCAGATCGCTCCGCAAAACGAGACTTCCCCCCCCTCCGGAATCGTCAACATCTCAACGACCACCCCCCTGAGGGTTGCTGCATTCAAGAACGGACAACGTCCGACCAACGTCGATACCCAGACCTACCTCTTCATTGCCGACGTCGCCGACCAACCGACCGAACCGGAGGGCTATCCGCTCCCGTGGATCACCCGTAACGGCAGCACCATCGGGGGCGACTACGACATGGATCCCAACGTCGTTGGACCCATTTATAGCCGCGCGGAAATTGAGGCGGCGCTCCTCGACCTCCCCACGATCTCCATCGTCACCGATATCGCCAATCTGTTTGATCAGCAGACCGGCATTCAGGTCAATCCCGTCGACGCTGGGGCAGCTTCAGAGCGTCCTGTTTCAATCGAGATGCTCGGGTTCGAAGACGACGGGCCGCTACAACTCGACGCCGGCATGCGCATGAATGGCAACGCCTCGCGCAACACCAGCAGGCCAAAACACAACTTCCGCATCGCCTTCCGCAACGAGTATGGGACCGGGAGGTTGAACTTCCCTCTCTTCGGCGCCGACGCCGCGACTGAACGCTTCAATCAGATCGTGATCCGTGGCGGCAACGGCAACTCATGGGTCCATCCAGACCCGTCCGTCTACAATAACGCGATGTATATCCGCGACCAATGGTTCCGCGATGCCTACTTCGCGATGGGGCATCCGGAGGCTCTACAGCGAGAAGTCCACGTCTATTTCAACGGCATCTATTGGGGAATGCACCACCTCTTCGAGCGCATTGAGGAGGAGTGGGCCGCCGAACGCTTCGGCGGGCAGGACGACGACTGGGAAGGGTTCCGCATTGTCGGCGGTAATAACATCGAGGTCATCAAAGGCACGCCCGCCGAGGAATCTTCACGCATGTTGGCCAGTTGGCAGGCGACGCTCGACGCGGCGGAAGCGGGAGACCTCGCCACCGTCGAACAGTATCTGGATCTCGACTCCTACATCGACTATGTCCTCCTTAATTTCCACGCCGGAAACGCCGACTGGGATCAAAACAACGTGCGGGCCATGCGCCGTATTAACCCGCCGGGGAAATACCTGTTTTTCTGCCACGACGCCGAACGTGCCGGCCTCAACGGGCTTGGCGGTGGGAACCTGAACATCAACGTCTCGACCAAGAACACCGCGCGCGCGCCCACCGCGATCCATTTCGACCTACGCACCAACGCCAACAGCAGGGACGAATACGCCATCCGCTTCGCCGACCGCGCCTACGATCATCTTTTCAACGATGGCGCGCTGACCCCGGAGAATGGCGCGGCGCAATGGGCCGCTCGCGCCGACAGCATCCGCGAGGCCATGAAGGCCGAGAGCGCCCGCTGGGGCGATGCCAAACGAGAGCCCGCACTCACCCTGGTCAATTGGGAGGCGGCTCTCCAGCGTGAATACACCGGCTGGTTCCCGCTGCGCACCCCGGTCACCCTCAACCAACTGCGCGCCACGAATGTCTACCCGGATCTCGATCCACCAACCTTCAGCCAACAAGGAGGCAGCGTCCCGGAGGACTTCGAACTCTTAGTCTCGAGCGCCGTTGGCACTATTTACTACACCACGGACGGCAGCGACCCGCGCCAGATAGGGGGAACCTTCAACCCCGCCGCTACCATGCTCCCCGGTTCAGTCAGCGAGTCCACCTTGCTCACAAAACGCTCCCCAGAATGGCGTTACCTCGACGATGGCGTCGATATGGGCACCGCTTGGAGAGAGGCCGCCTTCGACAATTCGGCTTGGGCGACCGGAAACGCACCCCTGGGATTCGGGACCATTAACGGCAACCCATTGGGCGGACCGGAGATCAATCCGGACAGCCACCTCACCGTCTATTTCCGCAGGGAACTCGAGGTCGCCGCACCACAATTGATCACCAGGGCCACCGTGGAAGTGATGTCCGACGGCGGCGCCATCGTCTATCTCAACGGCATCGAGATCGCACGAGATAACATGCCCGACGGCAATATCAGCTTCGACACCCCGTCGCTCAGCGACTCGAACGGCGACGAGGGGACCTTCGACAGCTTCACCTTCCCCCCGGCGGCCTTTGTCGCGGGAACCAATGTCATCGCGGTCGAACTCCACAACAGAAGTGCCGGCAGTTCCGATATGGGCCTGGATCTCACCATCACAATCATCGGCACCAACCCGGATAACACCCCGGTCCCGATCGACATCGCCACCACAGTCTCGGCGCGGAGTTATGATGGCGGAGAGTGGAGCGCTCTCAACAAGGCCACTTTCATCACCAACACGCCCGCGTCCGCCACCAACCTCGTCATCTCAGAGGTTTTCTACAATCCACCGGGAAGTACGGAAGTCACTGAATACGTCGAACTCCTCAACCTCGGAGATGAGACCATCAGCCTCGCGGGCGTCGCCTTCGTTGACGGCATCGCGTTTACCTTCCCCGACGATGCCACCCTCGCCGCTGGTGGGCGGCTGCTCGTGGTCGCCGACCCCGCCGCCTTCGCCGCAACCTTCGGCCCCGCCTTACCGGTGAGTGGGACCTATTCCGGCCAACTCGATAATGGCGGTGAAGTGCTCACTCTGATCGCCGCCAACGGGGACCTCATCGCCAGCTTCCGCTATAACGACCGGGCACCCTGGCCGCTTTCAGCCGACCTCGACGGGCGCAGCTTGACCATGATCGCACCGCTCCCCGGCCTCGACGCCAGCGAGCCCTCTATTTGGCGATCAAGCGTTGCCGTCGGCGGCTCGCCAGGCCGTTCCGACACCATCAATTTCACCGGCTCAACTTCGGAAGAATTGCTCGTCTACGCCTCCGGCGGGACCGGAGGCGGGCTTGAATTCTCCCTTCGCGCGATCGAAGTCAACGGAAGTATCGATGACTATGTCGTCGTCTCAACCACCGCAAAACTCGCCGCCGATGACGCGCTCTACGACATCCAGTTTTCCAGCGACCTCGACACTTGGCAATCGGGCTCCGCCATCTTCCTCGGCCCAACCCCGGCAACCGGATCAGCCACTCGACGCGCTTGGCGCGCGCCGCTCCCGATCAGTCATCTCGACGCCCCGCGCTTCTCCCGCCTGAGTTTGAGCCTGCGTTGAAGCGGAATAAGTCTATTTGGAGTGACAGGAATCAAAAGCAGAGCTTTCGACTCCCGTCAACGAAAGTGCCACCTGGCAGCCCGCGGAGATCCCGCTCGGCGACGGCCGGACTCTCGTCCTCGACGACAGCTGACAGGCAGGGGCCTCAGAAACCAACGAACAAACCGCTGCCAAAAATGATCTTGGCAATGCGGGCTGGGAGTCTATCGTGCTATGAAATAAAAATGCCCCCTAAGCCTCCCGGTTTCAGCAAAATACGGCGTGGACCGGGGACTTTTCTTGCCGAAATCCCGACAACCGCCGAACCAAACCACGATCTCAGCCCCTCTTTCCCCCGCACCCCCCTTTCACCCCCCCAGCTCCGGTCCAAGGGCGGCTTCAAGGCCCTCCCGCCAAAAGCAAATTCCTAGCAAAGGGCCAAAAGTGAGGTACACCTCTCCGATGATGGATTTGCAGAAATCGTGAATATCAAGGGGCCTGGCTGCCTCAGACATCTTTGGTTCCTCACCACCAACAATGACCACGAGCTAATCCTGGAAATCAATATCGATGACTCAGAGAAACCGCAAGTCGTTGCGCCGCTGAGATCATTTTTTGGCATCATGCAGGATCGGGAACCGTACTTTGTCGATTGTGCTGCTTTCAATGTTCTGCCGAACCCTGTTGCCACGGAAAAATCATTAATAGATCCCCAGAAAATCAAAATACCCGGTACCCCGGGCTACAATTTATATCTTCCCATTCCATTCAGCACGACCTACCGTATAACGGTTCGTGGCACGCCGGGTGCATTTCTGGGAACCGTTCTGGACTGGCACAAGTATGACAAGGATACACCTCGATGAAAAGACTGACCCTTACACGATTCACGGCAATAACGTGGAGGACGACTACGGATTCACATGGGGGTTCAACAACTACCAGACACGTTGGATAGGATGCCCCACGCACGAAAACCGTGGCCGTAATGATCTGGATGGTGTTTTCTATCGCTTCTTCGGGCCTGACCCGATAGCGTTTCGGTCATCGTTTTCCTTCCGTGCGGGATGCCGCGGAGACGACATGGAGACAGTTGTGTATTACTACAAGATGTCCGGCAGTGGTGTTCCCGAAAAATAACCCACCCCCTTCTCCCCTCTCCGATCCCGTCAACGGCGCCCCCAAGCACCTATTCCCAAAAGCTGCACCCTCTCCGCTCCCGGCTCCCGCCCGAAATGAACCGTCAGAGTTGAAAAAGCAATTTCCTAATAGTCGGCTTTATGGCCCTCCCGCCAAAGGCAAAATCCTAGCAGTTAATGTAGAGACCCGACCGACTCCTGCCCGAGGCGAGATCAAGATACTCCTATTTAATCAATTTTCCTTGGAGGGAAATATTCTCAAGTTTGAATGGGACCTCAAACAAAATTCCAATGAGTTCCGTTCGGCCCATGGAAAATACCATTAAGATTCTCCAGCCCCTCCTATACCGTTCTTTTCGCCGTTAAAATGGTGGCGACCAAAACTCCACAAGCAGGTCCGGCTATCCAGAATTTGGATCGAATCAGAGTGAGCTTTGAAGGAGTAGGATTCATCGGATGGCAGGATGACGTCAACCTCCGACGACTCCCAGATCTTGGGGGGGGGCGGCAGCGGCTTTGCTTAGACCCCATCTACAGATCACCGTCTAAGCATCCCCTTTTATTTCTGAAATACCCAAGGAGTTTGGAGCAAACTTGTGCCGATGTTCAAATGAAGTTTCGGGGGTCAAGACGATAGCGATTGTGGCCAATGTCAATGGCTCGTTTTTTCTGGAGGCCCGTAGTTTACGGATTGAGAAACGCCCGGTAAAATCGTCTCGGTCCGGTTGCTAACGTGGCATCGTGGACGAATCTCCATAAATCGGTGACTGGAGTTGCCGTGGCGATGGTTGTCCAACTCTTGAGATCCGTGCTCGTTTGGAGCGTTAGCGGGAAATTCGGGGTGGTCCTGAGCACCAGCGTTACTTCGCCTTCGGATGTCCCCGAGATCTCGGCGATCATGAGCGTCTCGGCACCCGACGGCACCGCGTCCAGCGACGCCAGGGCCGCATCCCTCGCCGTCGCCACGCCTACCGGATCGGTCGCCGCGTTAATCGCTATGTTGCCATTCGTCCTGCCGGTTTGCAGCAATGCCCAGTTCTCGGCGGTGTAGTAGTTCGCTTCTAGGGAGGTCGCCAGCGCCCTCGCCAAGTCGGCCAGCGCCGCCTCCTTGGCCGCCGCCAGTGTTTCGGCAATCGTAGGCACCGCGTCCATCGCCGCCAGCGCCGCGTCCCTCGCCGTCGCCACGCCTGCTGGATCGGTGGCCGCATTAATCGCTAGGTCGCCATTCGTCCTCGCGGTGTTCAGCGCCGTCCAATTCTCAGCGGTATAGTTCGCTTCGAGATAGGTCATCAGCGCCGTCGAGAGGTCGGCGAGCGCCGGAGCCTTGGCCGCAGCCAGCGTCTCGGTATAGGTTGGCAGTGCGTTCATTGCGGCCAGCGCCGCGTCCCTCGCCGTCGCCACGCCTGCCGGATCGATCGCCGCGTTAATCGCGATGTTACCAGCCGTCCGGGCCGTTATTAACGCGGTCCAGTTCTCGTAGGTGTAGTAGTTCGCTTCCAGATAGGTCGCCAGCGCCGTGGTCAGGTCGTTCAGGGCCCCCGCCTTTGCCACCACCATCGTTTCGGTAAACGTTGGGACCGCCTCCAACGCGTCCAGCGCCGCGTTTTTTGCGGTCGTCAGGCCTGCCAGGTCGGTCGCTGCCTTAATCGAAATTTGGTCATTCGTCACGGCGGTTTGCAGCACGGTCCAACTCTCGGCGGTGTAGTTCGCTTCCAGATAGGTCGCCAGCACTGTCTCAAAGTCGGCTAATGCCACCACTTTGGCTGCCGCTAGCGTTTCGGCAATCGTGGGCACCGCGTCCATCGCAGCCAGCGCCGAGGCCTTCACTGTCGCTACGCCTGCCAGATCGGGGGCCGCATTAATCGCGGTGTCGCCATTCGTCTTAGCAGTTGTCAGCGTCGTCCAGTTTTCGGTGGTATAGCTCGCTTGCACATAAGTGCCCATCGCCGTCGCCAAGTCGGCCAGCGAGACCACCTTTGCCTCCGCCAGCGTTTCGGCAACAATCGGCACCGCGTCCAGCGCGGCCAGCGCCGTCGCTTTCGCCGTGGCCACGCCTGCCGGATTGGTCGCCGCATTAATCGCAATCTCGCCATCCGTCTTGGCCGTATGCATCTCCGTCCAGTTTTCGGCGGTGTAGTAGTTTGTTAATAAATAGGTCACCAGTGCGGTCGCAAGTTCGTCGATCGCCGCCGCTTTAATCGCCGGTAACGTCTCGACCAACCCGAGGTCCACACCGAGGTGAGTTGAACCGCCCAAAACCACAATTTCGGTAGAATAGACGAATCCGCTGACCTCGCCGGAAGCACTATCGCTGTCGAGCGCATCGTCGCCGCCCTGTTTCGCTGCGGTGATGCGGTAATCGGTTGTGACGTCCGTAAGATCCCAGCGGACGATATGGATGCCCGGCTGCACACCCTCGAACAAATAGTCACCGTTCACATCGGTCACTGTGTTCGCGACGACAGTAGGGGGTGGAAATCCTACAGGTGGAGTTCCCGTAACCGCTAAAACTGTCGTAGATAATGCGATCGTGCCGGCAGCGCTACCCGCCATTGATCGCCCGCTGATTGTGGTGGTAGCACCAAAGGTGATCGCAGCGCCTCCAAGGATATTTCCCTTCATGTTCGTTCCTGCCCCTAGGGAAACAGCACCTTCCACGATCCAAAAAACATTCGCACTTTTTGCCTCATTCGTAAGAATTACATCCCCGGCAGATGCAGTGGTCCCAAATGCTCCTACGATTTGGATGATGAAAACAGCCTCGGGGTCTCCCTCGGCATCCAGCGTAACGGGGGAGGCCAAGGTAGCGGCAGCGCCGATTTTATAAACGCCGGGCGTTAAAGTCGCGCCACCCAACTCATAGGCGGCCGCAGACAGGAGAACATCAGGTGTCCGATTTTTACCCTTATTGTAAGCGGTCGCAAAATCGTCTAAAGCGGTCATGGTCGCGGAATCTCCCGTGGCGTAAATGGTTCCGTCCGAGGTTATTGCTGGGGCGATAGCACCGCTACCCGACCCCACATTTCCGGCAACATTTCCTGATCCCGAAATAGCCCCGCCAGCCAGAGCTCCATAATTGGCAGCATTGCCGAGGTCGAGCGTCGTTTTTTCTAACACACGCTGCAGCAGGGAGACCGGCACCTCAGAAAATCCGGTGGTTTCAGATGAGTCTTGAATGCCGTCGATGGAAGCATCGAACCAGACCCGGTTGCCTATAACAGAAGGGTCCACCGGTACTGAAATGGTCGTGGCCATTGCGATAGTACCACCAACCTCACTTGCCAAAACACGCCCGTTAATTGTGGTGCTAGCACCAAAGGTGATCGCAGCATTTCCGAGAATATTTCCCTCCATGTGAATACTGGCCCCCAGCGAAACAGCCCCTTCCACGATCCAAAAAACTTTCGAACTTTGCGCATTATTCGTCAGAATCACATTCCCTACCGATGCTGTGGCACTGAATGCTGCTCCGATTTGTATGATGAAAACAGCCTCGGGGTCACCTTGGGCATTAAGAGTAACCGGAGAGCCCAAAGTAGCAGCAGCGCCGATTCTATGGACTCCGGAAGTTATGGTCGTTCCGCCCAGCTCATGAGCAGCTGCCGACAATAGAACATCAGGTATGCGATTCTTCCCCTCATTGTAAGCGCTCGCAAAATCGGTCAAAGCGGTCATTGTAACCGCATCACCAGCAGGATAAATTGTCCCTGTCGAGGTTACCGCTGTGGAGATGGCACCACTCCCCGATCCCACATCTCCTTTCACATTGCCCGATCCAGAAATAGCCCCACCTGACAGGGCTCCGAAATTGGCCGCAGTTCCAAGATCGATTGGATCCGGATTGGCCGCCAACAATTTTTCGCAAGGGCCCGCCACGGTCATTGCTAGGATGAGGTAACGGAACATTAGTCGCGCTTTTGGACATCCGTGTGAACCGTAGGGATGCCTCGAATCGGCATCACTGCTGGGGTGGAGGGAGGATTTCATAACCTTTCCTCCGTTCTGGGGTCTGTAGCCTTAGCGAAGCCCACGACAATTGCACCTGTGCCGAGGGTGATTATTAGGCCAGAGTCAGCATTGCCACCGACGTATGCCGTCGTGCCGAGCGTTAGAGCGCCTCCAGAATAGAGAGAGCCATTGGTGACTAAACTCGCCGCTACGCTTGCATAAGTTTTGGAGGAGATTGCCTGATCGGATAAGCTCTTAGTAAGGAGGGAATTTCCCTCGGAACGCATGGCATCAGGAATAGGGACTCCACTTCCATCACGTTGACTTTCGTCGGCAGGACAGACTGTTGTCTGGGCTGCTGCAGCCATCGACAGCGAAGCAAGCAGAGAAATAGCAGTGAGTGCTGGGCTCGTAGATAGTATGGGGGATTTCTCGAGAGAGAAATAGCTAGTATTTTTTTTCATAGGGTTATATTGGCTGAACTGCTAGAAATCCCCCCATGGCGGGAGGGCTTTGAAACCGCCCATAGACCGGAGCGGAGGGGAGTGAAAGGGGGGTGATCGCCGCTACTGATACAAGCGATAGCCATCAGACTGGTTAAACCAGCTCGATATGAGTGTCTTTGCGTATCATTCATAACGGCTTCCAAGAGGCTCCCCACATGCCAACCATCGAAAATTACACCTGAAAACTACACAACCCTTTCTTTTTGAACCTCTTAAGACACCCTTCTAAAAATTCCTACCTATTCACACACTAAAAAAATTACGGTAAATCCGACAATTGCGCTCCTCTTTTCCAGTAAATTTTACAGGGTTGTGAAAACCTATTTTCTCGCCTCGCTCGCCAAAATCAGAGTCTTGCGATCTTTAGTAACGGCACCGGCGTCATCGTTACCAAGCCATCCGAAAAGCCAAAAGAACTGGAAAAAGGATCTCACAGTCGAAGAACCAAAAAATAGAAGGAGCAAAGAATGATCCTGACTTTCAAACACAAGTTGGCCTTATAAACCGAGCAATTTTTCTGCGTGATCTCGAGGAGTTCAATTTGCTTCTTTAGGATCGAATGCTCTGAACACGGCTTTTGAAACTCACAAAAATCGAAGCGGCCACCACCCCCGCTGAGATCATTGCCATCCCTGAAATTTTTTCTGCTAAAAATAGACTGGCAAAAGAAAGGGTCAGGAACGGTTGTAACAATTGAGATTGACTGACTCTGGCGATTCCGCCTTCTGCCAAGCCGCGATACCACGCAAAAAATCCCAAAAATGAACTGAAACAGGAAAGGTATGCCAGACCCAGCCATGAAGCCGGAGTTGCGTCCAAACCCTGGTTTTTGACTACGAGGAAGAGTGGCATGGCAATCATGGGTAGGGAGATGACCAGTGCCCATGAGATGACCTGCCACCCTCCCATCTCGCGGGCGAGGCATGCCCCTTCCGCATATCCAAAAGAGCAGAGAATCACCGCTCCAAAGAGCGCCAGATCGGCAGGTTGAAGCTTTCCGTATCCTGAGGAGAGTGAGAAGCAAACCACGGTGATACTGCCCACAAGACTCGCCGCCCAAAATGCCAGTGATGGCCGCTCATGAAATCTTAGAGAACCCACCATCGCGGTTCCCAATGGGAGCAGACCCAATACGACCGCTCCGTGGGAGGCCTCAACCCTTTGCATCGCCCATGCACTGAGATTGGAAAACCCAATGACCGCACCGAAGGAGACGATCAGAAGCCTCTTCAATTGTAGTCTACTTGGGGGAGGTTGCCGAGTTAGCCAAAGCAACATGCCCGCAAAGAATGAAGCAATCGCAATGCGTCCCATTCCTACGATCAGTGGATCGATGGAAGCCACCGCCACCCGGGTCGCAGGCAGCGTGAGACTGAAACACAGAGTTCCAAGCAAACCGAACAACATGCCATTTCGTCCTTGCGTGGGTGCTCTGGCACCGTGACTCAGGGGACTGCTAACAGCATCCTTGGGTCGGGGAGTTGTTCTCGCCTGGATAGGAGTGCTTTCTGAGGGATCAGCACGACACTGTGCAAAAGCCTCACTCATCGCTTCGGATATGACCGGAGGCAGTTTGTTCTGGAGTGCCGCACATCGTGCCTCATTACAAATTTTCATCAGATTCGTTTTCACGATTTACAGGGCTCAACTCAGTCGGTTTCCCTTCGATCAAATCGGAGTCCGCGGCGTGGAAAGCATCAATGCGAAGTCTCGCTGGGTTGTCATCGCTCATGACTTTAAGATTTGAGTTGGAGAGCCGCGAGGCGGCCCAGTGTCGCCAGAGCCTCAAGCCTGACCGGGGTAAGGGCCGCTCCACAACTGAGGCGGAGGCAATTTTCAAATTGAAGGGTTGGCGAGAAGATCGTTCCCGGCACCACACTGATGCCATGTAGGATTGCTTCAACGGTGTAAGCTTCCGCATCAAATCCCTCCGGCATTTCCAGCCAAAGAACAAATCCTCCCGGCGGTTCCGTGACCTTGCAGGACTGTGGGAAATGGCGGATAATTTCCTCGTGCATCTTTGCGCACTGACTGGCATAGATTTTTCGAATTCGACGGAGATGGCGGTCGTAGCTCCCTCGCTCGAAGAATTCCGAAAGCATCAACTCGGAGAGAGTCGCATTCCACGGGCATTGCATGGTCTTGAGATGCTTAATTTTCTTCAGGTGGGTTCCGGGGACAATCCACCCGACCCGAAGTCCGGGCGCCACGGTCTTCGAGGTCGATCCACAATGGATGACATCGCCTCCATGGAGACCAATCGAAGAAGGACGTTCTCCCGAGTGACCTAGATCACCGTACACGTCATCTTCGATGATCGTGAAGTCGTGGGCATTGGATAGCTTGGCGAGGCGCTTTTTGTTTTTTGACGGCATGACGCAACCCACCGGATTTTGAAAATTCGGCTGCACCACACAGGCCTTAATCGGGTGCTTTGCGAGTGCTGTCTCCAGAGCCTCAATGGACAGCCCTGTCGCTTGGCAGACAGGGATTTCAATGGCCCGCAGACCCTGATCGCGAATGAGGTTAAGAATCCCGAAATAGGTGGGTGACTCCACTGCGACCAGATCGCCCTTTTGGGTAGTGGCGCGCAGCGCAAGAATCAGGGCTTCGGTTGCGCCATGGGTCGTGACGATTTCATCTGGCATCGCCTTGATGCCGCAGCCCAGCAAACGTCGGGAAAGTGCCATTCGTAGTTCCCGGCGCCCCGTCGGGGGCGTATAGTGCGAGGCATCTGCCCCATATTTTCTAAAGACCGCGGCAGCGAGACTTGGTAACTTGGAAAGAGAGATGATGGGGTCATCGGGGGCAGCAGCGGCAAACGGTATCACGTCACGGTTCTCCACTAAATCCATCACCGTTTCAAAAATACATGAAGTCTCAATGCGAACAGGTTTGGCCCTGTAGACTGCCACGGGTGAGCGCGGTATGAGCGGTTTTGAGGGAGGACTCACAAAATAGCCTGATCGAGAATGTGCTTCGACCATCCCTCTGTCCTCGAGAAGGTGGTATGATTGGAGAATCGTCGTCACACTGACCTGATTTTCGCGGCTGGCCTGCCGGATTGATGGAAGCTTGTCCCCGGGGCGGAATGTGCCGCCTTGGATTAAGTCCGTGAGCCGATCGGCCAGAACTTGATAAATGGGAAGGGTCTGCGGCATGAAAAGACCTTCGTTCAAGATCACCTGATTCGCCAGACACAGGTGACGAAATTCTGCACCAGTACAGCCATCTGTTTTCGTGAAATATCACCCTTCTGTATCTACCGCAGAAGGAAGCTTGGATTATCGTTACGGCATCCTTCTCAAGGATTCAACCAAACTCTAAAGATCATGATCTACCTTTTGAAAATCGCGCTATTCCTATTTCTCGTTGCCTGGTCTGGGCTCGGCATCTGGATGATCGCAAAGTACTCCATCCTCTTTGGGCCGAGTAGTGACCACCCGTCGGAGACCCCCGGCGAACGTTCCTTCGGAGTCGCCCATATTGGAGCAATCTGGTTTGGGTTCTTCGCGCTCGCCACCTACTTTTTCTTCAAATAAACTGTCCGGAGCATTGCCGGGCCCTGCAAATACTTGGCGAACTCCACCTAAGGCACGGGCTAGCACTTTCCGAAGGTCAACCGAAATCTCAAACTTGATCTCTAACTGCCCTTCACCATCGGTCACACAGACTCTCTCCTTTTATCACTTGATTGTGCTCAAATCATTGCGAAGTCCGCAAGCCTTTGGGAGCGACTCTGAAGGACGTCGATAGGTGGGGCGTGTCCGCTTAAAACGTTTTAAATATGAGACCCTAGAGAGAGCATCCACCGGTCCAAGGGCGGCTTCAAAGCCCTCATATTTTTAGGGGGCAGACGATTCACAAAATCTGTTGTTCTCCGAAAATTCTGGGCTCTGTGTGATCACGCCGTGGCCGTATTGCCCTCTTACGCAATGATGCCATTCACCACTTTCCCCTCCACATCGGTGAGGCGGAAATCGCGGCCGGCGTAGCGGTAAGTGAATTCCTCGTGATCAATTCCCATGAGGTGGAGGATGGTCGCGTGGAGATCGTGGAAGTGGACCGGTTTGTCCTTGGCATAGTAGCCATAGTCATCGGTCGAGCCGTAAACGGTGCCCGGCTTGATTCCACCTCCGGCCATAAACATGGTGAAGCCGTGAGGATTATGATCGCGGCCGTCCTTCCCCTGCGCGGTCGGAGTGCGTCCAAATTCGCCGCCCCAGAGGACGAGCGTTTCCTCGAGAAGCCCGCGTTGCTTGAGATCAGAGATGAGCCCGGCGACCGGCTTGTCCATTTCCGCACTGAGCTTTTCGTGCTCCTTTTTCAGGTTGCCATGGGAGTCCCAGTAACGATGAGTGACTTGCACAAAGCGCACCCCCGCTTCGCTAAAGCGACGCGCCATGAGGCATTGCTCGCCGAAGGATTTGGTGGGGTCAACGTCCGCACCGTAGAGTTTTTTGACATGAGCCGGTTCCTTGGAAATGTCCTGCACGCCGGGCACTTCCATCTGCATTTTAAAAGCGAGTTCGTAGGAGGCAATGCGCGATTCCAGTTCGCTGTTTGCACCTCGTTGGACGAGGTGCTCTTGGTTAAATGACGCCAGTAAATCCAACTCCTTGCGTTGCTTGGCGCGGTCGTGAAGCGGGTTATCGATGAAGGGCACTTTCATCTCTCCGGAATTGCCGCCGATGCGGGTGCCACTGTATTTCGCGGGTAAAAATGCCGAGGACCAAGCCCCGGCTCCGCCGTGGCTTCCACTGGGATTGATCGTGATGAAGCCGGGAAGATTTTCGTTTTCACTTCCAAGCCCGTAATTGATCCACGATCCCATCGCCGGGCGCGTGAAGGTATCCGAACCGGTGTGTAATTCCAGGAGAGCCCCGCCGTGGCGCGAGTTCGAACAATGCATCGATTTTACAAAGCAAAGGTCGTCGGCGATGGCGGCGATATTCGGAAGCAAGTCGCAAACCTGCGCTCCGCTTTGGCCGTGCTGTTGGCAGGACCAGGGAGATTTTAAGAGGAGGTTCTTGGATTCACTGGAAGTGATGCGAGGAACTTCGAGAGGAAAGGGTTTTCCGGTATCACGGGTGAGGAGAGGCTTTGGGTCGAACAAATCCACCGTCGAGGGCCCACCGTGCATGAAGAGAAAGATCACGCGCTTGGCCTTCCCCGGGAGAGGGGGCGCTTTGGTCTGCCCAGCGGCCTCACGGGCCAGCATCGCCTGCAAGGCGAGAGCGCCGAAGCCGGTGCCGGATCGCTGTAACATTTCTCGACGGGAGAGCGGGAGTCCCGCTCGATAATGACATAAGCTCACAATGGTTTACTCTACGTATAAAAATTCGTTACTGGAAAATAGCACTCTCGCGAAGGCCGCCCAAGCGTCCTCTGGGTCACCGTAGTCGCTCACAAACTTCTCACCTTGGAGGACTTCTTTTTCGGTAGCCTCCCGGCCCAGGAGGTGCTCGATCAACCAAGCGGTGCGGTCGCGAGCACTCTCACTGCCAAGAGTCGAAAGAACGACCTTCGCAAGCGCTCGCGAGGACTCGTGCATCAACTCGCTGTTCATCAAGTAGAGGGCCTGCCCCGCCACCGTGGAGCTGCGACGATTCCCATCTGAGACGGCGGGATCAGCGGTGTCAAAAGCCTTTTGACCATCGTATCCGCTGCTGCGATAGACCGGAAGATAGACCGTCCTCCTCGGCACCAGAGAATGGCCCTGGAGTCGGCCACGATCGACATACTTCGAGGGTTGCACCACTAACATTGAGCCCCCCATCGTCGCGTCGAGGCGCTTCGATTTCAGGAGAATACTGTCGCGAATCACTTCCGCCTCAACCCGTCGGCGCTGCCAGCGCGCGAAGAGTTTGTTTTCCGGATCATACTCCAAAAGTGCGCGATCAGCCCGAGCCGATTGACGATAGGTCGCCGAGTTCATCATGAGTCGATGCATCGCTTTGACAGACCAACCTAATTCCACGAACTTGCGAGCGAGATGATCCAGGAGCTCCGGGTGCGTGGGCGGTTCACCCAGTCCCCCGAAGTTGTCCGGGGTCGGGACGATCCCTCTTCCAAAATGCCAGCGCCAAAGTCGATTCACAATGACGCGGGACGTGAGCGGATTCTCGGTCGAAGTTATCCAACGAGCCAGCTCCAGGCGGCCGCTTTGCTTTTCGGGCATCGCGATTTTCTTCCCATGCGTCCAGGCGGAGGGCACGCCGCGGGCAACTTCGGCGCCCAAGGTGAGGTAGTCACCCCGCAGGTGGACTTTGACATTTTGGGTCGGGTCTTCCGTCACTCCCATGACTTTGAATTGGGCCGGCAGGTCTTTCTTGAGAGCTGCGATTTCTTTGCCGAGGCGCTCCTTCTCGTCCTCGGGAGTTTCCTTTTTCTTGTGGACGTCCTCCAGGCGCTTCACCTCTTGCCACCTTTTCTCATCGCTCTCTTCGGTGAGGTTGTGCTCGTGAAATTCCGCCACCACCGAGTATTTCGTTAGCGTCTTGGTGGACATGAAAATCCCGGCGAGGCCGTAATAGTCCTCGATGGAGATGGGATCGATCTTGTGGTCATGGCAACGGGCACACCCAATCGTCATCCCCATAAAAGCCCGACCCATCGTGTCCATTTGCTCGTCGACAATGTCGCGCCGCATCTTATCGGGGTCATCGCACGCCAGCATCTTGGGACCGACCGAAAGGAATCCTAAGCCCACGATTTGTGCGCGTTTCTCGGCGAGATCTTTTGCGGGGAGAAGGTCGCCCGCCAGCTGCTCAATAATGAATTGGTCGAAGGGCTTGTCTTGGTTAAAAGAAGCGATGACGTAGTCGCGATACCGCCAGGCAGAGGGATGAGCAATGTCCTCGTCCATGCCATTGGTATCGGCATAGCGGGCGACATCGAGCCAATGGCGGCCCCAACGTTCGCCATAACGGGACGACTCCAGCAATTCCTCGATGAGTCTTTCCCAGGCATCGTGGCGTTTGTCCTGAAGAAAGGCCGTGATTTGCTCGGTCGAGGGAGGGAGCCCGTGAAGATCGAGATAAGCGCGTCTCACCAAGGTACGTTTTCCGGCAGACTTGGTCGGGAGGAAGTCTTTCTTCGCGATCCCCGCCAAGATGAAACGATCCAGTTCTTCGCGCGCCCATTCGGAATTGCGGACGACAGGCGCAGCCGGGTCGAGCACCGGAGCAAAAGCCCAATACTCTTCAGCTCCCGAAAGGAAGCCGCCCGCCATTCCGAGGCAAACAATGAATCGACTGAACACCATTGTTCCTACTACCGATCGAGAGGAATCGTTCTATCGGCGGAATATTGCTCCCTGCCCTGAACGAAAGTTCTGGTCCCGGACATTAATCAAGGAGTTCAATATCCCGCGGGATGTCTCATGACATGCCCTCTTCCCGGACGTGACGTCGGTTGCCAGCGTGGCCCCTTCCGCCCGCCTCCCCAACCGGTGTCGAGTCGCAGACCGGCGACGGTCATGAAGACATGGCCCTTCCGCACGTAAACGGTGATCCACTTCCCCTCACCCCGCTTGCCGTAATGAAAGAACCCCTTGGAAGGCATCTGCCCCTTGAGCAACCCCGCTTCTCTGAGGACATAGGAAACCGCTCCCGAGCAATCGTATCCCGAGTCATTCAGAACGGCATGACCACCGCCCCATTTATAGGATTTATTCTGCAAGCGATTCCCCGCCTCGAGCGCGCGCTTCACCGCCGCTGGCGCTCTCTTCGGAGCGTAGGCCAATCCATTCTGGTATAAGGCCGTTTTTCCGCGCTTAAATTTGTAGACCACCGGATCACGGGCCTTCACTTGTCCTCCACAGGACGTCAGGAAGAGAGCGAGTGGCACACACAAAAGCTTACCAAACCAGATTTTCATGACCCAGACACTTATCGGAATCACTTCGGACATCCAAATTAATTCAATTATTAATTGGCACCATCCTCAGCGCGCAAATCCCCAAGCCTCAAAATCCCGAGCACCATGGAATTCCTTACTTCGTCCGAAAGACCGCCATCCCCTGCGATTTCTCCAAACACGGTGATTCAAAGAGATCCTCATAGACCTCCAACAACGCTGCTAGGCTTGCCCGATCCCTAAACCTTGGCCAAAAGTCGTGAATCATCAAAAGCCTCCTCGGCGTAGGTTGCGGATCGTGATCCTCCCCAATTATCACTCTGAGGATAGCGCCACTCACCCAAAATCGAAAACACCTTCCACGCGTCCTCCCGCGTGAAGCGGAAGGCATGATTATCGAAGAGAAAATGACACTTCAACCACTTAGGATCATCAGTCGGGCGCGGCGGGTGGGAATGATTTCCACCGAAGAAAACCAAATCCGTGTCCAGTCGGAAAAAATCAGCAAGAACCTCTTCGAAGTCAGGCGTGAACGCGACATCGTCCTCTAGGAAAAACAAGTGACTTTTATCGGTTCGCAAAAACCGCACCTCGAGCCGCTTCGTCAATCGCACCGCAAAGTTCGCCGGAGTCGTTTTTTCGGGATACCTCGCCATCCGTTCCACCAGAACCCGACTGCCGTCCATTGCTTCCTGAAAGACAATCGGCTGACCAAGAATTTCACACACTCCATGTTTTAGGACAAACCGGCGATCTTTTCTTCGTTCCAACGCCGCACGATAAAGCGTAAATTCCTTCCTCATCTAATCTTTCAAAAAACCGAAGGGTCAATCGAACTCGCCAAATCTTTGATGTTTGAGGTGCGGCCCAGCCAACAGATTTTCAATCATCTTTCATCCCAAAATTTTGACTCAGCGATATCTCTCGCCAAAAAATCATTTTGATCCCTGGGAGCTGGTCAGTAAAAACGGGTAATTCATTTCCCGAGACACCCTGATACCCCTCCACAAGCTTTTCCACCAAAATGTCATAGGGGGAAGTTTCATAGGGACTACGAGAGCGATCTAAAAGAGGCTTTACGAACGATGGGTTAAGAGGTTGATCGCTTGCGTTTGAATTTGGTTGGTGCGGTTCTCAGGCGGCGGCGCAGTGGCTCGGGGAGGCTGAAGATGGCGCAGAGATCGGCGGCTACGGAGAGCCGCATGGAATTTTTTGGGAACGTCGTAAATCGTCGGCCCCCTCACAATGCCACCATCAATGCCCTTAAGTATCTCCCGATGATTTTTAAGGACATCAAAGATGAGAAGGAGAAAGCCAAGGAAACTGCTGATTATAAGAAGATGTCCGGGCAGGCTTACCTGAAACTGTATGAGCTGGAAATGGCTTACCGCGACGGTGACGAAGACAAGGCTGATGAGATCAAGGACCTCAGCAATGAGATGCCGGGTATCATCGTAAATGAAACCGGGTAACCGAGCCTAATCGCACCTTGCGAATCGCTTCTCACCACGACAACAAGTGAATCTTGGAATAATAAGCCGGGCGGGATCCAAGGACCTGAAAGAGCCCCTCTCGAAGTTCGGTAAAGTCTTACTAACCATGATGAACTCCATGAAACGCGCCTTCTTCTGGCTTTCTGGAGCTGGCACCGAAACTCTCGAACAGTGCCCGAACTGGGAGCAGCGTAAATACGTGGCCTTTGGTGCCACCGTGCTCGTCCCCTGCGCCTTCGCTTTCATCGCCTGCTCCTACGCCCTCTCCACCCTCGTCGATGATCCCCTGACGATCTACCCTGTCGCCACCGTCTGGGCCCTCATCATCCTCACGATCGACCGAGCTCTCCTCGCCGGCTACCGTCCCTTCCTTTCCTGGCACCGCAAGCTCGCCCAATTCTCCCTCCGCCTCTTGGTCGCCGTTCTCATGGGCCTCACCATTGCCCACCCCCTCGTCCTCCTCCTCTTCCGTGACACCATCAGCGTCGAGATCGAAAAAAAACGTGCCACCGACATCGACGAAGTCCGCCTTTCCTATCTCGAACCGAAGGATAGAATCGGGGTCCAGATCGACCAACTCGAGAAAACCGTCGCCGACCTCCGCACCGATTGGAATGAGTCGTTCCAAGCCAAGTTCATCGATCAGGATCGAGAGGGAGCGGAAGCCGCCATCCCCGGTCTCACTGGGGAACAACAAGAGGAACTGGATGCCGCCATCACCAATGCCACCGCCCCATATAGCGGGCGCCTGAAGCTCATCGACAGCCAGTCCACCGAACTCACTCCCCTCTACGCAAAGCTTCAAACCGAACTCGGCTTCTGGCAGACGGAATTCGAACGTGAACTCAACGGCCAGCGCTCCGGACTCCTCGGCGAAGGCCCCCGCGCCAAGTCCATCCGCTCCGACCAACTCATTCCCCGCCGCGAAGAATCAAAACGACTCGGAGCCCTCCTCGAGCACCTCACTGCCGAGAAGGCCACTCTCCAAACCCAGATCAGAGAAGCAGAACAAAACGCCATCGGCAGCTTCGAACTCCGTCTCACCGAAATCGAAGCCGCCAACCGACTCGAGAATGAACGGATCGCCACCCTCCAACGTCAGGTCGAATCAGACCAGGCCCTCACCTTCGTCTCCCAACAGAATGTCCTTCGCGAAACGATCAAATTGCAAATCGACACCCGCCTCGCCGAACTCGAGCGCACCCAGAACGGACTCGCCGACGTTTCCGCCGAGGAAAAGGCCCGCCTCACCGCCATCGCAGAGGAACCGCGGCGCGATATCCTCACCCAGACCCTCGCCCTCCATAAACTGTTTCAAGCCGGGAACGAGGGCGGACGCTTCGCCCTTTCCACCTACTTCATCCTGACCGCCCTCTTTATGCTCGTGGATACCATCCCACTGATCGTGAAGTTCTTCACCAAGCCCGGCCCCTACGACACTCTCCTCGACCGCGACGAGATCAGCTTCGACACCGAGCACAAGGCCTACCGCACCAGCCAGAACCGCTACATGGACGAACTTTCGGGAAGTAATCTCAGCGCCGTGACCCGCAACAAGCGACTGGAGCACGCCCTCATCGACGGCGTCGAACATTCCCGTGCTGCCCGGGAGTTCCTCGACTCGATGATTGAAATGGAAAAAGCCTTTGAAGAACGGATGCGCAGCGAACAGGAACTCGCCGCGGAGGCCGGCCCCGAACGCCTCGTCGCCCTCGAAGCGATGAAAAAGAAATTCTACGACGACCTGCACCACCGCATGGAGGTCTTCTTCACCCCCCAACCCACCCCCGCCAGCAACCCCGAGGGGCCAGCCTGAGATCTTAACGCCCCACCCAAGATGACCAAGGTGTCATCCTAAACCAGAGGATGGCTGGTCTCATCTAAATCCCGGCATTACAGGGGAATTTCCCGTGCCAAGTTGACGTCCTGATCTTCACCCGGTGAAATTTCCCCACTCCTCAACGAGGCCATCCCAAAAGAAGATCTCCCACAATAACATCATGGCAGCATTCCAAAAAATAAACTACCTTCTGTTCCTCATCATCCCCTCAATCATAAACTTCCGCTCCTTCCCCACCCGCTCCAAATCCCGGTAACCCGACCCGAACTCTTCGCTACTCATTCTTCACAACCCACCACTCTCATGGCCAACATCCAATCCAAGCGCTGGCAACTCTCTCGCCGCCAACTCCTTAGCGGCGCCGGCGCCACCCTCGCCCTTCCCTTCCTCGAAGCGATGCGCCCTCTCTATGGGCAAACCGCCTCCTCCGGCGACCCCGTCCGCATGGCCTGCCTCTTCATGCCCAATGGCGTCCGCCCCGATAAATGGACCCCCAGCGGCAGCGGAAAATCCTTCAAACTCTCCCCCATCCTCAGCCCTCTCGAAGCGCTCAAAGAACACCTCACCGTCATCAGCGGCCTGACCAACAAACCCTCCCACAAGGGTGACGGCCACTACTTCAAAACCGCGGGCTGGCTCACCTGCACCACCATCGCCACCACCGAAGGGTCCGACGTCTCCGCAAACGGGATCTCCATCGACCAACTCGCCGCCGAAGCAATCGGCCGCCAGACTAAGCTCCCCTCCATGGAGCTCGGCACCGAGCCCATCACTTCCGGCGTTGATCGCAACGTCAACCTCACCCGCCTCTACGGGTCCCACATCTCTTGGAAAAAGCCCGACGTCCCCCTCCCCTGCGAAATCAACCCCCAAAGCGCCTTCGACCGACTCTTCCGCAACACCGACAGATCTGGCAAAGGAAAGTCCGACGACCAATCGGTCATCGATATCGTCCTCGACGACGCCAACTCGCTCAAGCGCACCCTCGGCACCGAGGACAAGCACAAGCTCGAGCAATACCTCGAAAGCGTCCGTGAAGTCGAACGCCGTATTGAAAACGAAGCCTCCCAAATCGGAGCCGGGCAAAATATCAGCGAAGCCGCCGCCAAAAAACTCGCCGCCCTCAACAAGCGCATCGGCACCGCGATGGGTGGCGACAAGAAGGGCCTCGGCTCGGTTCAGCGCATCGATCACACCGAGCACGCCCGCCTCATGCTCGACCTCATCGCCCTCGCCTTCTGGACCGACTCCACCCGCGTCGCCACCTTCATGTTTGGCAACGCCGTTTCCGGTAAAAACTTCTCCTTCCTCGATGGCGTCAGCGGCGGCCACCACTCCATCTCCCACCACAAGGGCGACGCCAAGCAGCTCGACCAATACGAGCGCATCAACACCTGGCACTCCGCCCAGCTCGCCTATCTTCTCGGCAAAATGAAAAGCCTCCCCGAAGGAAATTCCAACGTCCTCGACAACTCCATGGTCCTCTTCGGTTCTGGCATCCGCGATGGCAATGCCCACGCCACCAAGGATATCCCCGTCGTCCTCGCCGGTGGAGCGAACGGCCAACTCAAAACCGGCCGCCACCTCAAAGCCGATGACAACGCCCCCCTCGCCAGCCTCTACCTCGGCATGATGAAACGCATGGGCGTCCCCACCCAATCCATCGGCAACGCCGAGAGCGAACTCCGGGGGCTTTAAAGTCTCAAAGAAATCTTCGCTGGATTCATTCCCCCCTCGCCCCTAGCCTGGTGGCATGAATCTTGCCGAAATCAAAAAGCTCCCGCTCAGGGAAAGGTTCCAAATTCTAGAGGCTCCATGGGAAGGTCTCAGCGACACGATCGAGGACATCGAACTGACTCAGGCTGATCGCGATCTCCTCGACGCCCGACTCTCAAGAATCAAATCCGGTGAGACTGAAATCCTGAATTGGGACGTCGTCAAAGACACCATCGGGCAAGCATGATCGCGATCCAAATTTCCAGAGAAACACTCGCTGATCTGAATGAGGGATTCCATTTTTATGAAATTCAAGATGCCGGCTTAGGGCCGTATTTCCCCTCTCAAATTCGAGCCGATATCGACGGACTCAAAATCACCGCCGGAACCCATCGCCAACCCTACCGGGACCCCCACCGCCTCCTGAGGCGGAAATTCCCTCACGCCCTCTTTTATCAATTTGGGGAAACTCATGGATTGATCGTAGCAGTCATCGACTGCCGCCGTGATCCAAAATGGATCACATCCCATCTGGACCAAATTTCACCATGACCGCCCTATGGAGGGTGGGTGGCATGCCCCTTGGATACATTCCATATTTCTCCACCACATGAAAAAACGATACCTCATTCTACTCTGGCTCCTCCTCGTCCTCGGCGGGGTCCTCGTCAGCTCTTGGTGGCTTTCAAAACGCCCACTTCCCGCCGCACAAACCGAAAGCCCGAAATCACCCGACACCATCAAAGTCACGATCGCGGGTGAGGTCACCAAGCCTCAAATCGTCAATCTCCTACACGGAACCACCCTCAAACAAGCTTTGGATCAAGTAGGCGGAATCACCCCATACGCGGCGCCCAATCGCGTCAAAGTTCATCAAAATGGACAGGTCTACACGATCAACCTGAAAACCAAAAACAACCCAGCCCTGATCGAGGGAAGCCTTATTATTGCTCCTGTTTCACAAGGGATGGAGGGCCAAAGCCATAAAAATTATATTATTTAAGGCCGCAAAAATTTAAGCCTCGCGCAGCTCGAAAACGCTCTCGCCCCCCAATTTGATGGAACATTCGTAAAGAACTACTGGAACGGTCAAGAGAACCTCGATCTTCGACGTGATCACAAGACATCCTTCCGCCGCTTTTCCATCCAATCGGCAAAGGATCCGATATCTGATTCCAGCCCGGAAGAGAAGATCTTCACCTACACCATTACCGCTCGTCCCTCACGCTCCGATAATCCGCCAACTTCGGATGTGCGTAAATTCATCGACGCCCTCTCAATCTTAGTCGATGGAGAACTTAAAAAATAGAACTCCGCACAGCAAAATCCAAGGCTCATTGATCAGATCCAACATCAGCAATGATCCCAAACCTTTTTCCAAACCCCTCCACCCAATCCATCGAGAACGGGCGGATTTTTCACTCCAAATACCTTTCCAAAATGTTCCGCAAACTCTCCCTCATCACCATCCTCAGTCTGGCCCCACTCGAAGCCGGCATCGATTCCAATCTCGTCGGCTACTATTCCTTTGAAGCCGACTACACCAATGACATCACCACCGGAGGCCTTCCCGACGGCACCGCCGTCAAGTCACCCTCGGCCGCCACTCCCGGTGGCCAGGTGGGTAACGCCATGTCCCTCCAAGGAGCCGACAACGACCACATGAACCTCCTCGCCAGCTTCGGAACCGGCGGCACCCTCGGCGAGAATTTCACCCTAAGCGCCTGGTATCGACTCAATGATCCCATCACCTCACCCACAGGCTCAAACCGCTCCTTTGTTTTTGAATCCAGCAACGACCACGATGTCTCCTTCGGCATCCGCGACCTCGGACTCAAGAACGGCGGAATCAACGACGGTCAGTCCTACACTCAAACCTCTTTCCTCAACCTCGCCGATGCCGCCCTTCCCGGCTGGCACCATGTCATCCAAACCTACACCTCAGCCGGAGGCACCACCACCATCAGCACCTTCCTCGACGGGGCACATTCCGGTGACCTCACCATCCCCACCGCAGACCTCAGCGGCAAGGGATTGAACTTCGGCGCGAGTCGCAGCAGCTCCACCGACCGCGGATTCGATGGCCTCATCGACGAAGTCGCGATCTGGGACAGAAACCTCGACACCTCAGAACTCGCCACCGTATTCGCCCTCGGACTCAACGGACAAGCTCTCACCCGTTCCGACCCCACTCCCACCGCGCCCACCATCTCATCCTTCACCGCCACGCCCGACACCGTCTTCGTTGGTGGGACCACCACCCTTGCGTGGAATGTCACCGGAGCGACCTCTCTCACCATCGTTGACAAACTCAATAATGTCACCTCATCCGGGAGCCAGTCAATCGTCATCAATTCTCCAAAAACCTTCACCCTCGTCGCCCTCAACGACCACGCCGTCACCACCCAACAAATCACCCTCTCAGTCAATGGCCCCACCGACCCCGTCGGCCCCTATCTCGGCACCGTCAAAACCACCGAGGCCTACTTCCTCTATCGTCCCGGCCAACAGGAAATCGACCTTCGCCTCACCGCCATGACTCCTGCCGGAACAGTCGTCACCTCCACTGAATCCCAAAGCCGCGCCGCCAACGACCACGTGGCCCAATTCCACCTCACCGGACTCACTCCGGAGACGACCTACCGCTACAAGATTGAAAAGATCAATGCCGACACCAGCACCACCCTCTTCGCCGGTGACGACGCCGACCACCAATTCACGACCGTCTCGACCGCACGCATCGGCAAGGTCGTGACCGCCGGCTTTATTTCCTGTGCCAACGACACCTCGTTCGGAGTCTGGGAGGAAATGGCCAACCACAACCTCGACCTCCTCTGCCTCGCTGGCGACACCCCCTACATCGACACCGCCGATCTCAATCTCATCCGCCAAAAGCATCGCCATTTTCTCCAAGTCACCTCTCTCGCCGCCCTCGGAAAAAAGGTCTCAACGGTCGGCACCTGGGATGATCACGACTTCGGGCTCAATAATGGAAACGGAATCAGCACCGCCGACCGAAAGGCCCTCACTCGCCAGGTCTTCACCGAATATCGCGCCCACGACAAATACGGAATCAACAACGAAGGCATCTATCACAAAGTCGATATGGGTGCGATGGAGGTCTTCCTTCTCGACCCACGCTGGTTCTCGCAAACTGCTCCTTCTCCGGTCGATCCCAATCAATCGACCTGCTTCGGCTCCATCCAGTGGCAATGGATGCTCGATGCCATTCGCAACTCCAAGGCCCCCTTCAAAGTCATTCTTCAGGGCCAGATCTGGCAGGACAAAAAGAACTCGGAAACCGATGACATGTTCACCTACTACGCCGAGCGCGATGCCCTCCTCGACACCATCAAAAACGAAAAAATCCCCGGCGTCGTCCTCTTCGGCGGAGACATCCACGTCGCCCGCTACCTCCGCCATCCGCAGCGGCTTGGCTACGACCTCCACGACTTCATCATGTCGCCCGGTCACAAAAGTGTGATCGCTTCCCTCAACGTCTATCACCCCTCCATCGAGTGGAGCCGCGAACGCGCAAACCAGTTTCTCACCATGACGGCCGACACTTCCAAAACCGTCCCCGAGCTCACCGTCCGCTCCCTCGATGCCGCCGGGGCCACCAACCTCAAAATCGTCATCCCCTACACCGATCTTTCACCTAGAGAAGGGAATGGCCTCGCGAAAGACCTCCGCGCCCTCTGGACTTTCGACGGAGATGCCAAGAACTCCTCCATCCTCGGCGACCGCATCGAGGGCACCCTCGAAAACGGAGCCACCATCGACCCCGCCAACGGAGTCCGCGGAGGTGCCCTCAAGCTCTCCCGCGCCCGCAACCAACACCTCAGCGTCCCCCGCAGTTTCCTCGACGATAACACCCCCGTTTACACCGCCTCAACTTGGTGCAAAGCCACCACCCTCCCCGCGCACGGCTCCACCGCCCGCCACTTCCTCCTCGAGAGCAAGGTCAACAACCACGCCGGCCTCCCCAGCGCTTCGACCACCGGCGACGCCATCTCGGTAGGACTGCGTCCTTCCTCCGACCCACAGAAAATCACCCTGCAACTCAATACCGAAACCCTCAGCCCCAAACCCGTGGGATCGCAGGCAGCACCTGGTGTCGCTGTCCAGGGCAGCTTCAATTACGATGCCGACCGCACCCTCTTCTCCGACTGGACCCACCTCGTCGTCACCTTCAACTCCGGCAAACTCCAACTCTTTCTCAATGGTTCCCTCGTCATCGAACACCCCCTTACCATCGCTGGCCCCATTGCCGAAACTGGAGGCCTTATCATCGGAGGACACCGCTCCGGAACTGGTCGTAACTTCGATGGCCTCATCGACGAAGTCGCGATCTGGAACCGCGTCCTCACCCCCACCGAAATCACCTCCCTCTACAACAGCGGAAGCGCGGTGAAAATCCCCACCAAAGTCACCTATCTCAATACCACCAGCGACTCACTCCCCAACGACTAAGAAGATCTCCAGAAAGAACGAATCTCAGGAACGTTCTGGAGAGACTTTCGCTTTCTCAAGCGATTTGCAACGCTCAGAGTTTTCCATGAACATCCTAGATAACTTTCATGTCCCCCAACCCAAAACTCAACCTCCTCCGCGAGATGATCCGCATCCGCCGCGTCGAGATTCGGTGCGTTAAGGATCACAGTATTGAAACCATGGCCGGCTTCCTCGGCCTCCCCATGAGCCTGAAGGACACTCTCCTCGCGGCCAACGCCGCCACGGGAACGGATGACCGCACCATCAGGACGGCGAGGAGTGTGAAACAGGCGTGTTGGGTCCCGTAATTGATCTTGCGAGGAGTCAGGTAGATTCGGTATCATCCCGGTATGATCGGTTTTACAACACAGGAAATCTCAGACTACCACCGCGACGGTTACGTCTTTGTGCGCGGGCTTTTTTCCGAGGAGGAAATCGGGCTCCTTGGCGAGACCGCCCGCAATGATCACGCCCTAGACCAAGCCGCCGCCTCACGGGATGACGGCACCGGGAACGATGTCAAATTATCACTCTGGAATCATCCCGGCGACGGGGTTTACGGAATGTTCGCGCGGTGTCATCGTATGGTTGATCGGGTGGAACAATTACTGGCGGACGAGGCTTATCACTATCACTCCAAGATGATTCTCAAGGACGCCAAGGTCGGCGGAGCTTGGGCCTGGCATCAGGACTACGGTTACTGGTATCAAAACGGGATCCTCTTTCCCAACCTCTGCAGCGTCATGATCGCGGTCGATGATGCCACCGTCGAAAACGGCTGCCTGCAAGTCCTCAAGGCCTCCCAGCAAATGGGGCGGGTCAACCATGTTCTCACCGGAGAGCAAGCCGGTGCCGATCTCGAGAGAGTTGAGGAGGCCAAAAAGCGCCTCGATCTCATTCACTGTGAAATGAAGAAAGGAGACGTTCTTTTTTTCCACAGCAACACTCTTCATTGCTCTGCCGCCAACCACTCCGAGAACGCCCGCTGGGCCATGATTTGCTGCTACAATGCCAAGTCAAATGATCCCTACAAGGACTCCCACCACCCGCGCTACACCCCGCTGAGCAAGGTCGATGATGCCATGGTCTTGGAAGCAGGTCGCGACGACGCCCGGCGCTCCGGCACCGAATTTGTCGATCTCGATACCTCCGACCGCAGCGCCAAAGTCCTCGATGACACGGCCTCATGATCCTGGAAATGATTAAGTGCATCATCGCAGAAGACCGCACCTATGTCACCCACCCCAAAACTCCACCTCCTCCGCGAGATGATCCGCATCCGCCGCATCGAGCAGCAATGCGCCAAGGCATATTGTTTGGGTTCAATGGCCGGGTGGCTCGTCTTATCGATCGGTCAAGAAGGCACGCCCGTCGCGGTCCGCGCCATCATGGGACCGAATGACCACACCATCACCGGCGTCCGTGGCATCGGAGCAGCCATCGCCGCCGGAATTTCACCCGCCTCCATCATCGCTGAACTCATGGGAAAAACCGGAGGCTGCAATCGAGGAAAAGGAGGCAACTTCTCCCTCTTCCGCCTTCAAGGATCACCTCGCCCAACGCGCCGAGGCCTATGATATCGACTGGGATCTCGTGAACGGTTGGGAAATGGATTCCCTCCTCAACAAACTCACCGAAGCCCGCGAGCGCGCCCTTCAAAAATCCCGCCCTACCGTCCTCGAAGTCGCCACCTACCGCTACTACGGCTTCTCCGTCTCCGACGCCAATCACAAGAAATACCGCACGCCCGAAGAGATCGAATTCCACAAAGAACACCGCGACCCCATCCGCCACTGGGCCGATCAACTCACCAACGAGGGCTTCCTCACGCCCGAGATCGAGAAAGAAATGCACGAGACCGCCAAAGCCGAAGCCCTCGCCGCCTCCGACTTTGCCGAAGCCTCACCTCCCCCACTCCCGCAGACCTCCTCGATCACGTCTACTGGGAAAGCGACAACAAGACCCCCGCCAGCGAGCAAGGCCGACACTTTTTCAATGATGAGTCACCTCTGCCACCACCAAAAAGCTAACCCGCCAACTGTCCGCAACCCGCTCCGACATCAATCCCGCGACGCTGGCGAATCGTCACCGGCAGCCCTCCCGACTCCTTTAAAATCCGCTGAAACTCCAAAACCCTCTCGTCCGATGGCGGACGACCTTCAAAATCCTCAGTCGGATTCAGCGGGATGAGATTCACTTGCACCTTCATCCCACGCAGGAGCTCCGCAAGACGAGTGGCATGATCATCGCTATCATTCGCACCCGCAATGAGCGTCCAGGAAATGAGCACCTTCTGCCCCGTCACCTCAGAGTAAGATCGGCACGCCTCCAACAACGGCCGAATCGGCCAACGCTTATTCACCGGAATCAAAGCGCCACGTTCTTCATCGCTCACCCCATGGAGACTGACAGCCAGCGCATACTTCCGATCCAAAGCCGCCAGCTTTTGAATTCCCGGAATATGCCCCACCGTGCTGATACTCACCCTCGTGGGCGCAATCCCCACTCCACGTGCATCGGTGATCACATCAAGCGCATCGATCACCGGCCCAAAATTGTGCAAGGGTTCGCCCATCCCCATCATCACGACATTGCGGAGCGGAGTCTTCCCCTCAGCCGCTAAGTGTTCATTCAAAAAATGAACCTGCGCCACCATTTCACGAGCGGTAAGATGACGGAGAAACCCCATCTTCCCGGTCGCACAAAAGACACACCCCATTGCGCACCCCACCTGACTGCTCACACATGCCGTGTAGCGCCCCTCGTATCCCATCAAAACTGTTTCAATGTCGCGCCCGTCCTCTAATCGTAAAAGAAATTTCCGCGTCACCTGATCCCCACTCGCGATATCACGCACCACTTCAGGAGCCACTCCCGGATGCCTCGCCAACCAAGCATCGACCCGATCACCCTGATTCGTCATTCTCGCCCCCTTCCGGTGAAGCGATCGAAAAACCACCGTGGCATGAACCGGGTTCAGCCCATCCTCCTTCATCCGTGATTGAAGTTGGCGAAAGGTCAGACCAATGAACGCGCTCATCTCCACCATCCTTGCCGTGAAATCGCACCCGACTTCAAGCGAAATCCACTTCCCGAAGTGACAATCAAGCACCGAGACTGTTACCCTCCCCGCATGAATGCGGATGAAACACCTCTTCCCAGCGGGAAAACTTTAGCCCAAACTCTCGATTTTAAGAGGCTTCCCAAAGTCCTTCTTCACGAGCACCTTGATGGGGGAGTGCGCCCCTCCACCATCATCGAACTCGCCCAAGAAATCGGCTACCGCGAACTCCCCACGCAAGATCCGCAGGAGCTCGCCCAGTGGTTTCACCGCGGTGCCCAACGCGGGAACCTTTTAGAATATCTCTCCGGCTTCGCCCACACCATCGGCGTCATGCAAACAAAAGATGGCCTCCAACGAATCGCCTCCGAGTTCATCGCAGACATGGCGGCCGACGGAGTCATCCATGCCGAGATCCGCTTCGCTCCCGTCTATCATACCGCCAATGGACTCACTCAAGATGAAGTCGTTGCCGCCGTCATCGCAGGCCTTGAAGAAGGCACCCGCGATCACGGCGTCACCTCGGGGCTCATCATTTGCGCCATGCGCGATCGCCGCGACTCTCTCGAAGCGGCCGAGCTCGCCATCCGCTGGCGTGACCGTGGCGTCGTCGGCTTTGACCTCGCCGGGGGCGAAGACGGCTACCCTCCCAAAAAACATATCGCAGCCTTCCATGCCATCCAGCGCGCCAACTTCGCCATTACCATCCACGCCGGCGAAGCCTACGGCGCCGACTCCATCTGGCAGGCCCTGCAATACTGCGGCGCCCATCGTCTGGGTCATGGAACCCGCCTCCTCGACGACATCACCATCCGCCCTGATGGCTCCCTCGAACTCGGGACGCTGGCCCGCTACGTTCTCAATCACCGCATCCCCTTAGAAATGTGCCTCTCCAGCAACGTCCACACCGGGGCCTGCCAGGATTTCAAATCACATCCCTTTCACCTCTTCTTCCGAGCCGGCTTCCGGGTTTTCTTGAACACCGACGACAGACTCATGAGCGACACCGAGATGTCGAAGGAACTCACCATCGCAACCGAAACGTTTGATCTCAGTCTCGACGACCTCGAAAAAATAACGATCAACGCCGCTAAAAGCAGCTTTGCCTCCTATCAAGACCGCGTCGATCTCATCGATCAAAAAATTATCCCCCAATTCAGGAAAATCACCGCATAACCACAGCAAGAGACTGTCATTCTTCAATGATGAAAGGCCATGAGCTCCTCCATCCGCCCCCTGAGAACGCTCTGCCAAAGGATTGCCACCGCCATCAAAATGACCGCTAAAATTATGTAGAGAATCACGAGCAGGCAGGCAAGGATGCCCCCTCTGACAGGAGTAAAATTAACTTCCATAACAAGCATTCGCTTTAAAGCTTGGCTCGCCTTTGGGAACTCCAAAAGAGGTCAGTCCTCCCCCCTTTTTTCCAAACGGTATATCCGCTCGAAAAAAGCGCGACCAAACCCAGCCAGCCAAACATCCTCTCTGTTCCAAGAGAGAGTTTCATTCCAAACCGACTCAGCGACCACGCGGAAACGAACCGGAAAAAGAGAGAGCCCAGCCAACTGCAGAACAAACCACCCAAAATTGCCAAAACTGCAATCGTAATTTGATATCGGTTAAATCGACGAATCACCGCTTAATAGCCAGCACCGGAAGAATCCCAAACCAAGCCAACCCCAAAAGTCCGGCCCTTTCCTCGCCATCATGACCTGAAAAAACAACTCTCTCCCCGCTGTAATAAGCGTTACCCTTCGCCCATGCTTCATCGCCTCCGCAAGTCTCTCCTGCCGCTGACCCTGTGCAGCGCATCATTTGCGGAAGTCAGCTTTAATCGCGACGTCCTTCCGATCCTCTCCGACGCCTGTTTCGCTTGTCATGGACCCGATTCCGAGAGTCGTGAAGCGAAACTCCGGCTCGATCAGGAAGAGGACGCCAAAGCGGACCGCGACGGCTTCCCAGTCATCGTTCCCGGCAAGCCCGACAAAAGCGACCTCGTCTACCGTATTTTCAATCGTGATCCGGACGAGGTCATGCCACCACCCGATTCCCGCCATCAACTCACCGCGACCGAAAAACAAACCCTCCGCGACTGGATCAAACAAGGCGCCAAATGGGAAAAGCACTGGGCCTTTGTAAAACCCGAAACCCGAAAGCCCCCCAAAGTATCCAAGCCAGCCTGGCCAAAGAACCCCATCGACCACTTCGTCCTTCACACCCTCGACGGCAAACAGCTCAACCCTTCTCCCGCTGCTTCCCGCGAAAAAATCCTCCGCCGCGTTTCCCTCGATCTCACCGGTCTCCCTCCCACTCTCGAGGAAGTCTCGACCTTCCTCGCCGACAATAAACCCGGAGCCTACGCACGCGCCGTCGACCGCCTCCTTGCCTCCCCCCGCTATGGCGAAACAATGGCCCTTCCTTGGCTCGAAGCCGCCCGCTTCGCCGACACCGATGGCTACCAGTACGACGGACCTCGTAGCATGTGGCGCTGGCGCGACTGGGTTATCAATGCCTACAACGCCAACACGCCCTTCGACCAATTCACGATCGAGCAACTCGCTGGCGACCTCCTCCCCAACGCCACTCTTGATCAGCAAATCGCCACCGGCTTCAATCGTAACCATCGTTATAATTCCGAGGCCGGTCTCGTCGTGGAGGAATTCCTCCTCGAGAACGCCGTCGACCGCATTGATACCACCAGCACCGTCTGGCTCGGCCTCACCATGGGCTGCGCCCGCTGCCACGATCACAAATACGATCCCCTCTCGCAGAAGAACTACTACGAGATGCTCTCCTTCTTTAACAACATCCCCGAGTTCGGCCGCGCCGTAAAAGCGGGCAACTCCGAACCCTACATCCTAGCTCCCACCAAACCCCAACAAACCCAACTCGCGGCCCTCGAAGCAAAAGTGACTACCGCCCAAGCCGCCATCGCCAAACTCCCCCTCCCCGCTCAACTCGCCGCCCCCATTTCCCCCCTCGTCACCCAGGGCCTCAACTACCAGCACCCGCCCGGGATCATCCACTTCGACGGCACCAAGTCCCTCACCATTCCCAACACCCCGCTCACCGAGAAGAAAAATTCCTCCGGCCGCTTCGAAGTCTTCTCCCCCCTTTCCCGCTTCTCCGTCTCCCTCTGGGTCAAGCCCACTGACCTCAACACCGGCACCATTATTTCCCGCCAATCCGGAGACAATGCCCTCGCCACCGGCTTCAGTCTGCAACTCCACGAGGGCCGCCTTCGCTACTCCATCATCACCCGCTGGATCGCCGGAGTTGCGCAAGTGACCACAACCGAAAAGCTCCCCCTCAACGCATGGACGCACCTCACCCTCACTTTCCACGGTCAACTCCGCGCCACCAACCAACACATCTTTATCAACGGGAAAGAAGCCACCTTGAAAGTTCTCCACAACACCAACAGCAACACCGGCTCCGCCAAGAAGACCGCGCCCCTGCGCCTCGGAGGTTACCCCAAGGACTACTTCCAAGGAGACCTCCGCGACGTCCGGGTCTACAAGCGCCCACTCAAAACCCGTGAGATCCTCACCCTTTCAGGAGACGCTCAAGCTCAATCCAAAACGACCTTCCTCGAACAAGGCCCCGCAAAAGACGCCTACCAAATCCTCCTCGCCGCCGAAGAAAAGCGCGACCAATTCATGCGCACCCTACCCACCACGATGGTGATGCAGGAGAACCCAACCATCAAAGAAACCTTCATCCGCAAGCGCGGCGTCTACAATGACCTCGGCGAGAAAGTCACCCGCAACGTTCCTGCAATCCTCCCTCCATTCCCCAAGGACCTCCCCCGCAACCGCCTCGGCCTCGCCCGCTGGCTTGTCTCGCCCGACAACCCACTCACCACCCGCGTCACCGTCAATCGCGCTTGGCAAAAATACTTCGGCACCGGCCTCGTCAAAACCTCGGAAGACTTCGGCGCTCAAGGCGCGAAACCCTCCCACCCCGAACTCCTCGATTGGCTTGCCACCGAATTCATGCGCTCCGGTTGGGACGTCAAGCACCTCCAAAAACTCATCGTCACCAGCGCGACCTACCGACAGCAATCACACCTCACCCCTAAGCTCCTCGAGATCGACCCCGCCAACCGCCTCCTCGCCCGTGGCCCCCGCCAACGGCTCCCCGCCCACGTCATCCGCGATCAAGCGCTCTCTCTCAGCGGACTCCTCGTCGAAAAGATCGGCGGCCCTTCCGTCAGCCCCTACCAACCGAAAAACCTCTGGATCGAAATGTCGATGGGCACCAAATACAAACAATCCCAGGGCGAAGACCTCTTCCGCCGCAGCCTCTACACCCTCTGGAAACGGACCGTCAACCCTCCCGCCATGGCCATCCTCGATGCCGCCGACCGCGAAGCCTGTTGGGTCGGCACCAAGCGCACCAACACCCCGCTCCAAGCCCTCACCCTCCTCAACGAAACCGCCTTCGTCGAATCCGCCCGCAAACTCGCCGAGCGCGTCCTCCGCGAAAACCCCGACGAGCCTGTGACCCACGCCTTCAAACTCGTCACCCAACGCGATCCGCAAGCCCACGAAAAAGCAATCCTCACAAAGGCCCTCGCCGAATACCTCGCCAACTTCAAAGCCAACCCCGACTCCGCCAAAACACTCACCGCGATCGGAACCTCACCCGTCCCCGATGACCTCGATCCAATCCTCCTCGCCGCCCACACCACCCTCGCGAACGTCCTCCTCAACCTCGACGAAGTTATTACCAAAGAATGAGGGAAACGCCGAACTCCCAACTGTGAATCTCGCATGAGCCAGAATCCGAACTACAACCTTTAAGAGCGACTCTTGAATTTTGCGGCCAAAATCATCGCACTTTGCGACCATTCAAAATTCATCTTTGCGTCCCAACACATCGCCCGTCAGCTTATCCGCTCCGGCACCACCCCACTCGCCAACCACGGCGAAGCCGAATCCTCTGAATCGACCAAGGACGTCATTCACAATTGGACGTTCGGCGTTCAACCTTCCATTTCCCCACCGCCCCTTTCCTAAATCTCCCTCATGCGTTCCCACTCAAAATTCGATATTGGAAGTTCGGCGTTCGGCGTTCAAAATCGCCGCGCCTTCCTCTCCCGCTCCTCACATGGTCTCGGCGCCGCCGCCCTCACCTCTCTTCTCGCGGCCCAAAACTCCACTCCCCTCCCCGCCAAAGCAAAGCGCATCATCTTCCTTTTCCAAAGCGGCGGACCACCCCAAATGGATCTCTTCGATCCAAAACCCCAGCTCGAAAAACACCACGGCAAGGAAGTTCCGGCCTCCATCTTCAACGGGCAACGCCTCACCGGCATGACCGCCGGGCAAACCTCTTTCCCCGTTGCCAAATCCACCTTCAACTTCAAACAAGCCGGACAAAGCGGCCAGTGGCTCAATTCTGATCTTCTCCCCCACCTCTCTGGGGTCGCCGACGACATCAGCGTGATTCGCTCAATGCACACCGAGGCCATCAACCACGACCCCGCCATCACCTTCTTCCAAACCGGCTTCCAACTCGCAGGTCGGCCTTCCATCGGCTCGTGGCTTTCCTACGGGCTTGGCAGTGAAAACGCCAACCTCCCCGCCTTCGTCGCGATGACTTCAAATCGCTCCGGTCAGGCCCTCTACGATCGACTCTGGGGCGCCGGCTTTCTTCCGTCGAAACACCAAGGGGTCCGCTTTCGTTCCGGTAAAGACCCCGTCCTCTACCTCAACAATCCCGACGGGATCAGCAGTGACCTTCGCCGCAAAACGCTCGACCACATTGGCGCGCTCAACCAAATCCATCATCAGGAATTCTACGATCCCGAGATCGAAACCCGTATCGCGCAATACGAGATGGCCTTCCGTATGCAGATGTCCGTCCCAGAACTTACCGACGTCTCCAACGAACCCGACAGCACCTTCAAACTCTACGGCGAAGACGCCCGCAAGCCCGGCACCTACGCCCACAACGCTCTCATGGCCCGCCGCCTCAGCGAACGCGGGGTCCGCTTTGTGCAACTCTTCCATCGCGGCTGGGACGCCCACAGCGGCCTCGTCGGCCAACTCACGCAACGTTGCCAAGAAACCGACCAAGCCTCTGCCGCCCTCATCACCGACCTCAAACAACGAGGGCTTCTTGACGACACCCTCATCGTTTGGGGCGGCGAATTCGGCCGCACCGTTTACAGCCAAGGCAGCCTCACCCCAAAAGGCTTCGGCCGCGACCACCACCCGCGTTGTTTCTCCATGTGGCTCGCCGGCGGCGGCATCCGACCAGGCCATTCCATCGGTGAAACCGACGACTACTCCTACAACATCACCAAGGATCCCGTCAGCGTCCACGATCTCCACGCCACCATCCTCCACCAACTCGGCGTCGACCACAAACAGCTCACCTTCAAATTCCAAGGCCGCCACTACCGCCTCACCGACGTCCACGGCGAACTCATCAAGCCACTCCTCGCGTAGGCCCCAAAGGGCAAACGCATCAATTTAAGTCAATGCCGTCGTTCTTACCTTCGCTTTATTTTGATGCCGTTTCTTACCAAACCCAACGAGGTTCCGGATTTAAGCCCCTTGGGCTAAAAATCCATGCTGGTCCAGGTGTCACGAACGTCACCTCTGGAATTCCCGAAGATCGCCTCACTTAGGAACGGCGCAGGAATTGATCACGGTGCTCGAATGACGAACTTGTTTGCGGTGGATCGGGGGTTCAGGCGCTGTGTGAAACAGGCGGGACGCCCGCGCGACCGCAGGGCGATTTTTTAGAAAACTCGCAGTATCGATGGAATCGACACTCAGGAAAATATCCTAGACATTCCGCCCCAAAACCGCAGGGTAGGGTTGCTATGGAAGCATTGATGACCAAGCCCGCCCTTA
>Ga0222650_1000163_pt1 | contig 60768 bp, 39 predicted proteins | sample AntAcemetagen367_FD_179820 | JGI IMG/M metagenome (GOLD analysis project Ga0222650, IMG submission 179820) | Saline water microbial communities from Ace Lake, Antarctica - #367 | ecosystem: Environmental > Aquatic > Non-marine Saline and Alkaline > Saline | place: Antarctica: Ace Lake... | reverse complement strand
CCAGCTATATTCCATGTGTGCCAGGTGGTTGGTATAAAATTGATTTTCGTGCGTTGAAAGATGGAAAAGTAGTTGCTGAAGCAAGTATAGATAAAGTTGGTTTAGGTGAAGTATTTATTGGTTGCGGACAGTCAAACTCTACAAATTACGGAGACAAACAGACAAAAACAGAAACAGGTATGGTTTCAACATTCAGCGGTTCTGAATGGAGAATAGCTGATGATCCGCAACCTGGAACTCATGACCATTCAATGAGAGGGAGTTTCTGGCCTAGTTTCGGGGATGCGATGAATAAAAAATATCAAGTTCCTGTCGGTGTTGCCGTTACTGGACGTGGTGGCGCACCAGTAAGTACCTGGCAACCAGGAAAACCTAGTTTTATATGGACTATGACCAGAATTCTACAGCTTGGTCCAAATGGTTTTAGGGCTGCGCTTTGGCATCAGGGTGAATCAGATTGTAGAGCTAGTGCCGATTACTATTTTGATTCTCTATCCAATATTATTAAAGCATCACATGCGGTTGCAAAGTGGGACTTTCCTTGGTTTGTCGCTCAAGTATCTTATAATAATCCAACAGAGAACTCTTTCCCGGATATCAGAGCGGGACAGAAACGCCTGTGGGATACCGGAATTGCTTTGGAAGGTCCGGATACTGATAAATTGGTTGGGGATGATCGTGCTGGTATTCACCTAAGTGAAAGAGGCCTGAAAAATCATGGTATATTATGGGCTGAAAAAGTTTCGGTGTATTTGGATAAAGTGTTGGATGAGGAATAGATGAAACCTAGAGAGGTAGACCGTTAGAGCGTTTGATAGGGTACTGCCGTGGGGAATGTAACAGGAGGCGAGCGTTCAACCGTTGAAGTGGAGTTTCACGACCCCAACCGACCGGACAAAGCCACGACAGCGATGCTTATGTCCCGGATCCAGTGAATCGCATATGCCAATGGGGAGGTCTTTCGTTGCCTGGAGGGGCCGGGCAGGCCTCCCTGATCATGGTGATTGCCGGACAAACCGCACCAGATATACTGCAGTTCTGGTTTCACATCCAGACAGCACAATTGATGAAAACAATAAAGTTCTTAAATATCTTTCACAAATTTTATTTACCTTTAAGGTGAAAAATGTACTTGACATATCATTTTATCTGATAATTATTTGTATTATATATGAAAGATTTATCAACACAGCTCGATTCAGATACGCAAGGTGTGGTGCGGCATCGGCAAGTGACCGATCTCCTGCGCGGTCGGATTCTTCGCGGCGAATACAAACCGGGTGTACTGCTGCCGACAATGCATGAACTGGCCGCGCAGTTCGACACCAGCTTTTTCACTGTTCAGACCGCATTAAGGCCTCTTGAAGAGGAAGGCTTGATTGAGAAGAAAAAAAGGGTTGGCACGGTTGTTAAACACAATGCTGCAGTCTTAAGTACGGCGGCGATCTACTGTAGCGGCACCGGGCTGGATCCGCATCTTGACGCATTCCGTATTGAATTATGCCGTCAGCTTTCAAAGCAACTGATAGGGCAGAATGTTCTCCCGGAGATGTTCATAGACCAGCGTCCGCAGGATCAACGGCATGAGCCGTTGAAGTCGCTGTTGCAGGCCATCGAGCGTAACGAGGTCCAGGCGCTGCTGGTGGCCGGATGCGACCATGTCAGCCTGCCGTGGCTGCGTCATCTCCCTACGGCTGCGTCATTTAGTTCGTCAGGCAGTATGCCCAACCGGGTGTCCTGCGATTTCGTACAGATGTTACGTCTGGGTCTAGGTCGGTTGCGGGAGCGCGGTTGTCAAACGTTCGGGCTAATCTGCCCCATTCAAAACTCCACTCACCTGCTGCCGGAAGCCTACGAGCGCAAATTTTATCGCGATTTCATCGATGTTCTCGGCGAGTCTGGGCTGCGAACCCGCAATGACTGGATGGCGGTTCCCGACACGTGGCATGAAAATATTGAAGAGTACGGCTACACGCAGTTCAGGAATATTTGGCGGCAGAAGGAACGGCCGGATGGTATCTTGGTTTACCCCGATGTATCGGCCCGGGGCGCGATGAGCGCGGCCCTCGAACTGGGGGTGCGGTCGCCCGAGGATGTCCATATGGTTTTTCACCGGAACTGCGGTATCGATTGGCTCTGTCCTTTGTCCGTGGACTGGGTGGAATCAGACATCGCCGGCTGGGCGGATGCGCTGATCCAGCTCATCCGGCAACAGAAGAATGACGAGGCCGTGAAACCTATTACTTTGCCATACCGCATAGCCGAAAGCAGAGGTAGACCGGCCGTATAAACAGAGATGTCCCAACCAAAGAAGAACCCGATGACTTCGATCTGCGCGATCAAAAACATGTACAATCCAACGGAGAATATGAAAATGAAGAAGAAAAAGAAACTGATGACTTTAACCGGCACGACCAAGAGTATCCTGTCAATCACTGCCCTTTTGTTGACCGCGTCCGTAGTTCAGGGGGGCGTCATTCCGACGAATATCGTACACCAACAGAGTATTTTTGCCGACACGTACGAAGGTGATACAGAGTTGGCCGCCGATGTCGGTGGATACAAGAGTTATCTGGGTGCCCCTGGTTCCATCATCTCCACCACGGGCGCGTCCGGGGCGATATCGAACGTGTTGCAGGTAAACAAGACGTCTGCCACCAGTTCTCAACCTACCTTACTCGCTTATTTCTCGACCACGGATCCTGTGAATCCAGCCAGTTACACCCTAAACCATGACCCAAACTACGATCCCGGTGGTCCCCATAGCAATTATATTCGGATGAGTTTCGACTGGAAGCCCGTCAGCGGGTACGCAGGAACAGATAGTGCCGCCGATTCCTTTGTTGCCCAGGCCTCATCCCAGTCCGCACCTAACGTCAACACAGGTGCTCAGACTTTCATCACAGGTACGTCTGAACGGTACAGTTCGCCCCTCAGCGGTTGGCATCTGTACGCCCGCGGACCCGGTGGAATTAACGATAGTCTTTCCGGCGGCGGCAATGGCGAGGTGTTTTCGACCGGCACGGACCAGAACCAGGTTCCGGACGGACGATGGTACAACATTGTTTCCGAGTTCTCGGTACCGGATGCCTCCGGAAACTATGACTGGAGCACGGAGTTCACCCCTTACGACCTGGGTGGAGGCGCACTGTTGACCGCGTCCACCGCAACCACCGGGGGCAGCGGCACGTTGTCTTCCTCTGACGGAGACTTTACTAGTTTCATCGTCCTTGGAGGCGGCGGATCGAGGGAGTACACCTGGAATGTGGACAACCTCCAGGCGGACCTGATTGTCGTTTCCGCCATCCCTGAACCGTCCAGTCTCGCTTTGGCTTTGCTGATAGGTACCACCGCCCTGATGTACCGCCGCAGACGGAGGTAGGTGCGTTGGAGGTAGGTGCGTTGGAGTTTGGGGCCGCGGATTCGGTCAGATTCAAGAAAACTGAGAATAATTAACCTCATCCAGTGAGGTGTGCGCATCGTACTGGCCTAATGGAATAGGGATGGCCAGCCTCCCCTGATCTCTATCTCTATGGTTGGTAAAATCCGCGAGGGTAGGCGTTGTGATGGTCAGCAGTTGCATAGATCAGAAGGTCTCGTCCAACTTCCTCGCCTCCGTATTAAATATATATTACAATAATATTACTTAGCTTTCAGCTAATAAAGATAATTTACATCGTCTTTTGAAATTAATATATGCTTATTATATGTTTACTTTGTTAGCACTGTCTGTAAAAGACATGCGGTGTACGGGTCCTCGTAGGCAAATCACCGACGAATAATCATTCAAGGACACATCATGAAAATGAAGCAGAAAAATGACAGTCAGAGAGAGCCAAGAAACGATGAAGAGCGCAGTGCACACCGTTTTGGCAATGACACTGCTGGCTGTGGGAATGCTGAGAGTGTCGGGCGCGTAGGCGGCAGAACATGCGCAGCCGGAAATCAGTACGGAGGCGCGCTGACTCTGCAACCGCACCAAAGCGTCAAGAAAGCAATCCCAAGTGCTCCAAACAGCGTTAACCTTGTGCCGTTGCTGTACTGATGTTACTGTATAAATGACCAGCCCCTTTCCCTGAAGGGGGCTGTCATTTTCGGGAAAGAAATTGGATTATATGGGAAAGGAAATAATGATTGAGTCGCAACAACAGGAAATGAGACGTGAGCTTTTTTACTCCAAAGTTCGTGAGCATATTTATGAATATGTTCAAACTGACGGAACCGGCAAAGTGGTGCAATTCACCCCGCCGAACCGCGAAGTCCTGTGGATTCTGCCGGCACTCTATACCGGCAGTGAGGGAACCATCGACCTGGCCAATCGGATGGTCGCCGGTTACAACACGGAACTTGAACCTGACCATGTCCACGACGGTCCGGGCGAAGTTCAGGGCAAGATGTTCGGCATCTTCCAGTCCAATACTTTAGCCCATCTGTTGCACCGTTTTGAACAACGGATGACGCCAGAGGCGTACGAAGTGGCGGTCTGGCATACCGAGCAGGTGTTCAAGACCTATCGCGGGGCGGCCCAGCCCGATTTCAAGTTTCACGGTGCCAACGACAACATGCCGATGATGGCCACCTGCGGCCTGATCCTCGGCGGGGAAGCCCTATGCAACGAACAGGCGGTCAGGCATGGGGTCTGGAACCTGAACCAATTTCGTCGGCTGCTGAGTCGCGCCGCCTGGGCCAGCGAGTTCAACTCATCCACCTACACTGCGATTACCCTGACCAGCGTGGCCAAGATTGCCAGCTACACCCACGATCCGGCCATCCGCGAACTGGCGCTGGAGATTGAAAAGAGGATGTGGGCCGAAGTTCTTCTGCATTATCATCCGGGCACGATGCTTCAGAGCGGCCCGCAGTGCCGCGCCTACTGCATCGACTTCGCCGGACACACCCATGCCCTGCAGGTGGTCCTCTGGAACGCCTTTGGTCCCGAACTGACCGGGCGCGACCCGATCAAGAGCTACTTCGAACCGGACGGCATCGAAGTTATGCATTTTTCCGGCTTCCCTATCCAGTCGATTGCCGAATTCTGCGATATCCTCGACACCGACCTGCATGTGCCTGAGGAACTGGCTCATCTCATCACCGAACGCCGGTATCCGGCACTCCTGCGTGGACGGACGGAGTGCATGGGACACTTCGACGGACAGGCCGGCCAATATCGCACCTATACCTGGATGCAGAAGGATTATTCGCTGGGCACCTCCAACATTCCCATTTGCGGCGGAGAGCAAAGTGCCACCCTTTACGCCACCTACGCCATGAAGCCGAAGGTCACAAGCTTCCGGGATGCCTCGTCGGTCTTCTTCAAATACTTCACTGCCGCCCAGGAAATGGGGCCGATGGAAAGCAATACGGACGGGCGTTTCCAGAGCGAGGAATTCATCCCCAGCCAAGGCTGGTGCTACGCCTTGCAACACGAGAATACCGCCGTGCTATTGGCCACGCCGAACCTCAGGAATACACCGCTGGAGACCGACACGCTCAAATTGTCGGTCATCTTCCCGGCGCATTATGGAAAGATCACCCGCAGCCTCATCGGCGAGGGACCCGTGCAGGAGGGTGCGACCGGTGCCAGTGACGAGATTGTACCGGTTTCGGTTGAGGCTGGCGAGGTTTACATCCACATCCAGCCCTTGATCCCCACCGACCTGCCGCGCCGGACCGCCCTGCGCTTCGTAAGGCAAAACAACTACGAGCTACTCGAATTGGTCAATTACGAGGGCGAAACGCGCCACTTCGAACGGGAGGATCTCTCGCATGTGCTGAACGGTTTTATCCTCACCATCGAACGTCGCCACAACCATGCGTCTCTGGAAGCCTTCCACCGGCAGTTCTCGGATGTACGGATCACCGACTACCTGCTCAGCAATCACCGTTATTTTCTCTACCAGCGCGCAGGGCTGGAGATGGAGCTGGTGCTGACCAACCATCCGGTCTTCGGCGTGCAGACCGAGGCGATTAACGGACGACACGTGTCGACACCGGTCTTCGAATCCAACCAGATCGACGTGAATAGCCTGCCGTTCATGAACGGCGAAGTCGAGCGTAATATCCCCTTCTTCCCCTGGGAAACCCTCGACATGCACCCTTATCACGGAAGCCACTGGGCCATTGGCTCGAAGGGATTGCCGACGGAGAATACTTATCAGAAAAGGCGTTCATCGATATGACGAAGCTCGTTGTAACCCAGAGAATTTTCTGGCCACAGTATGATACGGTTGAAAAGCTCAGCGGTTGTTGGATTTTTTTGAGGTCCATCCCGACCTGGTGGTTGCGATCAGTTTTTTTTTTACCGAGAGCAATAATCTGGATTGGCGTTATCTGCCGATTGACGAGATCAAACACCGAGCGGCTCACACCACGACGGTGGTGAACAAGGCCCATTGCCTGCAAACACGCTTCAGATGCGCCCCGAAGGGGCATGTAAAAAAAACCGATTTATTGGATAAAAAATAGCCTGAACAAAAAAAGAGAACTCATGAAAAAACACAGATTATCTACGCTCCTGATTACCGGATTGACCTACACAATGACACTTTCTTCGCTCGTCGCGGCAGAGGAATGGCAAGAGCATTCTTACGCCGTCCCGGCGACTCAGACCTTACGCGGTTACGGCAGCGTCTCGGTAGAAAACAGATCCTTTCAAACGGCAGATGGAAAACAGGTATGGATGTCGGTTTTCTCCTGTCAGAACAGCGAAAAAGCCGAGTTGCTGGTCGGGAAATTTCTCGCAGATTTAGCGATGTCGCCTGAGGTGCAAACGATTGAGTTGAAAAGTGCGGGGGGTGGAATCCTCTGCCACCAAACCGCTTCCGGGGCTCTCTTTATTGGCTCCGTTCTCGGGGCGACAGCGAACATCATATCCGCTCCTGATCAGGCCGCGATGACGGCATTTATCAAGCAGAACCCGGCAGCGGTAAAAGGGGGAGTAAGTCAAGCCCCCTATCCCGCCTTTCTCGACCGTTTCGACCGCTACGGTTGGGGGAGCTATGGCGTGGGAGGCTTTGGCAACTTTCACGACTGGATGACCAAAGTCGACGGTAAACGCACCTTCAAAGACCCCACCGAAGACGTTGAGTTCATGATCCAAAACAAGTTCCGTTTCGAACCCTGGCTCGACCCAGCCAACCTGGACAACAGCGACGGCATTGCTAAGAACACCGAAGTGGAGTGGAAGGTCAAGATGCTAGAGGCCGCCAACATGCCATTTTCGTTCCGACTTTATGGTTCTACCGGCGGTGCCGATTGGACCGCACGGCGTTTTGGGGAATACATGGAGCAACCCGCCGACTGGATGATGTGCGGCTTCATCCGCCCCTGGCTAAATGAAAAGTCCGCCCCGCACCTGACCTGGTTTGACGAGGATATTCATCGCTACATGACGGTCAAAACCATGGACCTGATGAAACCCTATGCCGACAATCCCCTCAACCTGGGTTGGATGCATCCGCACGGTGAGTTGGTACATCAGCCTTGGTACGACCGGCACGACGACTATTCCCCCCACGCTCAGAAGCACTGGCGCCATTACCTGCAGAAACAGGGCTTAAGCCTGGCCGAGATATCGGCGATGTTGACTGGTGACACGAACAGCTACAGCGACTGGGAGCAGGTGCGGATTCCCGAATTTGCGAGCTTCGCAGGTTTGAATGGCATGATCAAGGATTTGAATGGGACCTGGTTCTACCGTCGCGGCATCATGAGCAATGACAAGACCGATGCCAACTACCCTGGCTTGCAAGAGGAATGGTACAAACAACCCCTGGATACAGACACCTGGACAAGGATCGACGGTGTCCCCGGCAGCGACCGCATGTATGAGGCCCTGGACAGACAAAAAATCGGCGCTTACGGCACCACTTGGTTCCGCCGCACGTTCACGCTTTCCTCCACAGACCTCCAGCCTCCGGCCCCCGACATCTTCTTCTACTGGTTCCCGATCACGCATATCGGATTGCATTCCGGTGAATTCGCCCGTTACAACAAGGTTTTTATCAATGGTGAGCCGGCGGGGGAGATCGGCATCTGGGGGGCGGTGAATATCAGCAAGCACCTGAAGGCTGGCAACAATGAGATTGCAGTCCAATTGGTTGGCGCGTTATGGCAAGGGCGCGCCTTTCTCTCCACCGAGGAACCGGCGGTCTATCCTTATCTTGGCAAAGCCCGTAACCGGCTCTTTTTGCTCTGGCAGGATTGGCATCTCGAAGCCAAGTACGATGCTTGGGTGGAGGTTCTCGACGGTATGCGGCAGATCGACCCCAACCGCCCAGTCAAATTCATGGCCCCGATAAAATTCCGTGCCGACCGCTGGACGAAACTGGCGCGCGACTGGGGTGGTTTCGGTCACTTCACTGGTGAGGGGTCCTGGTACTTCCCCTGGTACAAACGCTACGGCTTTCTTTACGACGTGCCCGCCTCCAGCGAGCCAGGCAGCCCGTACGGAACCCTTACGGAAATGTACAACGGTTTCCGTCGCACCTTTCTTGCGGGACTCAATGGTCATGACCCTGTGTTTGTAGCCCAGACCTACACCCGCAACCCTGAAATGCGCAAGTGGTGGGTCGATCACAATCCCGTGCTTAAACGCATGGGCAAATACGACATCAGCCCCGAAACCGCCCCCCAGGTGCTGCTCTATCGCTCCACCCATGGCACCATTCGCCTGTTCTCACCCAAACCCTACCCGGAACTGGGCCAGACAACCCGCGAGATCAACAACGGTTGGAACTGGGATATCGGTCGTGGCACGCTGCAGACGCTCGGGCACTCCTATCTCTATCTGGACGATCAAGGCCTGGCTGACGGCAAAATGAATGGCTTCTCGGTAATGATGGATTCCGGTAATGAAACTATCCCCGAAAAATCCATTGCCGCCATCGAGGAATGGGTTAAAGCCGGCGGTACTTATGTCACCTTGCCGTTCAGTGGGCGCAATACGGAGTTGGAGCCGGATTCATGGGTGATCGGCCGCCTGACCGGCTGTAAAGTTGGCAAAATCCGTGAGGTAGGCGATGGGACTGTCAGCTTCGGCAACGATCAGAAGATTTTCCGGAAACTGGCCGGAAAAACTTTTCCGGACAACGGTAAATCCATGGATTATGTTGGTAATAACCTCAATTTTTACAGTGTGGAGCTGGAACCTGGCCAAGATGGCGAGGTCCTGGCTGTTTACGAGAATGGCAAACCCGCGATAGTCCGGCGCAAACTGGGGGAAGGCAGTGTGATCGTCCTCGGTTCCGCTTTCTGGCGCAATAGCGAAGACCGGATGGGGATTTGGTGGCCCGAACCCATCGAGACCGATTTTCTGGCGGATCTTTTCAACGGAATCAATCTTCAAGCTGTCTGCGGCACCGATGATCGGCTGGTCTGGGCTCAGCCCTACCGTTCTAATAATGGCCTGGATGCCGTGACCTGCTTGGTGAGCTGGCATGAGGATCGGGATGTCGACACGTTACTGACCCTTCAACTGCCGCGCAAACCGGCGAAACTTGTCTCCTACGGAGTGGATGGCCAAAAGGAACTGGCCTTTACCTGGCAGGACGGTGTAGCCACGGCAATCGTCCATATGCCGGCAAAAGAGGTGAAGGTTATCAATGCGGTTGTTCATACCCCCGATGATGCGATTGCCCACTGGTGGAATTATCAGCAGAAAATGTGGCATCAGCTCAAGGAGCCGACCATTGACTTCAGCCCCTACCGTAAAGGGAAGTGGGCGGACCCAACCTTTGACCTGCGCGAGGGGGGGGCTGAACTGTCGTTAACCGACCCGGTAACGGATAAAGCTGATTGGCAACCGACCCCGGTCAGTATCCTCAACTTCTGGGGCGCCGCGCCGAACCAGCCGGTCTGGCTGCGTAAGACCTTCCAGGTACCGCGCGAGTGGCAGGATGCGGGCGGGCGAATCTTTCTGGTCAGCGGTGCCTGGGTCGGCAGCCAATACGAAGGAAGTGCACGGCTGTCCCTCAATGGCGAACCGTTGCATGACTGGAGCCGGAAGGACTACAGATACAGCGAGTTCGATGTCACCAAGTTGCTCGAAGACGACAGCAACGAGCTGATGCTCCAGTTCAAGGGTGACCAGAAATACCAAGGCGTCAAAGGCCAGCTCTATCTTTACCATTGGACGGCGCCCGAGCGCCGGATCAACATGGCCGGGTCATGGCAGGCCACCGATGCACAACACAAACCGATTGCGACGTCTCTGCCCGGTAACGTCAAAGCCTGGGATCTTTCCCGCACGGTCTTCATCCCCGAAGAGTGGCGCGGCAAGTATCGCATCCGCCTCTACATGGACGGCAACGCGCAGGCGACCATCGGCGCCTACGTGAACAACCGTCTGGTCCGCCGTCACCACCACTGGTTCGATACCGACGGCGACATCGACATCACCAATTTTGTCGAGTTCGGCAAGGAGAACACGCTTGAATTGCTGCATCAATACGGTGGTGGCGAGCGTAAACCCCAGCACCCGCCCGTGTGGGATATCGAAACCATCGAACTGCATTTGCACCCCCAGGCTCGATAGGGCGAAAAAATGAGGAACGACCACCGATGAATGAATCCGAAAACAAAGGAAGCCTCGCATTTATTTAGTTCGGTAACACACTGAGCGTGACGATCATTGATAAAAATTTAGGCAAGCTGATTATGTCAGGGCTTGCACAGGTAATAAAAAACAAAGGGATATTAAGATGAATACAGTATTTATTGGTGGCGGGTCGTTCCGGACTCTGCCAATTGTTCGCGGGATTCTGCAGAATCCCATGGTGATGAACGGCGGTGAAATCCGCCTGGTGGACTTCAACCTGTCCCGGGTCGAGACCGTGGGCAACCTGATCATGCGGACACCGGAATTCGCGGCGTCGGGGTGCAAGGTGATGTGGACCGATAAGCTCGATGAAGCGCTGCCGGGAGCGGACGTGGTGAGCATCAGCTTCCCGGTCGGTTCCCACAAGGTTAATACCCTGAGCGAGCAGGCCTGCGCCTCGCACGGGCTCTTCGGTTCCGACCAGATTTCGGCCAGCGGTGCGTTCCGCGCCGTCACCGGCGGGACTGTGGTGCTGGGTATTGCCCGTCAAATGGAGAAGCATTGTCCGGATGCTTGGCTGTTAGACTACGCCAACCCGGTGGCGGTCTACAGCGGTATGGTCAACAATCACACGAAGATTCGTGCACTGGGCATCTGCGGGGGCTTCACCAACCACCGCTGGGACCTGGCCCGGCTGATTTTCGGGCGGGATGAGTATTGTGGCGAGTTTCAAGACGTGACCGCCGCCGGCGTCAACCACTGCAGCATCCTGCTGCGCGGCACGCTGCACGGCCGCGATATCTACGATCTGATTGACGAGGCCATCCAGGTCGAGGGCTGGGAGCCGTGCCGGATCCCGAAATTCCCGAACAGTGAGACGTTCATCCGCCGTCAGCTCGGACTTCTGGCGGAAATGCGGCGGCGCTTCGGCTATGTGGTCTTCTCGACCGAGGGCGATGGCTTCAGCCACATCTGCCCCGAGCTGTACTTGGAACCGACCGGTGGAAAAAAGGAACGGCTCAGCATGGCGGAAATTGATAAGAAGGCGAGCGAGCAGGCGGTGGCAAGGGAGAAGATTGACCGTGAGTTCCGCGCTCATCTCAATCAGGAGCTTCCCACTTCTTTCTGGGAACAGGATAGCCTCCAGAACCCGCATTTCGCCGCCGCGACCGACGACGCCGCATGCGTCGTGCTGCGGGGTCTCAGCGGTCAGTCGCGTGAATGGCTCGCGGCTAGCCTGCCCAACCGCGGAGCCGTCAAAGGCTTCAAGGACCGCTGTGTACTGGAATACTCGTTTACGTTGGATCGCGACGGCATTCACCCGGATCCCGACCTGGAGGTGCCCGACTGCTTCCACGGGCTGATAAGCGCACTCGCCACGCACCAGACCCTGCTTGGTGATGCTATCGCCACCGGCGACCCCCGCCTCTTTGCCCAGGCACTCTACGCCTATCCGCTCCACCAGAACGAGCCCAAGACGCGCGCACTCTGGAAGGAACTTCTCGAAATCCACGCCGCCGAGATGCCGGGGATATTTCAAAAAGCCAAGGGCTATTTCTGAATGAAAGAAATGAAGGGCAGAAAAATGACAGACAGGTGCTCCCCCGCAGGAAAATGCATGGAATTGCAGTCCCAAGCAGAGGGAGCTGATCCTGAACTTGGTGGACGAACAGAACCTGGACCGTCTGCCGCTTGAAGAGCTTCCTGACCTGCTGTCTGTCGATGGGCTATTTTAATCAGAAAAGCTATATCCTCGACACCTTTGACGGCGTGTCCAGTGCGAGAAATTACCGGGAAGAGATTCAGGGCACAGCGTTGAGCCTCTATCGTCCGAGCGGACAGGCTTCCGTTGCTGTACTAGAGCATTTAACGACAAAATGTTTTATGCTATTTCTTATGAGTATAGCATCAGCCGACACACGTGAACGTGCGATTGAATCCTATCTTAAAGGTAGAGGAACTCAGGATGAAATTGCGCGGAGCTTTGGTGTAACCCTCAGGACCTTCCAGAGATGGTTGGCCCGGTATCAGCAAAGTGGAGAAATCAGCCCCCAAACAAGAGGCCATCGCCAGGCCCTGTTTAAAGGAGAGACTCTGCTCCATCTGGATGAATTGGTGAAGCAACACCCGGATGCCACTCTCGAGGAACTCCGGGATATGAGCGGAGTTGATGGGTCCATTATGGCAGTAAAACGGGCATTGGATCGATTAGGCTACAGCTTTAAAAAAAACGCTCCACGCCAGCGAGCAAGAGCATGAAGATGTTAAACTGCGACGCGAGCAGTGGATCGCGGAGCTGCCGATGTTGGATCCGAAAGATGACGCCCATTTGGTAATTGACCGCCTGTGGAATACCGTAGACCTTACCCTCGTTCATGGCCACTCGCCGCCAGAGTGGTGGCACCTTTTTCCAAGGCTCCCAGATCGTTTCGTCATCGTCAATAATGCCATTGCCATCGCTGTCTTCGCCGATCCACTCGTTGAGCGGGTAGAGGAAACCGTTACGAACCTCTGATCCAATAATATGAAACCACGATTCCCCAATATCCGGCGCCGTCTTACCCGCGATGGCCATCATCAAACTCGCCTTCGCCCCACCACCAGGAAGCTGAATGCCACCCCATTGCTCCAACTCTAGATCAGGATTTTCCTTAGCGAGATCAAGCAGTCGCCGGGTGGTGGCACCTTCAGGATTATTCGGATCATAGAAGCGCGTGACTGAAATGTTGATTTGCTGTGCGGGGGGAGGCTCTACTCGGTCAGCGCGACTAAGACCAGAGACCGTCTAAAGTTTACGCTAAAGAGCCCATTGGGATCGACAACGGTTCCCATCCCGATTTTTCGAACTAGGTAACGCGTCCACCATTGGTTTCCCCACTAAAAGAATGGGGCCTCCGATCAGAATCATCACTGGAATTATTCATTAACGCATACACAAAAACTACCTCATAGGTATAGAAATATATCTGTCTCCACTCACTGGCCCAGGCTATATAATCGCCATTCATACTCCCAGTCATATTCAAAAAGTGGTCCATTTCGCAAAGTGCGGAACTCGTGGTAGCTTTACGACCCTCGGTCCAGAGCACGTTTCACTAGATTACTCCACGAGGTCTGCCCCATGCCTTCCCTAAAACGCTTGATGTTTCGGGATCGGCAAAATCATATTAGCCCCCTGGCCTTCCAACGCCACAGTGAAAATGGGTGTAACTATTTCTCTCGGGATCCAATCGCGTACCTAATAATCCGACCCGGGACTCGGTCCAAAATTACCATATTTTAGACAATTTATTAATAAACTAGGGTTGCAAAATAACGCCTTAAGAGGCTCGGAGCCAGGTGTCACGAACAGGACGGCATATTCATTAGCAGGTATTTGTTCCCGCTCCATGGCCCATTCACCCCAACCCAAGTGAGAGCATAGTCCCCCATAAATAGTTTGTACGCAGAATTTTAGAAACGAAGGGTTGCATAGTGCAAGAGAGGATCTTTTGTTACTAGTCTCATCTCCTAATTATGTATTGCTGAGCGGAGAAGCCAATCGAGGAAAGAGCTCTGGGGGAACTGGTGCTTCGATGGAGCCGACTAAAAACTCAGGGATGAGATGAACTCAGAAATAAGTCGTAAAACCGTTATGGATTCTAATATCCCCTAAACAGTTTCATTCAAATTTAAGATGATATTCCGATTTCGCCCCATCTCCAACATATCCAACTCCTAGACGGAATCTGTTATATATAGGTCTCCCTGGATAGACACTAATGACTCGAAAATTCTCTTTACCACCAGAACGAACAGGAGGACATCTCACTGTAAGCTTTCGGGGTCCCCAAGGTCCAACTATTTCGATTTCTTCAACCTGTTGTCTGGATTTAATCGTCTCCCAAAATTGAACAGTTTGTGGTGGAATACGAGGTCCCACCATTTTTAAGCTCCAGCCTTTTAGAGCTTCCTGAAGCTCTGGGAATTTGGTTCCCATAGGGGAGTTATGGCTTTTAGGAAAAGAGAGGCTATAACCACAGGCGGTTGGATATTCTACGTTCGGAGGATCGTTAGTTTCAAAAGATAAGTTCAGTTCGTTCGGCTTTATGGATAGGGTCAGGGTGAAAGAGATCTCATCATCCAGCAGACCATGGATAACAATTTCAGCCATACCCTGATAAATTGCAGATTTTGTGCTTTCCACGATGCGTAGAACGCTCCTACGGACAAGCCTCTTTTTTTTAGGTTTCGATAGGTCACGATAGGATGCGCCGAAATTATTTCGAAACGAGGGCCCTACCTGCTCGCCATTGTCCATAAGATCAATATAAAGCTGGCAGTTTGGTAGAATACGAATGCGATACAGCGGACTTTCATAGACGGCATAGAGACCTTTCCATTTACCATCCGCCAAGGTTGCCAGCTGATCTTCCGATTCAGGTTCCTGTATAGTTCCACTCCCAATGTCAGGCATTTCATCAGCCGCAAGTGCCAATGCCACCGCCTCTTTCCGGTCTGCGTCAGCCAGAGCCGAAAGCGGTAGCGTCACCGACTCGCCATCCGCTTTTACCAAGGTAAGCTGATTGTTTTCAAAATGACTGTAGCTGGCGACTACCCTGGTCTCACTTTTGCTGGTCCAGGTGCGAGAGGCCGCTAAATGACCTTCCTTGATCGCTTGAGCGACCGCACGCTCACGGTCCTCCTTGGCCAAGGTTAGTAACGGGAGCTTCATTCGCTCGCCCTCTCTATTTTCCAGATAAAGTTGCTCCCATTTTAGGCCTGCAAATTTGGCCTCAACGCTAGAACCGTTTTCGCTACTCCAGGTTTCAAACTCTTGCGCATTACATAAAGATATTCCAAAATACATCGCGAGTAGAATCGGTATAAGGAGTGGTTTCATAATCATATAGTAGAAGATAGACTTAGGTACATTATTTCCGGTTTCAAGAGATTGAATATGCGGACCTTTTCATGCAAAGGTCTCTACATCTATCCAGGTGTCGTTTTCTGCGGCTTCCACGGCAGCAAATACTGGCGCTAGGGACTGAGCTCCGTCTAGGGCGGAAGGGTAGGCAACCGTTCCTTCGGTGATTGCTCTATAAAAGCTACGAAGATTACCGCACTTATCTTCTTCACCATCGAGCTCAAGCGGAATTCGGGCTTCGATGGAACCGTCCATGGACTCAGGGACACGTTGAATCCATTCCCCGTGTTCGCCCGCCCAAGGGCGCGCGTCTTTAAAGATAGCGGCCCGGGTCCCCGCGATCATGAGCGACTGTAAGCTCGGAGTGATATGGTAGGCGTTCAAGGTCCCCACTAACCCGCTTTCAAACTCCACTTGGCACAACGCGATGTCGGCAGTTTCGGTCTCATGCAGATCGTAGCGCATCATCGAACGAATGCGGCGTACGGGGCCAAAGTAATAAATCAATTCATGCAGTTTATGGACCCCGCACTGAAATAACATCCCACCAGGATTTCCTTCCCGACTACTTCGCCAATCCCCTTGCCGAATGTGGAATCCACCTGAATGAGCGGTGGATGCTTCGAAGGTTACCAAGTTTCCAAGCTCTCCAGAACCGATCATGCGCTTTACTGTACTCGAGAAGGCTTCGCTGCTGTGGTCACAATGGCCACAGCCCACGACGAGACCCGTTTCACGCTGGGCAGCAAGAATGGCGCGAACGTCCTCCATGGTGGAAGCCAGTGGTTTCTCAATAAAAACATGTAGACCCTGATACAGAGCTGCCATGGCCTGCTCGGCATGAAATCGTGCACCGGATGAAATGATCATCGCTTGCAAACCATCCACCACCACTAATTCCTCATATGAGGGGACTGGACACGCCCCATCCTCCTCCGCGGCATGTCCCATCGCTTCCGGGTTGTAGTCATAAACCGCAACCAGATCAAAAAGACCCGTTTCACGCATCCAACTACGGCGACGTGCACCAAAGCCGCCCACCCCCACCATTCCAACACGTAATTTTTGAGACGTCATATTTTTTTAGACCCAAGTTTTGATTACAGTCCAGGGTGACCTTTTTCGCAATTAGAAACATCGATATCCGGTGCATTCATGTTTGCACCATGCTCCATGATCACATCATAAAAGGGTTCCCGGGTTTCCCGAAGTCGCCTGAGCAATAGCACTCGCATTCGCTCTCGCTGTTCGGGTTTAGATACGGCCATATCCTCTAACTCGTAAGGATCCTTCACCAAGTTAAAAAGCTCTTCCCGTCCCGATTCGTAATAAGCGTATTTCCATTCGTGAGTACGGATGGCACGCCAGTCGATGAAGCTTAGATCCCAACGTGGATTAGCCACCATTTCCAGCAGGACATCCTCAGGTCCCTCGAACGCTTCCCCGCGCAGAGCCGGACTGAAATCTTTTCCCTGGCTGTAGGCAGGAACCGGGACGCCTGCGGCGCCACAGGTGGTCGCAAACAGGTCCACTAAGCTAAAGAGCTCATCTCGTGATCCCTGAGCAGGAATGCGAGTCGGGTGATGGAAGATGGCCGGGATACGTACGCCTTCTTCGCGGGGAAACTCTTTACGACTCTGTAGGCCGTGGCTACCCATCAGGTCCCCGTGATCGGAAAAATAGACCACCAAGGTGTCTTCAAATCCCGGTTTTTCGCGAATCGTTTTCAGAAGTCGGCCAATATTATGATCCAGATTCTCGATCATGGCGTAGTAGTTCGCCAAGCATTCCCTCATTCTGGGCTCATCTTCCGCTCGCACATTGGGTCGTAACTCTAACGTGGCTGGATCAAAGCGCTTCCACTCTTCGGGAGCCACTAAAGGAAAGTGGGGAGGCGTGACCGATAGGGTCAGAAACAGTGGCTCCTGTCGTTGGTATTCCTCAATATACTTAATGGTCAGATCGGTCAGTCCATCGGTTTCATAGCCCTCCACCTTGGTCGGATTCACATCGCTACCTTTATAATAATAGCTGTCAAAGTGCTGGTTGAGGTTCTCGAAGCCGAACCAGTCTTGAAAACCCGCGCGATGCCGTTCCGGCGTCCGTTGACAATTTCCAAGGTATTCCTTGGGATGCTCTCGAACCAAGGGAGGGATCTGATCACGAACCTGACCGAGGTGCCACTTGCCCATATATGCGGTATGATACCCATTCGCCCGAAGATGGGTGGCGGTACTGGGCGCGGCGGTTTTGTACACATCGAAAAATCCTTGTATCGGACCCGCGTGAGCGTGCCTTCCCGAGAAGATGGTGCCCCGCGACGGAGTGCAGATCGGACAGTTGGCAACGGCCGACGTAAAACTGACCCCTTCATGCGCCAACCGATCCATATTAGGAGTTTTTACATTAGCATCCCCGGCATGGCTCATGGCCTGCCCGCGATGTTCGTCGGATAAGATGTAGATGATGTTTTGCATAGGAGACGTTTTATTTTCTTGTTGGGGCGGGATTGCAGGCCAAATGCCGGAGCAACCGCCTAAGGAGGTCATTGCGTATGGTGACATGGTTATCGCACGACCCCAGATCCACGCACTCATCGGGATCATTGACCATATCATAAAGCGTCAAGCGATCCTCCTCCGGATAATACACCAGTTTATGGCTAACCGTACGGATCATCTGGAACGACGGATAGAACTGACCCCCATCCTCACTGAAGACAAAGGGGCGAATGGAGGCCTCGCTATCAGCCCAAGTAGGGAGCAAGGATTTCCCTGGTGTGCCCGGCAAAAGGTCGGTTGCGTCTGAGGTAATTCCGGCCGCATCTAGAAAAGTGGCAGGTAGATCGGTCAGTTCGACCATGCAGTCCCTTACCTGTTCCGTAGGAATGGCGGCGGGGTAGCGCATCAGCAACGGGACGCGAGTGGAAGGATCGTAGCAGTGGCACTTGCCCTCCAGCCCATGGTCGCCAAGCATCTCTCCGTGATCACTGGTAAAGACAACAAGCGTGTTGTCGAGTTGCCCCTTTTCCTCGAGCACGGTCAGGATACGCCCGACCTGACGATCGATCTCCTCAACCATGGCAGTATAGTGTGCGCGCACCTCTTCCCAGCTCCGTGGGGCAGGATTGTCAATCGCGTCTGGCTGCTCTGACGATTCGTGCCCGGCGAGCATGTCTGAGGTCGCATCGAATGGAGGATGAGGCGAGACAAACCCTGCCCAGAGAAACAGAGGTTTTTCGTAAGCATAGTTCCCAAGAAAGTCCACGACATGATCGCCGATATAGCGATCCATGTAGTCTTCCTCGTCCAGCATAAAGGAGTGAGCCCTATGGTCATTGTAGAGCGTCCTCGCCTCTCGATATGGTTGCAGATGCTGCTTGCGTGCCATGGCATGCGTCCACTCGCAGTCGCAGTGCCATGCCAACCCTTTGCCCGACACTTCGTGGACATAGTCGTACCCCAGCGCCTTGATCTGAGGCTCGGTCGTGGTCACGTCCAAGCCACAGTCCATCGCCTCGAAGGCATGTAGCTTCCCAATGGCTACCGTGTTGAACCCGTGCTTTTGGAGTGCCTGCTGCACGGTCGGCAAATGAAAATCCCAGTGCCCCACATTGGTCGTCATGCCGTGTTGATGTGCGTATAGGCCATTGTGCAGAGAGCTGCGCGCTGGCATACATAGCGGAGAGGGCGTGTAAGCGTGCTGATACCAGATGCCCTCCTTGGCAAGTCGGGCTAGGTTCGGAGTCTTGACCGGAAACTTGTCCAGCATATCCAAGTAGTCATAGCGATGTTGATCATCGGTAATAAGAATGATATTAGCGGATTTTTCCATGATCTAGTCACACATAGTATAGATGCCTGGGGTCAAGCCGGTAAACACGCCATCGCTGTTCTTTTCAATCACTTGATCGTGGAACTTACCGCGCAGACTGGTCACGCCATCCCATGGGGGCGGAAGTGTGATGTTGTTGCGAGACGGGAAAAATGCTGTGTTCGGGGGCGTGTCACTCTGGTGAGGGAAGAAGAGCAGGTCATCGATGATGGAGAGGTCACCCACCAGGTGGGTAAAGGCATCGCGACCTCCCTTTTCCTCTAAAAAGTCGACCATGAAGCGATTGTGCTCGTCGCTGAAAGTGTCCAGATCCGTCTTGAACATCCCCCCTACAGGCAGGTTACACCCGCCTTGGTCGACGACCATGCGTTTGGGCGAATAGCGGTTAAGATCCAAAAAGAAATCCCGGGGCCCCATCCCGTCGATGGCACGAATGGGATTGCCGGAGATCGAGAAAATGTTGATAGGGCCATCCAAACTGGCGCCCTCGCCCAAGAGAATAGCCTCGGGATCACAGGCTTTAATGTACTCGTAGATTTCGGTCTGGAACTTGAGGGTCAGTCTATTGGTGTCGGCCGGATAACGCATAAAGTCGCGATGCACGAAATCGGGTGGGAAGACCCAGCCCAGACAGTCAAAAAAGATCCCTTTGCATCCGCACTCCACGATGTAGAAATGGATCCACTTCTTGGTGTACTCGATGTATCCAGGATGACCAGGATTACACATCACCATGCCGCCATCGATCGAGCCCCAGCCCGCGGTAGCACGACCGTCGATACCACGAATGAACCAGTCGTCATCGATACCATCAGCCCCTGGAACAAGTCCGGAGTGTGACATCCAGATCAGCAGGGGCACGTCACGATCGCTCATGCGTCGGGCCATCGCCTTGAATTCGGCGATGGTGCCGTGGTTAGGATCCGGTTCATAGCCGAAGGGCGTGGTGCCGGACTTCACCGGACGGTTGGTCACTAAGCAGTAACTGATGGCGTTGTAGAGCCCCTTGTCCAGCTCGGCCTCCCACCGATCTGCCTCTTCTGTCCACGTAGGTTGATTCGTCCAAGAAAGCCCCACATTCCAACTTTTCTTGTACACCCAGTCAGGGCACTCTTCGTAATAGAAGGTCGTATACCAGCCCAACCACTGCTTCATTTCCTCCGTGGTCTTACCGTGGTAGATCTTGATCTCCGGCATGCGTAGGGAGTCGCCGATTTCAAACGGGGCATGCAACAGGAAATCATAACCGGCCCCCTCCCCCGCCTCCTCGATATTCAGCTTGTAGCCCACATGCGCGCGACGGCAGGTGATCGCGATCCAGTGCTCAGTTTCTTCGTTGTAGAAGAGTCCGCCGTGGATCACCATGGAGCTGGGATAGGTACGACGCCAGGCGTTCTGCAGGAACTGCTTGCAGCGGGCCGGGCTGTCATGTTCATAGCCAATATGCCCGAATTCATCACAAGGTCCTTGGGTGTGTGATGAGGGAAAGATCATGCGCGTCTTGTCGCCCCAGAACTTCCAGTCCCAGTTCATCAATCCGAAAGAGTCCACATACAGCGGCGCTTCGTTCACGGGTCCCCCTGGACCAGGACAGGGTAAATCCGTCATATCCGCCAGCTCGCGGCGGATCAAATAGTTTACGCCCGTACAATTAAAGTTCAGCCCCTCGCGCGCACCAATCTGGCGATTGACGACCAGGCCCCAACCGGAAAAGTGATCCACAAAATGCTCGCCCTTCAGACGATAGCCCGCCTCGCCCTTATCCCCGCGGATCGGATCTTCATGCGGACGCGTTTTCAGCTCCAAGCCATTCACTAGCAAGTCACGTTGCCCCCCCGTAGACGGGTTCAGTAATTCCTCGCCGTAGAGACTGATAGAATCTACCCGCGAGCTGTCATTATCGAAACTAAATAGTAAGTCATTCATTGGTTTGTTGCTCCTGTTTCCCAGATACAGTCTCCGGGGGTGTTTTTGAATTTTTAAAGACGATATGAGCACCGGCTCTCAGTGTAAAATAGCTCAGTTCTGGGCCGGGGTGAACTCGGTCATTGACACGAATTTCGCTTACGCGGGCTTCTGGGTGAAGGTCTCCATCGACCGTGAGTAGAATAGGCGCACAATCGGGAACCGTGATACGCACTTTTCGAAAAAGAGGACAAGTAAGAACGTAGTCTTCTCGTCCGGGACAGACGCTGTATAGGCCCATGGATGACAGGACATACCACGCCGACATCTCACCATTATCCTCGTCGCCAGGAAATCCGTCTGGGTCCGAGCTGTAGAGCTCATCCAACACCTTACGCACCCAGCGCTGGGTCAGGTCTGGACGTCCGGCCAAGGCAAAGAGATAGAGCAGGTGGTGGGAGGGTTGGTTGCAATGCGCGTACTGGCCGAAATCCACTGCGGCCATCTCACTCATCTCATGCGTTTCGTGAGCGTAACTTCCAATATCGAAGCTGGAGGGCATAGCCAGCATCGCTTCCAGGTCGGTCACAAATTTTCGCTTTCCGCCAAACAATTCGATCATGCCCGGCACATCGTGGGGAACCATGTAAGAGTATTGTATGGAAGAGCCCTCGCAGAAAGGCTCGCTCCATTCCACGGGATTGAAATCGGGTAGCCACTCACCACTGGCTAGGCGTCCCCGCATAAGACCCACGTCCGGATCGTAAACGTTCCGGTAGCATTGGGCGTAGGTAAGAAAGGTCCGAGCCGTATCCTCGTCGTCCATCTGTGCGGCGCACTGGGCTACGCAGAAATCGTTGTAAGCGAACTCCAAGGTGCGTGAGGTACCGTGTCCGACTAAATCGCAGGGTACGTACCCCTGGGTACGCATGTGCTCCAAGCCTAGACGACCCCATAATCCATGGGCGGGACCGGTTTGGGTTCCGTTTTGAAGCACGTACTGATAGGCTAGCTTGCGATCAAAGCCCTGAATATTCTTGACCAGCGCATCGGCCACCACGGCATCCATGTGGGTGCCGATCATACAGGCGCGGTAGCCGGGGCTGGCCCATTTAGGGAAAGCGCCGCCCTCTTGGGCGGCATGGACCCAGCCATTTATAATCTTTCCAAGTACATCAGGGTAAAGAAGGGCCAGCATGGGATACACGGTGCGGAACGTATCCCAGAAACCGTTATCCGCACAGAGCATACCCTGCTCGACCTTCCCGGTGTAAGGGCTGTAGTGTATTTCCTGTCCGTCTTGGTCAAGTTCGTGAAAGAAGCGGGGAAAAAGCAGACTGCGATAAAGCGCGGAGTAGAAGGTTTGCATTTGTCGCTCGTCGGCCCCTTCAAGCTGAACACGTCCCATCCATGCATTCCACTGGTCCCGACTGGATGCGCGCGTCTGGTCAAAGTCCTTTGTCCCGATCTCGCGATCCAAATTGAGCCGGGCCTGTTCCACACTGATGAAGGAAGTGGCCACGGCGACGTCAACGGTATCCGCTCCCTCTGCAAACATAAGCTCCATGCCCGCACCATCCCCCTGGACATCCGGTCCATCATGACGCAACAATTTCAACAGGCCCTTTCCTCTGGCGAACTTTCGCGTACTGCGCAAAACAAAATAACAACGAAATCCCTCGGGGGCCTGAGCCCTGTGGAGACCCTGATCATCCCAACCGCGCACGGCACCTTCCACCTCTAGGCCATCATCTTGGAGTTTCATTTCCGCGGGACCTAGAATGGACTGTACAAGCAACCGTGCATCCGATTCTGCAGGAAATTGCAGACGGAAATGGGCGCAACGCTCCGTGGGAGTCACCTCCACTTGGATGTCATATCGACGAAGAAAGAGGCGGAGGTAATCCGGACGCATCACGGTGTCCTTATAGCGGAAGGAGCTGGCGCGGGCGACGGGCGCCGGACCTACGTCACCGACGACTGGCAAAATGGAAAAATTACCGTAATCAGAAATCCATGGAGAGGGTTGATGGGTGGCACGGATGCCTTGGCACATGCGGTCCCCGTAGCGAAAGGTCCACGATCCATGGCCATGCTCCTCCCGGGTTTGAATCGTCCAATGCGTCATTCCCCAAGGCATAGCCAGTAGAGGATTGGTGTTCCCATTCGAAAATTCCCGAGAGGAATCCGTACCTTGAAAGGGATTGGCATATCCCACCAAATCTTGAGTTGGCATCGCGGGGTTCATAGTTATTTCTGTTTGCACGCTTAGTAATTTCCTATGCGCCAAGCCAATTAAGTACTGCATTTACATCCATGCGTGCCCCGCAGGTCACCGTATCGGCCCCGCCGTAGTAAAGGTCTACCTGACCCTGACCCCGGTCGACGAGTCCGTTGTTGAAAATGACGTTGGGGACTAAGCCTTGGGTCTCGTAGGGTTCCATCGGTTCAAATAGAGGTTCCTCACAGCGCTTAATCACCTTCCAAGGTTCGTCCAAATCTAAAAGTACCGCCCCAGAGCAGTAGCGTGTATTATGATTACTTCCGTGATAGATCTGGAGCCAGCCTTTTTCAGTCTTGATCGGCTCAGCCCCACAACCCACACGCTCGGAGTCCCATTTTCCGGGCCTTGGTCCCATAATGTAGTGGTGCTGTCCCCAGTCGCGTAGGTTGTCGGAACTGGCCAGCCACATTGCCGGACTGCCTATTTGCTTCATACTGGGTCGATGGAAGGCGTAGTACCGATCGCCAATTTTTTCTGGGAACAGTGCGATATCTTTATTGTCCGGAGCAAACATAACCCCCAGGCGTTCAAAGCCCTGGAAGTCCTGTGTACGCGCCAGTGAGGTACACACACCACGCAACGAGATCGCACTGTAATTCATGTAGTACCAGCCATCGATGAGTACAATACGAGGGTCCTCTACACCATAGACCTCTTCGGGATCTTGCGCGCGAAAAGTTGGCGTGTCGGCAAGGGTAAAGTTGCGGCCATCATCACTGGTGGCCACCCGTAGATGACTGATGCTGGTCAGATAGAGAGTGTCTTTGTAGGTAAAAACGCGTGGATCGGTAAAGTCCAAATCGGGATCATTCCGTTTCACCCGTAGCACCTTGTAGGCTCCAGAATTCTCAGGATCGAGGATGGCCGTCGAGACAAACCCCTCCTCCGGAATTGGTCGCTCGGCTACCCGAACCAGCAACAAGGTCTTACCCTCGAAGCTCGTGGCCCCCGCATTAAAGGCACACAAAACCTCCATATTCGGGGATGAAGGTTTTACATCAGCTGGGGAAATAAGTGGATTGCAATCAAATCGTTTAATCATAATTTATATTACTAGATAGTTTTAAAGACCTGAACAGGTTTCGGGTAGACGCCCTGAGCCATGGGACTGTCGAGCAAGGGAACCAAACAAGATGAAACCATTTTTTTTATGGGTGCAGGAATACCTTTCTGAGGTCAGTATATAGAAGCGAGCTACAGCGTGATTTTATTTATGTTCCTGTAATTAATTTAAAGTAAAACTAACATAAAGGGCCGAGTAGATCATGTCAATCTTTTCGCCTGACGGAATCGCATGACTAGCAATTATTTTAGCTCTTAGTACCTTTTATTCGAGGCGGAATTTACGGTTCCGTTGAACGAGCAGATAGACCTCGAAAGAGCACCCCTCCATAGAGACGAAAAGATCGAGATGATTTTTTGTTTCCAGCCCAATACAGCCCAATACAGCCCAGAAAAATGGGAGGCTGTCTATTGAGATCTGTATCAGATTCCCCTTAAAAAAAGTATCGACGTTTTACGTAGTCTAGATCTCCTATTTGCAGGTGGAACGGTTGAGACTCTAGGTTTCGATTACAATACTGATTCGATTTTCACTAATTCAGGAATGCGCCCGAAAGATTTTTGGACATGATAAACTTGCGTAGCCCTGCCCGCCATCATAAAAAGAAAACGATATCAAGTAAGGGTGATTACATTGAAATATTTAAGGATTTACTATTATGACAAATAAGCAGGATTACGACTGGTACGATGTGCGAGACTTCGGAATTGAGGGTAAAGGCTGGACAGATACAGAATGCTATTTTGACCGTCTGCCAGCGCGGGCGAAGGAAATTCTATCCGAAAATCTTTGGGACTTGAGTCGCTCGGCCACTGGGATGAGTGTGCGCTTTGTGACCGATGCCCCATCCATCCATGCCCGATGGACCCTTAGGTCTGCCCAACTCAATGAGCCAAACTTCCCCCGCGCCGGTTTCAGCGGACTGGATCTGTATATTCAGGATGAAGGAAAGTGGAAATGGGCAGGCACCACAATGAATGTTGACTCCGAGAATGCAGAAGACACCTTCGTGGATGAGATCCCCGCGGTCCCGCATACCTGTCATGTCAACCTACCGCTTCGAAATCCTGTAGGTGCACTGTACATCGGCGTTCCGAAAGGCTACAGTTTCACCCCCATTGCACCGCGAAAGGAAGCGCCAATTATCTATTACGGCACTTCGATTGTGCATGGTGCGTTTGCGTCTCGACCCGGCATGGTTCAGGCAGCGATCCTCGCCCGCTTGCTAGATCGCCCCATGCTCAATCTGGGGTTTTCCGGGGCGGCGAAGATGGAGATTGAAATTGCAACTCTTCTCGCCGAGCAGACGCCCAGCCTGTTCATCATAGACCCGCTACCCAATATGGGAGCTGATCTGGTGGTGGAGCGTGCGGAAGCGTTTCTGCGCATGTTGCTGGATGTGCATCCCACCGTCCCCATGGTCACGGTCGAAGATCGAACAAATACCAATGCCTGGATCCGGCCACAGCTTATGGCGGATCATAAAGCAAAGCGGATGGAATGGCGCAAGATCCTTCAGGTTCTTCGGGATGAGGGCCGGAATATCTTTTCCCTGCAAGCTGATGGTCTTTTTGGCGATGACCACGAGGCCTCACCGGATAGCTCGCACCCCACGGATCTCGGCTTTATGCGAATGGCCGAAAAGATGCTGCCGGTGATACAGCAAGCCTTGTCTAATCAGTAACGGAATTTTTTTCATTGAAAGGAGGAAGCGCGTCACCGCATAACGCGGTCGGTAGCCAGCTGAAGCTGCCCCCTACTTCGCGAAGATGTCGAATGGACTCCTCAGATTACACGTCACAGTCTGGCGGACTGAGCTGGGAGGATTGACCGGCATCTACCACAATCTCGGTTCCGGTGATCTTGGCGGCGGCATCCGATGCTAAGAATAAAACGGCGCCGGAAATATCTTTTCCGGTAGCTTCCATGCCCAGAGGAAGGTTGGCGCGTCGACGTTCAGCATGACCCTCCGGCAGGTCGTCCCAGCGCGGCGTATGGATGTAGCCGGGCACGATGCAGTTGACCCGAATGCCATCCGGTCCCAGTTCCAAAGCCATGGAACGGTTTAGTCCGTCAATAGCCGCTTTGCTTGAAATATACACCGTGCGATTGAGGATGGCCCGTTGCGCTGTGTTCGAACTGATGTGAATAATGGATCCATTTCCCTGCCGTTGCATCATCCGGGCTGCGCCCTGTGCGCAGGCAAAGCAACCGAAGACATTGACCTGAAAAACTTTTTCCAAGAACTCTCGTGGAGTCCCCACGAAGCTATGTCCCAGCCCCAGATGGACAGCATTGTTGACCAAGACATCCAGTCGACCGCATTCCTGTTCGATCCGAACAAACATCGCGTCGACCTGATCCTGCTTCGATACATCAGCCACGGCTTCAATCACTCGGGTGCCGAAGGCCTCGCGAATGCGTTTGGCTTCCCGTTCGACATCCTCCGAATTCAAATCGTTCAGAACCACAGTTGCGCCTGCTTTCGCAAACGCCTCAGCAATAGCCAGACCGGTATTTGTTCCGGCTCCCGTGACCAAGACCACCTTATGTTCATATGTCATAATCGACTCCATAATTACCTAAAAATAATTCCATTATGTCCTAAACCACGGGAGAGCATCGATCGGCCGAATGTCCGTTAGATCCCCGCGAAAATGACGAAGATCTTTGGGCTTATACGGGTGCTTCGCAATCTCATCTTCGTTGAGTTCAATACCCAGTCCCGGTCGGTCAGAAATATGCATTAACCCGTCGGCAAAAACAATATCCTCATCACTAATGTCGGCCCGCCAGGGAACATCGACGGCCATAGTTTCCAAGAGATGAAAATTGGGAATACAGGCGGCAAGTTGAAGACTGGCCGCATTGGCCACTGGTCCGCTGGGATTGTGCGGGCAGAGGGCAATGTGATTGGCCTCCGCCTGGGCTGCGATTTTTTTAACTTCTCCGATGCCCCCCACGTGTGTGGGGTCCGGCTGAATGAAGTCCGCACATCGTAAATCGAAAAAACGCTGGTAGTCCCAGCGGCTGTACACCCGTTCGCCGGCCGCGACAGGAACCCGTACCCGCTGTTTGACTTCAGCCAGAGCCTCCAGATTGTCTGGGGGTACTGGTTCCTCGTACCAACTGATGTCGTATGCCTCCAGTGCTTGGCCGATACGTACCGCGGTGGCGATGTTGAAGCGACCGTGAGCCTCGACGAGGATCTCCATTTCGTTTCCGACAGCATCGACGACAGCTTCGATACAGCGCAGGGCTTGGTTTAACTCGGCTTTGGAGATGTTAAGATACGCTTTCCCAAAAGGGTCCCATTTTAGGCCGGTAAATCCCCGTTCAGCCGCAGCCTGAGCCTTCTCAGCAAATTCCAATGGCTCTTTGGCGGGGGAGAACCACCCGTTGGCATAACAGGGAACCTTGTCGCGGACTTTGCCCCCTAACAGTTCGTAGATCGGGACTCCCAGTGCTTTGCCTTTGATATCCCACAGCGCCATCTCGATCCCAGACAGGGCCGACATGTTTATGGGGCCTCCGCGGAAATAGGCATCACGATAACACTCATGCCAGATCCCTTCGATCTCGAAGGGGTCACGGCCTTTCAATACACGATCGAACTGCTCGATGGCGGCCACTACCGCCGGTTCCCGGTATTCCAGAGTCGATTCGCCAAAGCCATGGATCCCCTCGTCGGTGGACACTTTAACGAACACCCAATTGGTGCGGTAACAGTGACAGATCAGGGGTTTGATTTCGGTTATTTTCATTATTCGCCAATCAGTTCAATCAGGCTTCGATCGGTGAAAATTAGCGGGTCGGTGCTGATAGGAAGGCTGGTAAAATGCCGTACGCCTTCGGCTTCCGGATCATCAACCATCCAGGTTTCTCCACAGGTGCGTTTATCCCGTCCAACGGTCACGGCATAAACGTCTTGGGAAACAGGATCAATAAGAACGGGGTTATCGAGTCGAAGATCGCGATCGAGCCAGTAGGTCAATTCTGCCTCCTGAATGACTGGGTCCGGTTCCAGAGATTCCGGAACCCACCAAGCATGGATTGGTACATCGCCACTAACAAAGTTGGCATGCCATGTGGAGGCTTTGGTGGCGCGCGGGTCGTCGGTATCGCTACAAATACTCATATGTGCCGCCGACCGGCCGCCTGCGACTTCGGCACCATCTGCTAATAGGGTGCATAGAGTTTGTAATGCGTAGTAGGCCGGTTTCGGCGAACCGTCCTCTAGTCGCAGCAGACCGTAGTGATAGGTGCTTTTGTCCCCGGCGTAATGCGCGAAGTCGGCCATATGAAAGTAGCTGGACATAGCGCATCCGTGCTGGAGTTCCAGCATGGTCCGTCGCAGGAGCATGCGGGCCTGGATGTCTTCGCTGAGCTTCATGGTGGCCAATGCACCAGAATTACCGGCCTCAGGAACCTTGGACTGAATACCCGCTTCGCCCTGCCAATGAACAAGAGAAGGCTTGAACTTATTAATCAAATGGGTGAAGGCGGCAATCTCTTGTGCGCTGTGCCGTTCGGGGACAGATTTGTAGCCATGATAGCTGACGATGTCGACTAGCTCATGCATGCCGGCTTCCAACGCGTCTTCTAGATATTTCAAGCTCCAGGCCGTCATACCCCAGGCGATCGCTCCTCCGATCAGCTTGGCGCTGGGTTGTGCTCGGCGTAGCGGTTCTGCCGTCAATCGCACAAGATCAACATAGTCGGCGGCCTTCGGCTGGCACTTCCAAAAACTGAGCAGGTCAGGCTCATTCCAGACTTCATAATGGGTAATGCGGTCGCGGAAATGGCAAACGATGGCGTCCACATACTCCTGCCAGCCTTTCCTTTCTTCTTCGGTATGGATCGGGGGAAAGCCGACGCCGAATTCATGACAGCCTTGATAATTCGATGATACCCCCGGGATCGGTACGTTCATGTCTTTCGTGTATACAGGATTGCCGTAGCTGAGACTAATCCACGGCGTCACTCCGCGTTCAATGAGTTTGTTCACAATCTCATCCAGCCAAGCGAAGTCGTAAACACCGGCTTTTTTTTCCGTCCGGGCCCAGCCGCTTTGAATCCGTGCCCACTTGATGCCCAGATCGTTGAGAACCGGCCAGGCCTGATCCGCATCCCACATATCGCGGTCCAGACACTCGAAGCCCACCCCTAGCGGGGAGGAAGTAATGTCGGTACTCCGCCGGGTTTTGAGTTTTCCTAGGTGCGTAAGAGAAGAGAAAGAGGCGAGGTTCATAATAATATCCTTACGTTTTGTTTAAAATCCAAGGTTGTGGAAGAAGTTGTTGTCCGATGCCTTCGCCGTGGAGGCTCTGAAGGATGCCGGACAGAAAATCAGAGCCTTGCACCAGTTGGGCCCACAAAGCATCTGTTTGGGCTTGAAGTCCGGGCAGACTTCCATCCTGTGCTGTTGCGGCTTTCCAAGCTTGTACATAGAGGTTGGGATCGGCATTGGCCGGTACGGGCACAGCACCAGAGGCTCCCAGCTCAATGAGTCTGGAAAAATCTGGACGGTTGCCTTGAAAGATAGGAAGTCCGCAGGCGCTCCCACGGAGGCAAAGGTCCTCAAAATAGACGGGGTCACCGGAGCTTTCTTTAACCCCGCTGATCTGTCCCCGTGACCAGAGATCTAGAAGGACCTCAATAGGAATGGAGGCCCGGGTATACTGGGGCAGGTTATAAGCAAGAATGGTCATGGAACTTGCTTGCGCACAGGCCTCGAAGTGGGTCGTAAATTCCTCCGCCGTACGAGGGACGAAAAAATAAGGAACGCTGACCACGGCAAACTGCAGGCCCTCAGCTTCCGCGCGTTTCAGGCGGTCGATGCAACGACCCGTCGAGGGTTCCATGACCCCGGCCAGCAGCGGCACCTTGCCCTTCGTAATCTGCACAGCCGAACCGAGTACATGACTATAGACGGAGTCTGTTAATGCAGGACCCAGGCCTGCAGTTCCGCAGAGGAAAAGTGCAAGAGTGTCCGTGGCGAGAAATTTTTCGAGCAGTTTACGGAAAGCCGGTTCATCTAGGGTCTCGTCTGCATTCAAGGGGGTAATCACCGGGGGAACAATTCCCTGAAAGGGCAGAAGAGGCATCGGTTGAGACAACGGTAGGGGTTGGGATGCGATACCCCCTTCACGAACTGGGCCGACGGTTTCATGGTCCGTAGTCTTCATAGTAAACATACCGTAATGCAAGGGGATGGCGAGTCGGGGGCGGGCGCGGTGTGGAGGGTAAAGGGACCAACCGTTGTTTCCTGCATACCGATGGAATGTTTTTCCACAGGCAAGTTTAGGGGGGTGATGAGGTGGTAATCAAAGCGTTTAATCATGATGTTACATTCTAGTCTTTTTCAAAGGCCTGCATACGTTTCCGATAAGCGCCCGAGCCATGGGACAGTTCAGCGAAGGATCCAAGCAAGATAAAGCAGGTTTTTTCATGGGTGTAGGACGACTTTTCTAGGCTTGTATAAAGAAGTGAGTTGTCGCGTGTTTGTATTTAGGAAACTATACTTAATTTAATGTATTGTTAATATAAAGAGCCGAGCATATCATGTCAATCTTTTCGGTGGAGAGAATCGTATGAATAGGAAATATTTTTCAAACCAAAGTATCTAGTAGCGATTTTGGAGCCCCCGCAGCATCTTGGCGAAGGCAAGGGGAGTCATGCGAGATGATCAGACATCTGTCCAACTACTATTTTTTGGGTTGTGATATTTCATTCTGAAATTCGACATCATCACCGCTAATCATAAAGTTTGCAGAGGGAAACCTTTGAAGGTTTTCCGATTGGCCCACGAGAGAAGAAGAAATATTTATCCAAAGATAAATAAAACATAAAATTCCCTTAACAACCCTCTGAAACAATTGTATGGTGTTATTATATCTACTTGCATATATCACAACATATTATTATATCCGCTACCATTACCTCCACAAAAAGCAGTTGCGAAGGTTACTTCCAACATTTTTAATCAGAGCCATTTATGAGATTCTCAAATAACCGCCAAGGCTCCGCCCTCTTGCTCACGCTGTTGATTGTATCTCTTTTATTGGTTATGGTACTGTCCTTTGTAACCTACGTCCGCATAAATCTTCGGACGATGGTTCAAAATGAAACAAAAGCCCAAGCTCGACAGAATGCATTGGTCGCTCTTGAGATTGCCCTCGGGGAACTTCAAGAGACGGCGGGTCCTGACCAGCGGATCACCACAACGGCAGACGCGCTTGCCACATGGGATGTAGAGAACGTTGCGACTCCGGATCCATTATTCCCAACGGAGACGCCCCGCATGGATGTGAAGGCAGGAGGTCGTTTCTGGACCGCAGTTTGGGGGAATGGAGAGTCCGATATAGGATACGACCTCTCTCCAGAAGAGATCCCTCCCACATCCGGCCAAACCCGCCAGCTACGAATTCGATGCCAATCTCAAGGGGGGGATCTCAACAGCTACAGGCGGTAACTACCAACCCACCGATATCATCCTAAGCGACCCTAACATTCCCACGATCAATGGCTCCCCCGCCGTAGTACTCGTGGGGCCCAATAGTGTTGGATCCTCCTCTGTAAACGAACAATTATACGTTGTGGCCCCTCTGGTTGATATGCCCTCACCTACAAACGGTACTCTTGCAGGTCGGTATGCGTGGTGGGTAGGAGACGAGGGCGTTAAAGCCCGGATGAACCTTACAAATGGGTATCAGCAGTCACAACAAGCCGATGATGAGATTAATAGCTTTATGGTCGCTCAACGATCCGGCGTCGAATTCATGAATCGCACTCTTGCGGGGAGCCCTAACCCCTCTACTCTTACGGAATATCCCGGGGACGACCTCGGCGTCAGTAAACTACAGAACCCTGAACAACTTTCGTTGGTAGGAAGAGACCTTACAGCCCAAAGTACCCTCAAAAGTGCTCAGCAAAATCTCTTTCACGATCTCAGTACCTATAGCCTCGGGGTATTAAGCGACGTTTATGCCGGAGGCTTAAAAAAAGACCTCACCGCGGATATCGCGGACACCTCTTCTACTAGCGGTGGCGGGTATCGCCCCGCGGATGACGATCCGATCTACCCCCCTCTCGACAGCGCCCCCTCCGACCCTCAGAGCACGAAATGGGGATTAATCCGGAGTTGGGCCCGCACCAATCCGCCCTCTCCCGGAGCCGCCGTGAGTCCGGTGACACCGACAACGGAAACCGCAGGTCTCTATCCTACTATTGCCTACTTTTCCATGGGCTTTGATTACTATCTGGACAGTGATCAACTCAAATTCGTCCTGTACCCCATCATTTCGCTGCACAATCCCTATCCGTTAGCCATCGCCGCCGCCGATTACGAGGTGGGTCTGCATGTGAACGAAAACGGCACCTTTACTCTTCAGCTCGATCCGGACGGCCCATTGATAGACCCCGGTGGCGTTCCCGCCACCGGCCCCGATGGCTTCCTCATTTATGACTTCCAAGACGTCGCATCCATAAATTTAAACAAAATGGAGCTTCTGTTGGACGGCCAAAGTTCCTCCGCCAATCCCACCTTTATCCGTCTGAAACTCCGGGGGCAGGTCATTCCGCCAGGTCAACGTCATCTCTATGTGCTTCCGGATGCCTTGCACGACAGCACCTATAGCCATGACGATCCACCGGTATTGGAACGCGCCCCCGACACTCTACTGGGCCTCGGGGAAAGCAATTACTTTGTCCTAGAGGGGCCCAGCATCGATCTCAGTGAACTTACGGAAGATGGTCGCGTACGCCTGCACATTCCCTACGACGGAAGTACTTCCAGGCGTAGAGGCGCCAAATTCGTCGAATTCAGCCTAGCGCTGGCCGCGAACAACGCGTTGAGTGGATCCGCCTGGAATTCTACGGCTACGGGCATCTATCAGGCGGTCCATGATGTGTATCCCACCATTTCCCACACGATCCAATTCGGCGGTAGCGGTAACGCCGCCACTCTCGGCTCCAGTTCCGGGGATGGGTTCTATTGCGCGAAAACAGCCCTTGGCCCACTCGTGGTTGAAAAACAGTTTCCACCTCCGGCCGCAACCTCCGCCATCCGGATCGCTACGGGTTATGAAGCAGGAGGGTGGTGGTCGAGTCAATGGAAAATGGGATTCATGCATGGCGCATATCCCAGTCGGGTGATTGCCGACGGTAGTTTGCGCGCACCACATATTATGGCTACTTCCATAGAAAATTACGATGTACGACCGGAGGGAAGAAACCGCGGTATCGACGCGTCAGTCGCGGCCGGAATTTTTGGAGGAAGATTAGTCGATGGCAATCAGGATCAGGGGCGTGATCCCCATCCCGGTGTAAGATACTACCGTTATACCACGGGCATAGACGGTGGACCGGACACAGGCAGTTCCCCCAACTATTCCATTCTCTGGGACATCCTCGATTCGCCCGATCGCCTGCTCTCCCTCGGCCAATTGCAACATGTGCCCTTCTCCCGCTACGATTGGCAAGCTAGCTATCTGTTCGGAAATTCCTACGCGAGCAAGCGAATCCCACGCAATAAAATCTACATCACCCAGAAGCTTCGGCTCGTAGATCAATCCCCCACCACCGCCCCTACTCTACCCATTTATGATGAGTCGTGGTTGCTGAACCGAGCTATCTGGGATCAATATTTCGTTTCCAGCGTACCCTCTAACTTGACCCAGTCAAAGCTTGATTCAAACCGGTCACTACCCAACGGCCGCATGACCCCGTACCATCGCGGTGGCGAATCCGTGTCGCTAGATACCATTAAATATACGTCAGGCTCCAACCAGGCCTACGAGCAGGCTGCAGCCAACCTGATGGTTACTGGCGCCTTCAATATCAACTCTACTTCCGAGCAAGCATGGCGTGCGTTACTTGCAGGTACCTATGGCATTCCCCTAAATCCGGACTATGCGGAATCTGGAGATACGGTGGAAGAAACCATCCCCTACCCGCGTTTCACCCACAATCTTTCCCAACCCGGCGACAGCGTCTACCCCGCGCGATCAACGACCATGAAGCCATCTCCCGATCCATCCGGACCGACAGATTCCCAATTGGGTACAAAGATCCGCAACACCCTGCACCTTGGTAATCGCGGGTTGTTCTTAAATGTTCCAAACAACGCCCTGCCGCAGAACACATCCGCAGAGGCTGTGGTAGCCGAACTCGCGCGATCCATCGTTCAAGAAATACGATTCCGGGGTCCATTTCTCTCTTTGGCTGACTTCATCAACCGCCCACTTACCCCCCCCTCGTCGTCCGAACCTTTCAAACCTGTCACCAGCGCACCCGACCCTCAAAAAATTGCAGGCATTAAAGGTGTACTTCAGGCGGGTATTGACAATATGGATCCAAATCGTGGTCAAGTGAATCCCATTCACCTCGTGCAAAAATCCACTAGTGGGATGAAGGTGGGATCCACAGGACAAGACGGGCAAAACCCTCCTCGCTACTATTACGATTGGGACCGAGAACATGCTGCTGGCGGGGTAATCAGCGGTAATTCGGGCAGTAATAGTGGTCCGCTCAGTCCCTATGAAGCGTACCGAGCTCCGTTCGCGATGGCGCCTAAAATGCTCACACAGGCCGACCTGCTCTCCACGCTGGGACCCGCGCTAAGTGCGCGCTCCGACACCTTTACTATCCGTACTTACGGGGAAAAGCTAAACCCCATCACTAAAGAGATAGATAGTCGCGCTTGGTGTGAGGCCGTGGTGCAACGGACCCCCGACTATCTCGACGACACGCAGGCCGCTACGGATTCACCCGCGGGACTTAACCTCCTCTTTGGGCGCCGCTTTCAGATCGTATCTTTCCGATGGCTCAACCCGAACGAAATATGAAACAATTCATTCTCCTAATCCTGCTGGCTCGGATCGGCCCCTCCTTCGCCCAAGCCCCCCCTGAGGAACCGCCCCCAACGTTCCGAATCCTTTCCGCCTGCGGTAGCTATGGGGGCTTATATTACGACGCGGATTTTTATGGCACCCTCAAGTCAATGCCCATCATCCTCAACCAGTCCCTATCATCCCCTCAGGCGTGGCCGGTAGATGGAAAGTTGGTCATATACCGTCTGATACCACCGCCAGCTGGTGCACCACCCGAAACCCTTCCCACGCGGCAAACGGTGATGCAATCCGATCTATCGAAAGACAACGTCACCACGATTGTGGTGACATTCCCGAGCACAAACGATCGTCGCGGCCCCCTTCGGGCCTACCTAGTGCCGGACACGGCCAAAAAACACAAAGCGGGCACGATTAAGATCATTAATTTCTCCAGTCATCAGGCCATGGTGGCACTCGATGAAAAGAGCAAACAATTGGCCTCGGGCGAGATAGACACTATGAAAACGGATGAAGGACGCGTGCTTGTGCGGGTCGGAGTAAACAAAGGACAGGGCTGGCAAGTAGCGTTCAGAGGTGAACGCCGCATCGCGCCCCAGTTGCGAGGATATGTCTTCGTGTTCAACTACATGGTCGACCCCGATTACGGGGAGGACCCCACTCCCCCGCCAGCGCTAGCGAAAATATTTTTTGAAGTTAGCGCCTATGCCACCGAAACCCCATAAGACGGATCGATATAGCCATCGTGAGCATTCGGGAATAAGGTATCCATGAAGAATAACCGCCTCATCATTTCGATGTATAACTCCTCCGAACTCGTAAATGAAAAAACTCTAGACCATTTCTAGTACGAGAGCTTTAAGTACATCACTAACTAGATTTATTATAACATGAAACTTACCACTCCGCATAATTTAGGTTGGATTCCGGACGATATTATGTTTTACATAATAGTAAAGCATACTGTTACTCTATGAACCTATACTCCGAGCTATCATGAATCCTCCCCCCGAAAGAAAAAAACTAGGACGCCCAACCGTATTTCAGGACAGTATTTACGTGGCACTAAGAACCCGAATCGTTTCTGGAGCTGTTAAACCCAATGACCGTTTCCCCACTAGGCGGGCGCTTTGCAAAGAATTTGATGCCAGTACCGTAACCATACAGCAAGTGGTGGACCGTTTAGTCGCGGACAAATTTCTAGAGGCCCATGGCGCACGAGGAACCTTTGTCACAGAGGCTCCTCCCCATTTGACGCGTTATGCGCTGGTCTTTCCAGACAATCCGGAGTCTAACCGTTTCTGGTTGGCATTGGCTAATGAAGCTTCCCGTATGCACCATACCAAAAATTTGCAATTAGAGAACTATTTCAATATTGATGGCCATACGGACAGGACTGAATATAAAGAACTTGTCGAACACGTAACCCATCATCGCTTGGCAGGCATCATCTTTGCCTCTCCTCCTTATCTCTTGAAACACACCCCTTTGTTGACCGAGCCGGGCATCCCGCGGGCCATTATTGGCCGGGATGATAATCAAACTCCTGGCACACGCGTCACCGGGCCCAACCATGCACCATTCGTCCGGGCCGCCGAAATTATTAAAAGCCAAGGCCGTAAAAATGTCGCGGTGATATTATCGGCATCCAATTCGGGACTCGCCGAGACAATTGTAGATGAACTGGGAATGCGCGGCATCCATGTTCCGCCTTGGTGGATCCAATACGTTAATTTTGCTCATCCAACAGGTGCACGGAATATGGCCAACCTTTTGACCCGGTCCGTAGACGGGAAACGTCCAGATACCCTGATTATTACCAATGATAATTTAGTGGAAGCCGCCACTTTGGGATTACTGGATTCTGGTGTCAATGTGCCAGATGATGTGTTGGTCATCACCCACTGTAATTTCCCTTGGCCGCCCCGAAATCACACCCCAGTTACCCGCATCGGATATAATTGTGGAGAATATTTGGAGGTATGCATGAAGGTCATCGATGATCAACGGCAAGGGAATGAATGCCCTCCCGTGTACTACCTTAACAAGATCGAAGTTGAAGAAGCTGAGGCCTCTACCAGCGACCCGCAAGTCCTCTTACCTCCTTCCTATTAAAAGAACTCCTGCGCATAGTAAGCGGAGGTTGATCTTTCTTGAAAATCCTAAAGGTCATTGGGAACGAACTCACGGGAAGGCTCATTAACAAATCGGACATGTAAGTCAGCGAATAAATAATTTCGCCCGTACTTATACATCTCTCGACTGAGGCTTCCCCAACCTACATCGAATTGTCTGCCAGTGGGACTGGAACCATGATTCCCATGCGGTTCAAACATAATCGACATGCCGCGGCCTCTCCGAGGAGCTATGGTTGGGCAGGTGAGTATTGCGATAGTAGATGGACCTATTCTCTTACTATCTTTCACAAGAGGAAGCATTCCTGCGCGCGCTCCTCGGACTACGCCTTGATGATAACGACCCATGAGGTAAAGTCCCGACTGCCCCCCGTTATTGCCCATGGTAAACCAAAATACCTGAGGTCCGTTATACGCATACATGGCAAAAGATGTGCTATATGAGCCACCAATAAAGGTGAAATTATCCGAACGAAGTTTGGCTGTACATAGGCTAACCCCCACAGGATTCCCCTTTTGATCATAATCGACATATCCTGCCGCAGCCAAACGGTGCCATGCACTCTTCTGAATGCCTGGAACGTCCGGAAGTGCATCACTATGATCCGGTACATAATCACTTAGCCTAGCCGTACTCGGTGCGCGACCAAACCACTTCCCCGAACATTCATCGCCCCAGTTCCAGGAGTAGGCTTCGGTTCTGGGATAATAGTTGGTCGGATAACGTCCATAGTCGGTTGCATACGACATCAAAGCCATCCCTAGTTGACGCTGATTACTCTGACAACGTATCACTTTTGTCTTTTCAAGGACAGAGCTCATAGAGGGGGCAATCAGCGAAGCCAGCAATACCATGATCGTAATCACAACCAGCATTTCAATCAATGTAAACGCAGATTTTTGACGGGATAGGGGTCCGGCCCCACCACGAAGGGGGCTCGGCGGAATCATTTTATTGGCTGTAAGGGAAGAATTAGACATCACGATTGCTCCATTTCCATTTAAGTTTGTGTATAAGGAGTCTCGAAAGTACGCAGCGCTTTGGTACTAAAGTGCAAGATATCCCCCCCGGGAAGCTAGCCCTTCCGAGGAAATATAATAGACCCCATCGAGGGTCGCCGCTAAATGGAGATGGGCGTTTTCTTTAACTGAAAGGCTAGATGCCACCAGTATGCTTACGTAATTAAAACGTAAAAGCCCAACAAAACCAATAAAAAATAATAACAACAACCATTTATCGACAATAAAAAAATCGACTTCAAAAGATAATTTCATACTCAATAATATACAGTTTGGTTTGTTATAGACAAGAGTATATAACAGCATCAAGGTTTTAATCTTGGCTGGAAACCTTAGGATGCATATGCTTTAGAAGATATTATTCTATCCTATTTCAAATTTGGCTTTCATTAGATGGTAATCACAAGCACCTTGACCGCCCACCCACTTCATTTCTTGGCGTTTCACCCAGGCCTTTCCGGTGGCAGAAAGGCGCAACAAGATCTACTTAAGGGGCTTTAGAATAAAATAGCCATGCATGCTTCTGACTTTTAACTACCCACTACGCTAGAGAGTAGGTAGGTGTCACGGAGGCGATGCAGATGGCGACGTGGTTCGGCAAGCCCCGTAAATCACCCTAATTTACCGAAGCCATGCCGATAGAGTTCCGGTAACACCTCAACCCTGAACAAAGGGAAAGAGATGCCAAAAAAGTGTCGTCTTCCGGGACTCTTGACTTTTCTTGCCCGCATAGGGCCCCATCGGTCGTCGCGCGAGTGATAGCTCGGGCAAACGTGTCTCCTCAGTGTTCTCCATCGAAACGGGAGGGGTAAAAACTTTTCGTGTTTGTTATGACGACCTTTACCGATTTGACATCTGTTTTTGAAAACGTCGCGGCGAAACTCCCGTCTTCCGTTTAAACCAAGCGGAGAAGTTGGACAGTTGCACAAATCCCAATATAGATGCGACCTCCTTGACCCGGGAGTCCGGTCGCTCCAATGTTCTTCTCGCATATTGAATTCGTTGCTTTTCCCAAAGCGCATGTACGGTAAATCCATATCGTTGAACACAAAGACGGTTCAAATGACCAATAGTCAAACTCGCGGCTCGACAAACCGTGGCCTCTGGAAAGGGCTCCGCTAATTTACAGCTATGTATCACTTCAAAAACCTCTGCCAAGCGAGGATCGCTTCGATCGGGAATATACAGCTTTCCTTTTTCCCGAATCAAGATCCGGGCCAATTCCCCAATCCAACCCATCAGATGCACCTGAAAATCCAAGTACCCTAGATAATCAAATTTGGAGTCCTGCAGAAAGACCCCACGAAAATCTTCTGCAGGATCAAGCCAAGACATGTTTATCACCTGCCGGTGTAGAGGCGCCATACGATTTTCAAGTTCTGGATAAACCTTGCTCGTAAACACATAACCCGGCGGATCCTGAAACAGAAGCGATCCATCAGGCCAAGCCTGTTCCACCCGCAAAGAAAGCAAATGCACATCCTCCGAAAAAGTTTGGGTGATCTCCTTAGCAAAGCAGATCAGCCATTGCCCTGCTTCCGCCCGATATGCCTTTCCATCCGCTATCACATCCACCCACCCACGCCGGATCAACCATGCGCTGAACTCCCTGTCTTCCCGAACGCCATGACGATCCGCACTCCCTGCAGGGATCTCTTGATCATAAATAAATAACAGACGGGAGCGCAAGCCAGCCCATTCCTGCAAATTGCAGGTGGTCTTATGAGAAACATCAGGGAGTGGTGAAGATTTTTTCATAATGGAATGCACATATTAAATAACTTAATGCATAACAAAAGCAACTAGATTCATTTGCCGTAAATCAGATAGTAATGAACGATGAGTAAGTAATGGTTAACCCAATTCCTATCCCCCCCCCATACTCCCACCTATGGTATCGCCTATGAAAAGAACCCTCATATTTATCGTTGGCGTATGCCTACTCGCCCTTTCCTTCCTAAATGCTGCTGACGGCACCTGGGATACAACCACGGCAGCCGTTACCGAGAACTGGTCTGATACCGCTTTTTGGTCAGGCGGAACTGTTGCTTCCGGAGTCAACGCGACGGCGACGTTTGAATATTTTTCGGCAGGCGGAAGCGGTTCGGCATTTGACAGCATCATCTCATTAGATAGTGCATTTACACTCGGGAGTATTGTCGCTAATGGAAGTGGTAGCGGAAATACCCATAACATTACGATCGTCGGTCCTGGCGTCTTGACGCTGGAAACTGGTACTGCCACCCCACCGACGATCACCAACAATCTTAGTCATGGGCGCAGCGTAACGATAAACCCAGTCATCGACGGCACCGAGGGTCTCGACCTTACTACCGACCTTAGCAGTGGACCAATTGTCCTTGGAGGAGCTAATACCTACACGGGTTTGACACAAATCAACAATAATATTGTCTCCGTCAATCACAACCAAGCCTTTGGTAGCACAACGGGTGCCACCAGCGTTACCTCCTCGCTTGCCGCGATCATGCTAAACAACGGCATCACCGTCACCGGCGAAACCCTGAACCTCACGGGAATCGGAACGGGGAACTACTTAGGGGCCATTCATACCGCCAACAACGCGGTCGCCACATGGACCGGAGATATCCATCTCGACGACAGCAGTGTTCGTGTCGGCGCACAGGGTGCGGTATCTGTGCTCACGCTCAGTGGGGCGATCGGTGATGGCGGTGCAGGGTACAACCTGGCTTTTAGCCACGGTAACGACGCGAACGAACAGGGAACCGTTGTTCTTTCCGGCGTCAACAGCTACGGGGGCAGCACCACCATTTACCGTGGTACGGTAAAGTTGGACGGCGGAAACGATCGACTGCCCACGACGACATTAGTGTCGCTGGGCGGCACCAGCACTGACTCTACCCTAGACCTGAATGGTCAAAACCAGCAGATCAACGGCTTGAACAACCACACAAACGGAACCAGCAGTCGCACGGTCACCAATGCCTCGGGGACCGCCTCTGTCTTCACCATCAACAACAGCGGCGACCAAAGCTTCATCGGTGATGCGGGCGACATAACAAGTATTACCGGCAACCTCTCTCTGGTCAAATCTGGATCGTTCACCCAGACGCTCGCCAAGACGAATGATTTCACCGGTGACACGACGGTCAATGGCGGGACGATCACTTTGGCAGACGATGCCAGTTGGAAGTTCTACATCGGGTCCAACGGAGTCAATAACGGCATCTCCGGCAGCGGCACCCTCGCCCTCAATGGTGACTTTATCTTCGATCTTGCCGGTGCCGGTAACACAGTCGGCGACAGTTGGAGCATCGTCAATGTGTCCACGCTCAACGAAACCTTCGGTGGCACGTTTACCGTCCAAGGCTTCAGTGAGTCGGCTGGCATCTGGAGCAACGAGGTCTACGAGTTCGACGAGTCGATCGGTACGCTTACGGTCATTCCTGAGCCCTCTAGTTTGGTATTGGTAGGACTGTTCGCAGGATTGTTTGTGGTGTCTCTCAAAAGAACAAAACGTTAAAACCCAATCGAAAATTATAGCCGTTATTTCTAAAAGGGTCCCACCATCCCTTTAAGGGATGGGACGTCTAGATGATAGGTTTCCCATTACCCTTTTCCTAAATCTTCAAAATAAGATACTTCAGTAGCCTAGCCTAAGTGGCCTTAGTTAAAATAGATCAAATATGAAAAAAACAAAGGTAAATTTAGATGTCATCGAAGCCGGTCACTGGGATGTCATCGTGATCGGTGGAGGACCCACAGGCTCAACCGCAGCCGCCGCAGCTGCACGTGAAGGAGCCAAAACGCTTCTGATCGAATCGACAGCCGTCCTCGGTGGTAGTGGGACGGGGGCATTGGTACCCGCATGGTGCCCTTTCTCAGATAAAGAACAAATCATTTACCGCGGACTGGCGAAAACCATATTGAATCGATGTAAAGAGCATCAATCCCATGTGCCGAAAGAACAACTCGATTGGGTGCCTATTGATCCGGAACTCTTGAAACGAGTTTATGATGATCTACTTGCGGAACATGGGGCAAAGGTTCTCTTTCAAACCCAATTATGCGCAGTGGAAACAAGTGGCCAAGGCCGGGTGGAAGCCATTGTAGTGGCCAACAAAAATGGCCTCTCCCGTTTACGTGCGGAAACCTATGTGGATTGCAGTGGGGATGCGGACCTCTGCGCCTGGGCCGGAGCTGATTTCCATAAAGGGAGCGAGACTGGCGAATTGATGCCGGCCACCCATTGTTTTATTTTGAGCCATGTAGATGAAACAGCGTTTCATGACTCATTGGATGATGGTCGTCGGGTGATGGGAAACCATCCGGAAACCCGTTTTTATGAAATTATTGAATCCGGAAAATATCCGCTCATCAAGGATGCCCATGCCTGCTGCAATATCATTGGTCCGGGCACCGTGGGCTTTAATGCCGGACACCTTTGGAATGTGGATAATACCGATCCTCTTTCGGTTTCGGCCGCACTGGCCGAAGGCCGTAAGCTGGCCGCCCAATTCCGAGATGCCTTCGCGGAATATTACCCAGAGACTTTTGGGGATTCATTTCTGGTGAGCACCGGCAGCGTTATGGGCATCCGCGAATCCCGCAGAATAATAGGCGATTATATCCTCACGTTAGATGACTATATCGACCGGAAATCCTTTGCCGATGAAATTTGCCGAAACTGTTATTTTATTGATATCCATCACTCCATTGAAGAAGCAAAAGAGCACATTCAAAAACGGGAAGACGGTCTATCTACTCCGGCGATGCATTACGGCCCGGGAGAATCTCATGGCATCCCCTACCGTTGCCTACTCCCCAAAGGGTTGGAAAATGTACTGGTGGCAGGCCGATCCATTTCTTGTGAGCGGACTGTACAGGGAAGCGTTAGGGTGATGCCCGTCTGTCTAGCTATGGGTGAAGCCGCCGGAGTGGCTGCCGGGTTGAGTTCGCAAGGCCTAAATGGGGAAATCCGGAAAGTGGACACCTCTCTCCTGCGGAAAAAACTACAACAGTTTGGCGCTTTTCTTCCCGAATCACCATAACTTCAGACGATTTCGTAATAAAGGACTCCGGACCCAGAATCTTCAACATTCAATAGCAAGGTTTGCCCGTCCGTAAAAAAGTTGACGGTTTCACGACGTCCATCCCGGTAGACTTTCTCTGCTTTTTCGTAAACCGCCGGGTTCACTACCGGAATCCCTACTGCGCGATCACAGTTTGCGGTGACATAAATCGCATCGTCGCTAAAACATACCAGCGCGGATTTTTGCAGTGCCACGGCGCTGAGCCGTCCCTCGGCATCACGACGCTCAAACAAGTCCCTGTCCGCATCGATCGTCAAGGTCATACCATGCGAACATGGCACTTTTCCATAAACCTGCCAAACGGAAGCCATCCGATTTAATTCCCGATCAGAAAGTTTCATCATTTTGATATCTACGGCTTCAATATAATAGGTAACTGGCGCCCCAAAAACTGGAGAAACGAATTGATATTCCCGCATTTTCTCAAGACTTGCAGGCCAGCCATCCACATCAATAGGCACATTCGGCATTAAGCGGGAAACCATTTCTGCGCGATCATACCACGGGCGTGCATTGTCGAAATCAAAAAGATCATTTAAGCGAACCGAACTGGCGTAAGGCTGTAAATAACTCTCGATGCCACTGATGGTAAAAAAGACATCCTCTTTAATTGCAGTCGCGGTTTCATGGAAAAATTTCAGAACCTCAAGCCATAGCTGATTTCCATATCCCCAGGTCGGATCATGCATCACCACATCCGACATCAGGGGCATAACATAATTCATATCAATTTTGAAACCATCCGCATCCAACGTGGTTAGCATAAACCTCATCTGTGCTTCGGCATAGTTACGCACATCCGGATGGGAAAAATCAAGAAACGATCGATCGGCATCATCTTTGTAAATTTCCCCATTCAGGCGCCGAATCATCCATTCAGGATGAGATGTGGAAATGGCAGCCTGCGATTGTACCCAAAACGGAGTATACCAAAGAATCACGCGAAAATTCTGATTCTTCAATCGATCCATGACCGATTTAAACGCCTGCACGGAAGGAAATTTCGCAGAATTGGGTGTATAATCCCCCAAGGCCGTAAACCAACCCGCATCCACAATATAATTTACGTCACCGTCATAAATTTGGCGAATGCCTTCCGCCCAACGCAGCATTTTCTCTTCATCAAAAGGAAGGGTTAATTCATCTTCCAATTCTGCTGGGAATTTTCTCTGTAAGTAACACTGATCACCCCAAGTGCAATACACCGGATTGTGCCACCATTCATAGGCCGGCTTTTGATCGGAAATCAAACCCAATGATTTTGCATTGCCGACATGCCTGTCCAAAATATCTTTGCTATTTTCTAAGCCCGCTTCAATAAATACTCTGGGCATCCGTCCCGACGCATGCGCAGGACTGTAAGCCGTGAATTGAAGAGAAAACCTATTTTCCTGACAGGAAAAGTGAGTAGAAACCACTGGCAAAGGTTCAGGAATCGAGAGACCACACCAACCAAGGTTCTCTTCGCCAAAAGAGATCAGATGTGGTGGAGGCGCGATCAACCAAAGATCCTGCTTCTCTACCTGTTTTTGCAAAATCATCCCGGAATTTGTCAGATAAAATAGTTCTTTATTGCAGGTCTCAAATAGCCGACAGTCCGCATCCGGCACAAAGGCCCGGCCGTAGGGTGCATGAATCCTAGAGCTCTTGAAATAGTGGACATCCTCTGTACCGGCAAAGGTCCCCACTACTTCAACACTCGCCCCATGGTCCGTCCGAATAATTTCCACCGTCACCTCCGGATTTTCGGTAATTCCCAAATATCCCGTCTCCGTTTCGATGAGTTTCACCACCTGATAGGCGGTAGCACCGATACTAAAAGAGAAGGAGAAAGAAGCCAAAATCTCCCCCTTTTCTCCAAAGACTTCGAGACCTTTTTCTTCCACCGACATCTTACGAATTGACTGTTTCATTTCCCCTCCTGGTTATCCTGTGACCGACAGGTCGCGGTTACGTCCGGCCTGCCACCTTGCGGTTATAAAATCTAAATCTCTGAATCCCGATCACTTTTGAACAAAGGACCTAAATCCGTTTTACCACTCCAAGCCTCAAACCATTCGACGGGTAGCCGAAATAGCTCCACTGGAGCTTGGTTGAGGTCAAGATTCATGGGCACCTAAGATCAAGGAGCTGTAGTATGACCAAACAACGTTTTTTGTCCCGACAACGTTTCAATGTTACCCGAATGAATCAACAAATAACGATTAGTGAACGCTTCTTCAACTTTGGAGGGAACCCGGGTTTTAGGGTTCCAGGCTTTTGCATGGTTTCTGACCAAAACCACCGTGTCTAAATCCGTTTCCATAAGGGCTTTGGTCACATTCAAAGGACCGGGATACATCAAAACCAATCCGGGACCCGTTCCACGGAGTGGGAGCGCTGAGACACTAAGTCCCGACGGAGTCTCCAAGGTATAGATTACCAAATCAGCCTTACCAATTTTAGCCGCCAGTAGACGTTGAAATTTTTGTAAATTCACCCCTCGATAAACGTGATCGTCACTGGGAGGATTCCAGTTTTGGAAATCTGCTCTGCTTATCATTTCCCCCTTTTCATCCACAAGTTGTACTTCTACGTGAAGCTTAGACTTCTCGAGCGTCCCTTGAAGTTTACGAATCATTCTTTTGTGGCTTTTGGAGGTGGCCAGTACACTTACAAGAATGACTACTCGGGCTTGAGGGTGTCGTTGGGCCAGCGATTCACCCAAGAAACTACCTACCGCAGCTTGATAACTCACATCTTGCGAAATGGATTTCGTTACGTTGTTTCCTGTGCCCACGACAAACATTCGGGTCACCACCAGACCAATTGTAATGATCGCACAAACGATTAATGCCGGTTTTGCCCAAGTAGCCCCCTTCCGGTTCATAACTATCAGCACCAATGTCGCAAGGACAAAGAATATAGTTAAAATTGTCATCGTATACGCTCCTAAAAATAGCCTGTTTTAAATGTTTTACTAGATAGTCGAAATTCATGAAACATTATTATTTAGTAAAACCAAAAATAAGGTAACGTGTCCAGCATGTTTCCCTTTAAAAGAATGAAAGTAAAAATAGGTATTTTTCTATATGTACAAATCTTCCTTCTCCTAGATGTACGTTCGGTAGAGCCAAGGTATCTTTTTTCTGATGAGGATATTAGAATTTCTGCCGAGGGCATCCTGCACGGATATCTTCGGGTGATCAGTGAAAACGGAATTACAGATCCAATGCGGATCCATGCGCAAGCCGACACGTTCCTAATACAACCGGAAAAAGAAGGGATTTATATCCTGCAACGGGATGGGGCTTCCGAAGTTCGATACTTGGTAATGGATCCACCCCAACCCATAGATTCTGAGGTGATTCGTAAGACACTACCCTTAAATAGACTTAAACTTCTGGGAGGTGAACCCTTTCGCTTGTTGTCCATGGGGGATTCCGTCACCGCGACTGGCGATTATGAAGGCATGCTAAAAATGATGCTCACCAGAGCTACCGGCAACAAAAAAATCGAGATCATCGATCGTTCCTATTCGGGTCGCTCCGTCGATGCTTCCGTACGAAATTATAAAAAGATGCGATCGACACCCAGCCCGACGCGGTAATGATCATGTACGGTTTAAACGACCAAGGTGCGGGCAGTTCTCTTGCAGGATACGTGGAGCAATTTACTTGGTTAGTGACTAAGATTCATAACGAACAACATGCAGATCCTATCGTCCTATTACCCACTCCTGACATAAACCGAAGTGAGGATACAGACGAATATTCCGCCGCCCTTTTTCGCACCACCGGCTACGCAACCTGGTTAAGTCTTCGACTCAGCGAATTAGGTGTACCTGTCGTAGACACTTTCCACGCCTTGTGGGGCCCAGGAGGCAATGATCTGAAAATCGCCGCCCAGCGCATGTACCCATTTTATCCTCCTCACTACAAAAAAATGTTTAGTAGCCTACTCGAAAATGATGGTAAAGGTGATGGCATTCATCCTAATGCGTTGGGACACCTTGCCATAGCCAAAGCGGTATATACCCGTTTGACCCAACCGAAACAACCTCCCGATCTAGAAGTTGAAGCTACAAGCTTTTGGACAGAAGAAGGTCTCTGTGCAAATATTGAATTGAGATCAAAAAATACCGGGCGGGTTGAAATTTACCCTCTTCCCAATGACCAGATCGAGGTCATGGTTTTAGATGTGAAAAATATCTCTATTCGCTGGCCAAATATCAACACGCCAGAAGATCTGCTTCACGAACCAGCCAATCGTTACTTTTACGCATCTGCGCCCATGGTGATTCTGGTTCAGTATGATGGAAAAGGTGGGAGCCGCGTACATGGGATACTTGCACCTGCAGAAGTACCACATGACTATATAAGAGTAAGACAAATTATTAAGGAACGGAGTATCGAAGTCTTCAAAATTGCCGATGGCCACGTTTTAGCAGAAAAGGTTATCCTTCCTGAAAATGCTGAAGTGGGCCGAATTCCCCTACTCTCGGTCATGGAAAAAAACGGCAAAAAAGGCGTCGCCGCAGCTGAATTAGCCTATGTGCGTTTTGGGGCAGCCCACAAAGGCGAAGCAAAGGTGGATGGAAAATTGACCGAATGGCAGGACGCTCACTGGATCCCGGTCGGCGAAGCCGTACAGGCCCGCTGGACCCGTGGTCCTCAGGATCACCGAAGTTCACCAGAAGAGTTTTATACTCGCTGGACATTTAAAGCCGGAGAAGCAGGTATTTTTGTCGCGGTAAAAATACAAGGCGAAATTGGCAAAGATCGGGCCACCCTCTTCTTTGACACCCGCGACCCAGATGCTCTCGGCACCCCGGGCAACTACTTCTGGGTAAACCTTGGCTTTGAAAAGAATGGCCAATTAAACCTTTCGCAGGGTGAGACCTCCCCTTCCCGCCAACCAGCTCTAAAAGGGGTTCGTAGCACTCAGGACCAAGAAACCGTCCTTGAATTTTTCGTACCCTATTCCGTGATCAATCGGGACCACTGGCCGAAAAGCGGCGATCTAGGGTTCTCCATCGACTGGGCCCATCAGAAAATCGAACCCGGAGCCCCCATTACGCATCTTCAATGGTCCGAAAATGGTCATCCTTGGAATCCCCTCTGGTACGGCGTGTTGCGCTTGACCGACGATCCCAGCGATCTCCCTTACCGTATTCGCATCGAATAACTTCAAAAAATATGAGTGCTTTACACTCAACCGGGCTTACCAAAGCAAACACCCTATCTGCACCTTTTTTACGTTGATTGATCGTCGGCCTCAATAATTTCTCGGTATTCAACTGGCCATGGCAGGTAAATCTATGCCCGCTTATCTCGCCCTCGTCTTTTTGGCGGCAGTGGTCAAAGTCACTTCAGCGGCAACACCTGATAGTCGATTGACTTTTAGTTGGATCTGCATCGGCTAAGGGTGCCTCCTGATATTAAATCTGCCCTAGACCGTACTCAGCAACCGAATGGTATCCCTTCGTACCCTCCGAATGAAGCGCCAGCTTCGCCCGGCCGTGGTACAGCGATTGCAACAACTCTCGATGAGGTTTCATAACGAAAAATAGAGCGATTCCCTACAGGCAAAGGTCCTGCGGGATGTAGCATCCATTCGCAACATGGCTAGGCTGTTGTTTTATCGTGGTGGCAATGCCGTCTCAGGACTCTTTATTTCTCTGGGAATTATCGCCGATAACGATTGGCGCGCGCTGTCAGGACCTAAATGAAAGTGGTGTGATTTGTCCGGTTTGAAAATACTGTAAATTTAAGGGTTAATTCTTCTTAAAAAAATTCAAATACACGTTTTTCTTCTCTTTTCTTCCGGTCATGGGCTCCAGGGAGGAAGCGTTTGTAAACCACCCGCTTCGCTAGAGGGCACGGAGAAGAACGGAGGCCAGCATGTAGGGAAGGAATGCCGCGAGCCCCGAAAGAACCCCCATTTTGCGGCATCTCCTTCCGTGAATCCGCGGATGAGGTCTTGCCGGAAATCTATCGGTAGGAGTTCGGCAAACCGGGGTGAGTTTTGGGGATTATCCGCCGAAGGCGGGCTCGCCGAATCCTACCGCCAACTGGATGGCTCCGTGCTTCTCCGCGCCCTCCAGCGAAGCGAGTGGTAAAATCAACCTTCACCCTAAAAGGATGTAGTTTCAAACCGGCAGTTTTCAACCCTTTTCAAACCGGCGCTGACACGCGCTGATCTTTTTCCTGCTCACCCCCCCGCCAGCAGCTTTGATCATCCCCTTCTCGACTAACCAGCTCCGGAACCGTAATTACGTACGCCGGCTGCGCATGGAAAATATGTCATCACGAGACGGAGAAACGATCAGCCTGTTGCCGGTAACCGGCGCACACGGGTACGAAGAACACGAAATTTATACCCTCGACGGATATTTTGAAAACGTACCTGTAGTAACATGATGAAACCGAAGAACGCTAATTTTTTTGTGGAAAATTCTTCTCCACTATTTTCAGAGAAATCATCCTATGGGGGGGGGGACTTGAGATAATCAGCCAGCCACGATCTTTTATCAGGGACTCTCGATTATGTGTATCAATTCTCGATTTACGCAGCTGGCGATAGCTAGTGACTGTGGCGGGGGCACTATTCGCAAACGGATTCTTTCCAATAAAAATTATTCCTCCGGCCACTTTTACGATAGGTTACTGGAGGAACGACTAGAGCGACTTTAGGTTACACAAAGCGGAAGTCCGGCATCCCGGAAGTACGAATCATCGCATCTACCTTCGTCCACATTTCTTCTTGATACGCCTGACAGGTGTATAACCCGATCAAAGATACATCGATAAGCTCCGTCGCAGGGCTACGTGTGTGATTAACATGCTTACAGTCCGAGGCCAAATTCCGATAGACGTCTGTGAGGGCTTTGTCCTTCATATCATGGGTGAAGATCCCACCATGATTTGAAATGTCATGACTCGCGGGCATATCACAGGTAGGCCAATTAATAAAACCGTTGATATGTGGCTTTAACGCCTGGGTGAGTACCCGAGTGTACTCCGCATGTTCCTGCTCACTTCGGAAGGGTAAATCGCAGAGAAACCGGGAGGTTCCTCCCCCGTACCAGCCAAATTCCTGCAGCACGACCGGTTTCTCATGCCAATTCAATCGCGACATCCCTATGCAAATATTCAACCAATAGGTCAGCGCTTCCCCGCCATCTAAGGGATCCCCTTGATTTTCGGGTAGTACCTGCCATGCAGGATAAGGATGATGAGTGGTAAAATCAAATAAATCGTAATGCGCACGGTTATGAAACCCATTGGCTAACCACAATTCCGGTCCCGGCTGCGACCAGGTATTATTACCGGAACAAATCATATGTGCAGGACTCACCGAACGAATCACCTGACACTGTTGCTGACACCAACGATACCCTCGCTCATTCAGATAATTCCGAAAATCAAAGGCTCTCGGGTCCCAAGGTTTTTCTTCAAAATCAACAGACCCTGGCACAGAATCAAATCCCGCATAGGTAGAACGATAAAACGTATTCATCTGATCAACCGTACCATAACGGGCTTCTAAAAAGGCAGGCCACTGGTCCGTGAGATTCGCATAAATCCTCGCTTCCATTGGACTCTGCCCAGGGGTGGTCATGTGAGGACGCGGTGTGTACAGTAACTCATTCTTCAAGTCCCAGGCCCAGATCCCAGGGTGGTCCTTATAATGGCTGCAAAACCCGTCCCAAAAAGTACAGAGATCATCTAGTTGTTTGCCTGAATCAGAGAGCATCTCCACTTCAAACCAATCGTTTCCTCCGATATAGCCTCCCACTGGCATAAGATAGATGCCATGTTTATCTGCGAGTTCGAGAAGGCGATCCCAATTCTTCATCCCCTCAGCTTTCAACCCTGTATCAGGATGATATACCTGATTGATCCCCAAAGCCTGTCGCAAACAGTTCAATCCTATCTCCGCCATCCTCCCTAATCTGAAGTCGATCTCCTGCTCATCAAAATGGGTGAATAACGTTCCCACACCCGGATGTTCTTCATTGAGGATATTTCCACCAATGGGAGAAATGGGTGCTCCATCAGGTATGGTTTGAAAATTCCAACGGTCACTCGAAACATGCACAGGTTTTAGATTCATGGCCACTCCCATATATTTATGGACTTCATTGTCAAGTTTAGCTAAACGGCTTAGTTTTACTGGGGTTTGATGTGCTGAGCAGGATAAAGCATCCTTTTTTTTTCATAGCACCCCTTTTGAAGTATTTCTTTATGATTTGATACTGTTACATTTATCACAATACAATGCTTGACAGATAATGAAAGACAGTGATAGGAAATAAACATGATTATATTATGTTATGGTGAAGTCTATTTTAATCGCTTCACTAAAGATTTGAAAAAACCGCTAAGTTGAGGAACAAAATGATGATTACGAAAACTCCGTGTATTACCTATTTAGCCTGTATCGTCGCGAGCGTTACGATCTGTTTTACATCCGCGCAGGCCGCGACCATAATCACCGTTAATAACGTGGTGACGGAATTCGGTGGTAATAATCTTGGAACCACCACCTTCTCTAATTATACCGTCAATAGTGCAATCAACAGCCCATTGTTGGTAGTAGCAGTAGCCATTGAAGAGAATTCGGTATCCGTTTCCAACGTGTCATTCGGAGGTAGTAATTTAACCAAAGCCACTGATATTTCTGCTTCAACAGAGGGTTATGTTACGCTGTATTATTTGGCCAATCCAACCGTAGACAGCGCAGCCGCAATTACGGTTACGAGTGGTGGGACTGATACGATGGGCATTAGTGCTTTCACCTTGTCTAATGTGAATCAACTCAACCCGCTTGGGAACACAGATGCTTTTTCTAATATCAATAATGATGGGGGGCTGGCCCTTGATCCAACTACCTCGATTACCTCCGTTGACTCTGATTCCCTGCTGATTTCGGCTTTGATGTCAGGGGGGGGGTCAACAGATTATGCGGTGACGAGTCCAGGCATGAGTTTTGTCAATGAAGGCGGCGGTAATGGTGGTGTTCACATGGATATTGGCAGTTGGGAGGGAGGAGCGCTGGGCAACACGACGTCCCTCGGATTTACTGGCAGTACTGGCACACGTGTCGCCATCGTCAGCGCGGAGTTCATTGCCATTCCCGAACCATCCTCTCTCATCTTGATGGCAGTAGGTTTATTTGCCGGTGTCGTGCTGATTCGTCGCCGTCGCTAAGCCTATTTGAGATTAGCGGAGTCTGCATTGGGCGGACTCAGGCCAAAAGCCCTTCTCCGGAAGGGTTTTTTATTAGTCGGTTCTAAGTCAGGTATTGGAAGGGGCTAGGGATGGTCCGGGTACGCGGCTGAGTGACTCATCCCCAATTCTGCAAGAATTACGAACATGATCTTCCCCATCACACTCCAAAACCCGCCAGGACGCGCTTCGCTGCGAAAAACGATTTCCTCAAAATTTCAAAGCTTTCTAACTGGATCAGTACTACTGTTATTGGCGGGACGCAGTTTCGCGGGTGACGTCATTTTTCAGGATAACTTCCGTGGCCCCGCGTTCCCGGTTAGCTTAAATGGATTTGCACCGGACATTCGTCCCGAGGACGAGCAATGGACTGCGGCTTCGTCCATTCGCGCAGATGGTTCATGCAACACCAACAGCGCCTCCGCGTGGCTGCCAATCAGTTTTCAAGGGGATCAGGTTTACACCATCACCCTCTTCACGGATGTTACCTATAGTTCCGGCAGCAACACATCCGCGGGTGGAGTTGCATTGACTACGGCGACAACCTCCTTTGACACGGGAAGACCTGCTAATTCCGAGATCCGTGGCTTTTTGGAGTTTGGACGAAGTGGTAGGTGGGTCTTCTATGATGTCGGCAACGATGCTGCGATTACCGGAGCTGGCAATGACTCATTGTTTACGTCGAGCCAGACCGACTATGAGGTAAAACTCGTGCTCACGACAAGCAACACCGCTTCGTGGAAGCTTGAAGCCTTTCTCGGTGGAGTGCAGATGGATTTGGCTCCAGCGGATGGGGCATCCATGTCCTACGAGTACCCGTCCAAGCCGACGTTAACGGGAGCCGGACTGTTTATTGTATCAAGCACGTCCAAGTTGAAGAACTTCACCTTGCAAGGCCCGGTAGCCGCGGTTGCGGTTGAGCCAACCAGCCGTATTATCGATGTCTTTCTACTGGCGGGCCAGAGCAACATGTCCGGGCGTGTATCCACAGGATATACGGCGGATGCGCGCGACTCAAAATGTCTCTATTATTACCGCGCAGATGGACCCGCAGCAAGCGATGTCGATTCGGGTGGAGAATTCACCACTATTCACCCCCTTGCTTCCGGGTACTACGGGCCGGAAATTTCTCTGGCCCGGGGACTGGTGGACAAGGGATACCGTCCGGCCATCATCAAGGTGAGCGACGGGGGTACCAGTATAGAATCTCACTGGAATCCTACGACCTATGGCATCTGGTGGAAGAATTGGCGCAGTAGCGTATCGCATGCACTAGCCAAACTCGAAGCTATGGGATACGTGGTACGGCTCCGAGGATTTCTCTGGCTGCAAGGCGAAACCGACGCGGACAATCAGACCCGAGCGGATACCTACGAGGGAACCTTTACCGACCTGCTCGCCGCGGTGGATGCTGATCTGACCGGATGGGGATACGACTCCGCCGACATGAACGTCGTCTGTGCAGTGATCCACAGTGCCAGTGGCACCTACGCTGGAACCGTGCGTTTGGCACAGCAAGCCGTTATCGATACTACCTCTGATGCCCGTTGGTTCGATACGGATGACTTAAGCGTCCAAAACGACAACCTCCACTACGATGCAACCGCAATCACGACGATTGGCGAACGCTTTTCGGCAGCGTTCCCTCCCCTACCAAGCGTCTCCGACTGAACCGCAATCAAACAGCCGGAGCGTAAATAGATACGTCGGCTTGACTCACTAATCACTTTTAACCAAGACTCCGTACATTACTATCCCCATCACAATCCCGCGTCTATGTTCTTCGATGCTAGAAGCGATTTCCTTTGGCTTTCCCATGAAATTTATATCTGCTTTTTCTATTTACCGGTATGGCCTTTTGTTTTTTCTCGCGTCCGGTTTCGCGCCCTACTCGAGTGCAGTTTCGACTGATGATTTGGTGGTTTCTAGAGGAACGTCTCCCGAGGTGGCCTATCGGCTGGATCTGTCCTCTGTGGACGAGCTGGCGGTGACCGTGACGGTAAAGGCATTAGATCCGTCCTGGCCGGCACCCCGAGTGAGTCTGGGTCTGTCTGCCGTTGAGACCCTGACCCTGAGTCCGGACCAGGCCAAGGTTGAAAAAATGAACGAGAAGATGGCCTACACTTTTCAGGTCAAGCGCAAGGAACTCGATGCCAAGGATATGGAACTGAAACAACTTCGCCTAGCTTTTGCTGTGGAATGGATCAATCCGGATGGCGAGGTGATCCAGCGTGAAAATTTTTTCATGAGCAGCACCGCTTCTTCTTTCACTCAAGTGGGACAGGACGCGTCACGGTGGCTTCCATTCAGTCTGGTCGAGTATTCCCGTCTGATGGAGAATTTTTCACAGCAGATCCGTGTCAGCTGGGATCAGCCTGCTGACGGGAAAGCGTCGCTGGTGGTGGAGAATGAACAAGGGGTGCGAGTACGGAATCTAGTCAGTGGCCGATCCTTTTCTTCCGGGAAACAGACCGTGGTTTGGGATGGTCTGGACGAAAACGGTAATCTGGTGCCACCGGCTACATACACCTGGCGCACGGTGACGCATCCGGGAATCAAAGCTGAGTTCAAGATGTCTTATTACAATCCGGGGAACCCCGGTTGGAAAGATGGACCGACCAGTAGGTGGCTGGGAGATCACTCGGCTCCGATGTGTGCGGCGTCCAATGGAGACCTGATCGCGATCGGCTGTCCGGTTGCTGAGTCAGGGAACAACATCGTCATCTTGGATCAGCAGGGGAACAAGCTGCAAGATGGCAACCTTTCCAGTTTTATCGGTAGCGGAAACTTGTTCCTGGCCATGGATGGAGAGCGGTTCTATGCCTTTTCCGAAGGCGTTCCCCATTATGATAAAGTCCGCAAGGATGAGGACGGCAAAGACTATCTTTATGGATCGCTGAGCTTTGTGGCCTGGAACCTCAAGGACGGTAACCAATACCGATATAAAGGCACTGGGAAAAACGGTGACAAGATCGTCCGGGAGTACCAGATGGACCCCAAACTCGGTGTCCGATACAAGCATGTGGACTTACATAATCTGCGCGGAGTGGTCTATTTGAATTCGGCGCTTTATGTGTCTTTGCACGACGAGAATAAAATACAGCTTCTGGATCCCGACTCCGGGGAGTCTCTGGGGGAGATTGCCATTGAAAAGCCCGGGGCCGTTGCCACGGACGGGAGCCGACTATTGGTCTATTCGGGTAAGGATCTGGTACTGTTTGAGCAACCGGGAGCAGGAGCCATCGCTCGCAAGCTGTTTACGCCTGATTTAAGCCAACCGAAACCGCTTAAAGGCGTAGACTCTGTTGCGACGACGCTGGCGTTTGGGACGGATAACCGCATCTATGCTGCCGATAACGGCGTGGATCAGAACATCAAGGTTTACGATCTTTCCGGGAAAAGGCTTTCCCATATCGGCCAGAAGGGCGGAGGGGTGGAAGAGGGAATCTGGATTCCGAATAGTGTGCGGTTGCCAATGGGCCTGGCCTTAGACGGTAAAAACCAACTCTGGGTGGCTGAAAATCATTTCCGGCCCAAACGCGTCAGTGTCTGGAACAGCCAAGACGGTAAACTGGTGAAGGAGCTTTTCGGTCCAGCTCATTACGGAGCCTCCGGTGCCGGCTTTGATACGGCGGATATTACGCAGTGGCTGGGCGGGGGCGCCATGTGGAATATTGATATCGACACGCAGGAGGTTCAGATTGAATCCGCCCTCTTCTCGGATAAAAAGAAAGGAATGCCCACCTCTCGATTTTATCCCTTCAGTGCCTGGTTTCTGCACAAGGATGGCAGGAACTTCCTCATTTCCAAGGATAACGTCATGCGCCTCTATGAAATCATGCCGGACAAACGGGCGAAACTCTGGGCCATGTTTGGCTCTCTTCATGCCTATGAAGCGGAAAGTCCCCGCTGGTGGGTACCCACGGTGTTTACAGAGCATCCCCAGCTGAAGGAAACCCTCAAGGATTTCACCGATGAGGCTGGCCCTTACGGCAACTTCCGCAACAGTACGGCCGCATCCAAAGATGGACGTGAATTGTCAGTCATGTGGATCGACCGGAACGGTGATGATGCGGCAACCGTCGACGAACTGCAGGTGGCCGGTGATGCAACCCGACAGTTCCGGGGGTCGATCTGGGGCTATCACGCTGAGGATACGCTGGACTGGAAAGTGATGGTGGCCCTCGCCGACGGCAAGACAGGAGTGGGAGAACTGAAAATGCATGGATGGTTACCCTCAGGAGCTCCTGACTGGCGACTGGATGAAGCGCTTATGAAGGCTCAGCTGATTCCTGATGCAAAGATGGAGCGAGGGCCTCAGTCGTTTGCCCAGGATAGCAAAGGTCGCTTTCTTTTAAATAGTCACCCCATGCTGGGGATCGGTGCGGACAATCAGGTGCAGTGGACATTTCCAAACGACTGGACTGGCGTTCACGGATCACACAAGGCTCCGCTGCCGGAAACCGGCGTATTACAGGGGTCCCTCTCCTACCTTGGGATGGCGCCACTAGACGAACAGGGGGATGTGACGGTCATCAACGGGAATCACGGGCGTTTCTTTGTCATGACGTCCGATGGGATGTATCTGGACGAGATGTTCCAGGACGTGCGCTTGTCGCGTGATGCCAGTGCCTATCGGATTGGTGGAGAGTGCTTCGGCGGGTATTTCGGCAAGGATAAAAAATCCGGCCGCTATATTTTGCAGTCGGGACATTCGGATTATCGTATTTTTGAAATTAACGGTCTGGATCAGGTCAAACGTCAACAAGGGACTTTAGAGGTGTCCCCTACGCAGGTGGTTGCCGCGCAGAAGCTGATGGAGAAAAAAGTGGCGGAGGAGTACCGCGCCAAAGATGCGGTTCTGGCGACCGCTACTGCGGATGGCAAAACGCCGGCAGCTTCGGCGGAATGGGGAGATGCCTCACAGCGGTTCCCCTATGTCAAAGCCACTGCATACCGGGAAGGATCCGAACTAGTTTTGACCTATGAGGTTAAAGACCCATCGCCCTGGGTGAACCAGGGGAAAGACCGGCAGTTGCTCTTCAAATCGGGTGATGTGGTGGTGTTCGAATTCTCTACTGACCGTGAGGCCTCTCCCAATCGGTCCGAACCGGCCACGGGGGATAAGCGACTGATGATTGCACCTTATCTTGGTGAGTCCGTGGCGATACTTTATGATTACCGGATACCGGGAACTAAACATCCAGTGCCGTTTAGCAGTCCCTGGCGCACAGCTACCGTGGACCAGGTGAAACTGCTAGATTCCGCAGTACTCGATATTCAGAAGAGTCGTGACGGATACGTCATGACGGCGAGAATTCCGTTGACGGAGTTGGGGCTTCCCGCGACCGGAACGGATAAAAAGCTCAAGGGGGACTTCGGAGTCATTTACGGGGATGAAAAAGGAAATACTAACATCTTGCGAAGTTACTGGAGTAATCAGTCCACGGCACTAGTCAATGACGTGCCGGGTGAAACCATGATCAATCCCGCCATGTGGGGTAACCTGGAGTGGAAATAATATGAAGCGTTTATTTAAGATTTTAGGTTTAGTACTGGCGTCAGCTCTGGTTCAGTCCTCGTGGGCTACGGAAATCCGTTGCGACGGAATTCTGGCCAACTCTGGAGAGGATGGTGAATTCATTGTCAAATATGAAGGTCTGGACTATCGGCATGGCGGAACGGGAGAAGGCTTGGCATATGATCGTCTAGGCGCACTTTGGGCGTTTGGAGGAACCTCCAATCTGACCCGGCTGTCATTGGATGGCCGGATGCTGGCTTCCTATCCTCTCGATTATAAAAAAAACAACCGCATGTCCTTGGTTCTGGTCGGGGATGTCCTTGTGATTCGGATCGATAAGCGCCTCTACCGGCTTCCTATTACCGCTCCCAATGGAACGGCTCCGGAACTTATGGACTTGAACGTCCTCGAAATCTCCCTGAATGCTCAGTCTGGAAAAATTGGTGGCGTTAGTGAGGAAGGTAAGGTCCTCCGACTAGATGTCGCCTCCGGGCAGGTGGAAGAGCTGGGAGACATTGCGGCGGGAGATCGGGCACTAGTGGTCGATCTAATGGCGGACGGACGTGTCGTGGTGGATGGGACATGGGCGTATCTTCCGGGACAGGACCGCGAGGAAATGAGCAACCCACGGCGGGGGAGTCACCAGATCCTCGGCGACTACGTCTATGAGTTCGGCTGGCACATGACGGTCTCGCGACGTAACCTTGATTTTGAACCCGAACCCGGCGTGGTTTACGGAGGGAGTTCTGGATATTTTATCGGCAGCTTACCGGTAGATGGCGAGTTGACAGTGCCGACAGGGATCGCTCACTTGGGAGGAAATAGATTTGCGATTTCTGGACCGGTAGGCGTTATTCATTTAGTGGTCTTCAATGCCGAAAAGCAGACCTTCGAGGTGCAGCGGCGACTGGGAGCCACACACCTACCGGGGGCAATGGTGTTGGATAGCCGAGGCCGGACTTGGTATTACTCTGGATTCTGGGAATGGGCGGACGGACCTGATCATATCCTGCGCGGGGAAACCTCGTTTGCTTCCCGGGAAGTAGAGAACATGCAGGGGGCGGTTTTGCCAGGAGGACAGCTTATCTTCCCGTATCAGTTCCGGGGTAAACCCAGCATGTATCACCGTCCCTACAATGAGGATGATAAAAAGAATACGAGTGATGTGCCTGATCTGCCCAAGCAACCGACGGGACTGGCACTCTATCAGGAGGGCCAGCAGCAACTTGCGCTGGTCGTCGATCGGTTGGGTGAAGGGGCGATAATTGACATCGCCACCAATGGTAAGGTTCGCAAAAGCGAAGGGACGGTGGTACTGAACTTCTCAGACCCCAAGGTCAGCGTGACCAGTCTGGGAATGACCTCAGATGGCAAGCTCCTCGCCGCTAATAACGGATCGGTGGTGATCTTCACGAGAGAAGGAAAAACCTTCAAGGAAGTTTCGAATTGGAACCGCTGGGGAAACGGGGAGATGGAGCGTTTCGGGTCTGAAATCTATCTGGATGTTGAGGGCGATCATCTCTGGATCTCTGATGTGGAGAATAACCGGGTCATACATGGTCTATATCAAGAGGGGCATATTTTAGACGTTTCTGTTTACAAAGGGGAAGGTCTGAAAACGCCGCTCAATCAGCCTCAGCGTATCGATGCGTCCGGTGATCGCGCCGTGGTCATGGACTGGGGAAACCAGCGTATCGTGAAGCTGTCACTGCAGAAGTAAACTGTGTATAGTAAGACCAAGATCGTCTAAGGTCGTGATTGTTCCGCTGACTCGCGGAATATGATTTACGTGATTGAAAAACCCTGTACCTCGATCCGCTTATTTAACCGTTATACTCCGAGGGCCATGGAACTACGACGTTGGAGCTCATGAGAACAAAAAAAAAGCATTCCGGGTGGAATGCTTTCATTGGGGGATTCTGTTCCTTCTTAAGAGGAGGGGCGAATGGGGTCTTTGCCTTTATCTCCGTTTCTTGTTGCGGTTTAGCAGTAGGGCCGCAAAGGCGAAGACTCCGAGCAAAGCCATAGTCGAAGGCTCAGGAATTTGTGTCACCATAACTTCATCAAAATGAATCCCCCCGTTGGTAGCATTTCGATTCGAAATTTCAAGTATATTGAAAAGCCCCGTATCCAGATCCACCAGCCCGCTGGCTACTCCAAGGCTGTCGTAGCTCGAAGTTCCGGTATTGTAGCGAAAAGCCTCAGCAGTTGCGCCATCTCCTAAGGTAGCGCCAGGTGTCAACATCACTTTAAAATCAATATAGTTTGTCGTATCGGGAAAGGTAGTGGAACTGGTAGAAGTACTAGCACCTGCACCACCTGAATTGCGATATTCTATCAAACCAGAAGCTCCAGGACGAACCCTCAGGGAAATGAAACGATTCCCCGTGCTTTCGCTCAACTTGATATCGAATCTCGATGCATCAGGG
>Ga0222650_1000161_pt1 | contig 60813 bp, 57 predicted proteins | sample AntAcemetagen367_FD_179820 | JGI IMG/M metagenome (GOLD analysis project Ga0222650, IMG submission 179820) | Saline water microbial communities from Ace Lake, Antarctica - #367 | ecosystem: Environmental > Aquatic > Non-marine Saline and Alkaline > Saline | place: Antarctica: Ace Lake... | reverse complement strand
ACAGTCATAATACTACTAATAACCAGTTCAACATTCAGATGTTTTTGAATGAGCATTGTAAAAATGCGATGAACCTAACGGATTTTATTGATTCGTTGCCTATAACCGCAGCAACGTATGATAGCACCATAGAAAATGGCCTCACCAAGACACTGACAAATATGATAACTAATGGCCTAAGTAAATTGGATATATTGGACCGTCCAATCCATTGTACAGATGCCACAAGAAAAACCATCTACGTGAAAGAAGCGAATAATTGGGAAAAGGATACAGAATTAATACGAATACTTTTGGGTATAAAAACCCTCGCTAGGAAACAAAGGATGATGATAAATAAATGGCAAGACGCAAATGAAGGGTGGGAAACAGAGGATTATATTCAGACAAAACTGACTACATTGATAAGTCACTCCATGACGAATATAGAATCGGACGAAAAGGAAACAAGTAAAATTGTGCGAGCAATAAGTAAAAATGTGTTCTTGGACAATGAAACAAAGCAACAATACTTGAAATAGTATATTATTGAAACTATATTTCTTTAGAGTCTTGTGTAACTGGTTCATCTAATATTGGACCAGTCGGGTTTGGATTAGCAGCAGGAACAGCAGCAGGAACCGGAACCGGAACAGCAGCCTGTGCTACAATTGGAGCAATTTCGCCAGTCGCTTCAAGTGAAATAGTCTCCTCAACATTTTGTTGTAATCGTTTTATTTGAGCCGTGGAAGTATCAATAACTTGTTTCTCAACCAACGCTTCGAATATCTGTAACCCTTTGAAGAAATCTTGCTCACATGTAGTGTATAATTTCAAAATACCAACTCTAGAATCAGTTACAAGTTTAGAGAGTAATTTATTGTTCAGTGTAGGATTAATGACAATAAGCTTTTTAGTTGGGTCTTGTGGGTCTTTAATAAAGACAAACAATTGGTCTATAATCGCAAGTAGAGCAGACTGATTATCTTCCGTATTTTTCATCATTGTTTTCACATTGTCTACATAATTCTTAAACAAGTTTTCTTTAAGGGTGCCTGTGTAGGACTTGGTGAAGGCACCATTCGTTTTACATTGACCGATTTTCTGATAATTTCGAAGAGGAATCTGTCCGAATTTAGTAATTTCTTTAGGCAGCTGTGTTTCACCAGTGAAAAGAGTGTAAAATGTTTGTACATCTTTATTATATTGGGTTACCATATCTTCTGACATGGAAGTAAATTTACCAGTGTTATAATCATATACATCATAATATAACATCTCTAGTTCAGGAATGCCGGGTTCAGAAGTTAATGGTTTAGACGTTCCATCTTTGTTCGAATTTAATCCACAGAAGCCGGTCGTTATATCAATATTTTGACTAGGGGCGGTAACGTCTAATTGTGTTTTATCTTTCATAAGAGCATTTATTCTAGAACTGCACAAGTTTACTTTAGAAATAGTAGGTTGAACATCGGATGGTATTTCGTTACGATGTTCGTAGTCAACTGAAACGGTAGACCCAAATTTATCTTTCCAAGTGTAAACCGGATTAATTGTATGGGCGATGGCATTAAAGATATGGAAAATCTGAACATAATATTTAGCAATAGCAATACACATTCTCTTCTTTTTCAAATCACTCTTAATATCCATCTTGTCCAAATTATTTCTATTAAAAAAAGCAACTTTTTCAGGTTCAGACATTTTTAATGTCTCGACTCCCCCTTCGATACGCTGTTTTAAATATTCTAATTCAGTCTGAGATAAATATCTGGAGATAACATCCGAAGTGAGAATAACTAAATTTTTACAATATTTGGGGTCAGTAAGATTTTTAAGGTCTTGAAAATTACTGGTTAATATATAATTTGCCGCCAAATAGTCAATGGTGGATGATAATGTTTTTTTCTGAGGCATTTGAGCAGTAGATTGTTGAGCACCCATATATGTTAGATAAATATAAAATAATATAAAATAAAATTGAATTAAAAAGCCGTTAACAAAATATTGATATTATTAAATGAGTGAACGTCTAACTAAGAAAAAGAAGTCGACTAAATCTAAAAAGGATTTATGGACACAAATAGAGAATAATTTTATAGATCAAAAACCGATAGAATGTATATATCGGTCAGAAGGAGAAAGAGAGAGCTGTGATATATGTAAGTCATCTGTAAGAATGACGGAAAATGGATTTTTGGCTTGTTCCAATCCTAAATGTAGCGTAATTTATAAGGACATGGTAGACCAATCGGCTGAATGGAGATATTATGGAGCGGATGACAATCAAAACTCTGACCCAACACGATGTGGTATGCCAGTAAATCCTCTATTAAAAGAATCGTCGTATGGTTGTAAAGTGATATGTCAAGGGGCAACTTCCTATGAAATGAGAAAGATAAGACGATATACCGAATGGCAATCGATGCCCTATAAAGAGAAATCACAATATGACGAGTTTCAGCGGATAACGATAATAGCACATAATGCAGGTATTCCAAAAATAATCATCGATGAAGCACTGAGATATCATAAAAAGATTTCTGAACACAAGACATTTAGAGGTTTGAACCGCGATGGTATTATAGCAGCTTCTATTTACATTTCATGTAGAACAAATGATTGTCCTAGAACGGCGAAGGAAATAGCCACAATCTTTAACTTAGACAATACAAGTGCTACCAAAGGCTGTAAAAACGCGATAACCATTATTAATGAGATTGAATGTGATATGATAAATACAGACAAGACGTCATTATGTAGGACGAAGCCAGAAGATTTCATTGATAGATATTGTAGCAAGTTGAATATAAATCAAGAACTGACAAAGTGTTGTAAATTTATTGCTATGAGGATACAGAAGAACAATCTGATTCCAGAAAATACTCCTCATAGTATAGCAGCAGGTATAGTCTATTTTATAGGTCAGACATGTAAATTAAACTTGTCAAAACGTGATATAAATAAGGTGAGTGAAATAAGTGAAGTGACAATAAATAAATGTTATAAAAAATTAGAAAGTGTTCAAGATAAATTAATTCCCAAGGCAATTTTAGATAAATATTCTTAATATTTTCCTAGGAAAATAGGAAAATCGGAAAACTAAAATCAATAAGTTTACAAATAGGTTATATTATAGTTAAAAAAATGTTTTTCAACTATAATGCCACCCAAAATCATTTTTATTGTTCCGTATAGAGATAGAAAGGAGCACAAGCATTTTTTTACGAAATATATGGAATTTATTATGGAAGATTACAAAAAAGAGGATTTCGAGATATATTTTGTACATCAATGTGATAATTTGCCATTCAATCGAGGGGCAATGAAAAATATCGGGTTTTTAGCAATGCGAGAAAAATATCTCACCGAATATAAGAATATCACCTTTGTATTTCATGATGTAGACACGTTACCATATAGTAAGAACATATTGCCATATGAAACTGTAGTTGGAACAGTGAAGCATTTTTATGGATACAAGTTTGCTTTAGGGGGAATATTTTCTATTAAAGGAGTGGACTTTGAACGAACGAATGGTTTTCCAAATTTATGGGGATGGTCAATGGAAGATAATATGATACAACAACGCGTATTAGCATCAAAATTACATATAGATAGGAGCACGTTTTTTCCAATTGGGGCTCGCGCGATATTACAGTTTGTAGATGGAATCGGTAAATTAATAAGTAAAAAGGAAGTTGCTGGATTCTTAAATAATAATTATCCATATGGACTAAATTCGATAAGAAATACGGATTGGAAGTTGGAAGGAGAATATATAAATGTAAACAGATTCTTAACAGAAACGAATCCATCCGAAGTAAAATTTGAAAATCACGATATAACTGACCCGGCTAATAGTAAAATAACATTGACACATCAGGAAAGATATGGTGGAAACAGTAAAGTTGGAGGAAACGCTATGAATAATGCTATCAATATGAAACCGCCTCCTCTAGCGAAATATCCTATAGCAAAACCTCCTCCTCCTCCTCTAGCGAAACCTTATGTCACACCTATATTTACCTTAAAGTCATCCAGATTATTTAGTGGTAAAAAATAAATATTATTGTCTAAAAATATAAGGCCATCTGATTCCCTTTTTTACTGAATCCACAATTTTCATAAAATCGACAATTGTCATCAGAACAATCTAATATAATTTTATAACAGTTTTCTTGTTTTGCTATGTCAATACATTTATCTAGTAACAATTTACCCAACCCTTTTCCTCGAAACACGTTATGAATAATTACATCTTCAATATGAGCTACTTTACCAAAATTATGAATTAGTTTAGTTTCAATAAATATAGTAGCTGAACCAATAAGATAGGAACCAGAAATATCAATCGAATTATGCTGTAGAACAATTATTTGTTGTGTATCAGGTAACTTATCAATATAGTCTGTAAAATCATCAAATGAAATATCACTAACATTTATAGAAAAATCTTGACCAAGTAATTCTAAATAATTGTTATGATAATCAGTGACAAGTAACTTACGAAGTACGTACTCAGACATTATAGTATGAATATATATGTATGTTTAAATAATATAAATATATACTATGTAATATTTATATATGGATATCAGCAATAAAAAAATATTATTAATCGGGGGGTCAGGTTCGCTAGGAAATGCTTTCATTGGCAAACATATAGAAAATAACGAAATTTATGTTTATTCTCGCGATGAATGTAAACACTGGACAATGCAACTACAATATAACAACCATCCAAATTTAAAATTTATTATAGGAAATGTTTGTGACAAGGATAAGATGCAACAAACAATATTACGACATAATTTCCATCTAATTATAAATGCGGCCGCAATGAAACACATTGATAAATGCGAATTCGAGAGTAACGAATGTTTAAATACAAATATCGTAGGGCCTCAGAATTTGGTAAATTTAATTGAAAATTTTAAAAACGATTTGACAAATCTAGAATGTTGTTGTTTTATTAGCACAGACAAGGCATGTAGTCCGGTAAATATTTATGGTATGTCAAAGGCGATTTCAGAGTCATTGTTTGTAGAGAAGTCCAAATATATTGACAATATTAAGTTTGTTTCTGTTCGTTATGGTAACGTATTAAATTCACGTGGTAGTATCATTCCTATGTTACATGAACTTGGAAAGAACCCAGAAGTTTCTCATTTTAAATTAACGGATGATAGAATGACACGGTTTGTCATGACATTGGAGCAAAGCGTATTGCTAATAGAACAAGCAATTATTAATGGTGAAAGTGGTGATATTGTTATACCGAAGCTGGTTTCATGTAATATAAAAGATTTGCTAGAACTATTTTCAGAGTTATACGATAAACCCATTAAAAAAATCCCACTAAGGCCGGGTGAAAAGATGTTGGAGTCGCTTATTAACGAGACTCAATCACTCCGACTAGTAAGAGATGAAATAACCGAATACATGTTTATTAAGCCACCTTATAAAGATGTTGTATCTAATTGTGAAGTTCAAGATTACAATAGTAAGATTAATCCTCTAACTAAGTTTGAATTGAAACAATATCTACATGAGCTTAAGTTGATAACCTTACCTGTGAATGAGATTTTGAACTTAACAATAGATTCGGCACAATTTAAAGAAACCAATCCATTTCCATATTTAAAAGTATTAAACGTATTAGATGAGTCTTTTGCTAACAAAATTCAAGCTGAGATTTTAAATATTCCAGATGGCGAATGGGACAGATACGACAATCCATTAGAACATAAATATACGTTAAGGAATAAAGAAAATATGCCAACTGAATGCAAAAAATTATTTTCTATGCTTACAAGTAATGATTTTACTGAATATTTATCTAGCATAATGGGCTATGAAATAAAGAATGACACAACTAAGAATTGGTGGGGTATACACAAATACGATGACGGTGACCATTTGGATATTCATGTCGACGCCGGGTTACACCCACAAACGAAGCAAAAGAAACAAATGACCCTAGGTATTTACCTGAGTAAAGATTGGAAAGAAGAAAATGGTGGACATTTGGAGTTTTGGAAAGGCGAGAATGCCGCAAACAATGACGCGAAGATAGTGAATTGTTGTGATAAAGTTTTACCCGCATTTAACACATTAGTATTATTTGAGTGTAATGATTATGCGTGGCACGGAAATCCAAATCCGGTTATTTGTAAAAACGGAGAAAAACGCATATTTGTAACATTGTCTTATGTAAGTGAGCAATATACCGACTTAAATAAAAAGGAGAAGGCGTTTTTCGTAAAAAGACCAGAGGACCCTGAAGACGAAGAAAAGGATAAAATTAGAATGATGCGATGCGACCCAGAAAAATATAAAGAGGTTTATCGGACGTAAATACACCGACCGAAAAGAAAAATGAGACAAAACACAGTTACGAGTTGTATATTTTACAACTATGTTTCAGGTAGTTTGTTTCTGGATGATACGGCACAGCGTATAACAAATGGTTATGGTCGTCTTCTATATTTTCGCGTATCAGTAAATCTTCAAAGGTGTAATATTTCATTTCTCAAATAATAATTCAAAATAACGTGTTCCTGGTAATCCATTTTTCATTGTTAAATGATTAGGAATACTATAATATATATCTGTTTCTTCTAAAATCGTTTCTTTTGTTAATGCTACTTTTTCTTTATTAGAGTTAATATAAAAGCATTTATTATATATTTCAAATAATATGTTAACTAACATATAAATATCTATTTTTTCCAAGAAAGTAGGATGTAGTGATATCCACATTGGTATATTAACTGATATTAAATAATTTTTCATATCCGGAATTATTATTTTTTCTCCTCCTTCAATATCTATTTTTATAAGTGTTATTTCGTTATGATCTAATTTTAATTCACTAATTAAAGTTTCAAATTTAATTGTATTCACTTTTACTAGATGTTTGTGATTATTTTTCCACTTCGTTTCAATATCCAAAAAATTCTTTTCATTTACTAACATTGTCGATTCTGAATTACCAAGAGGACCATTACCTCCAAATATAATTTCACTATTATTAGTATTAGACATCGCTTTTTCTATTAAATGAATATTTTTGAAATTATTACATTTTATATTTGCATTTAAGGCGACAATAGCAACAGGATCAGCTTCAACTGCTACTATTTTATTAAATAATGATGCAGAATATAAAGTTATCGGGCCAATCCAAGCACCAATATCTATTAAAATACCTTTATCATTTTTAAACATGTCTAATACATGAAACGTACCTGGTTCCCATTTATCTAATCCGTATTTTCCAATGCCTGAAAATATTTGATTTGCAGATATTGTGGTGTCTACTTCAAAAGTAGTATCGTTTGTTTTTACTTTCATTATTTATTAATAAAAGTAATATCTTTAAATATATTTTATATATTTTATATATTTTATATATTTTATATATTTTATATATTTTATATATTATTAACCTACTGGAAACACTTTTGCTTTAGAACCACCAAACCACCAAATACATTCTGCAAATGTACTAACTCTAGAACATACTAAAAAATTACATAAAGAACCTAGTAACATAGTAACTGCTGAATGTTGTAATGATGATAAATGAGAAGAATCTGATTTTAAATATGTTATAACATTATAATCTTTTAAATAGTCTATATATTGTGGTAATAAATCTTCACGATCTATAGTTAAAAAAATTGTTTTTGTTTCAGGTAAAAGTTTATCTATTTCATTTTTATATAATTCAAAACTATATTTTCTTAAAACACCATCATTATATGTTAACAAATCACTTCTATCTCCAACCATTTTAGATTGCCATGTTCTTATTTGTATTGTTAATAATGGACCCTTATTTAATAATCTTATTTTAATTTTATTAAATTCATTTAAGATAGTATTATTCCATTTCACTCTCTGGATGCCAAGTTGAATTCTATTAAATACTTTATCACAAATTAAACTTCTATCATAACTCCAATCAATCAAATGATTTGAAAACAATGGTAACAATTTTTCATTTGTTATGTTTATTCCAAGATGGGCTCCAGCATGTCCTAATACAGGAAGAGAAGTGCGTCCCCATCCATTTGTATCGCTTTTAATACTTGGTTGTTCGTTTTCTTCTGTTTTTAATATTAACCATCTTGCGCTTATAAAATATTCATTCATTTTAGAACGACTATCACATATCATTTCACTATCTAATAGCATATCCCAATCAGCACCATCATGCCACCATGTATTTTTATTTGGTAAAATATTTGATGTTTCATTTATACTCAATGCTGTTACTAGAGCCTTTAAAGTATTACAAAAACCACTTTTTACATGTACTGTAAAATTCATAATATATATATATATATATAAGTGTCATATATTATTTAAACATATATAAGTGTTATATATTTATAATATGATATTCAGGGAATTAAACAAAACAGATTATGAAGAGTATACTAAATTAATAACTGAATTTCGTCCAATAAATCATCAAATAACCAAAGAAATTTTTGAAACCATATATGATATAATTTTCAAAAATAGTATCATATTTGTCATTGAAATAGATAATAAACTAGTTGCATCAGGTAAATTATTAATAGAACAAAAATTTATACATAATTTAGCAAAATATGGATATATAGAAGATGTAATAGTATCTGAAGAAAATAGAAATAATGGGATAGGTAAAAAAATGGTAAAATATATAGTTGATTATTGTAAAGAAAATAAATTTTATAAAATAACATTAACTTGTGATGAAAAATTAGTAAATTTTTATAAAAAGAATAGTTTTGAAGTATATCAAATACATATGTCACAATTAGTTTCATTGTAAAATAGCTATTTGCACTACTGATATTTTACAACGCCGTTTTTGAAACAATTATAATAAAAATTATATAATTATTTTTATTATATTTTCAAATATCTGAATTATAAAAAAGTTTTATTATATTACAAATGAATAATATATCAGCATCGCTTAAATTTATATGTGATGGTAAAAACAAACCATTATTGCAAACATAATTACTATTCTTCATAATTTTTTCTGAATAATATACATTAGTTTTATTTATTTCACCATAAACCGGACGTGTTTGAATATTATGTTTGCTTAAAAACTCAATTAATTCAGTTCTGTTTTTAATATATATATCCACAAACCAGGGTAACCATTTGTCACTCAAAGGAATGCGTATATCAACTATATATTTTAATTCGTTATAATATAAATCATATATTTGCCTCATTCGTTTTACTCTATCATCTAATTTTTTCATTTGTTCTATACCAATTACTGCTTGAATATCCGTAAATTTAAGATTTATTCCAAAAATTTCAAAATTATCCTTTCCGTTTTCTTTTCTACCAAAATTCTTTATCATGTTTATTTTTTTTGCGATTTCATCATCATCTGTAATACAAAATCCACCCTGTCCTGTACTAATTATTTTTGGTGTGCTTAGTGAAAAACAACCTATTTTTCCAAAAGTTCCTAAGGATTTATTATTTATTTTACACCCTAATGATTGTGCGCTATCTTCAAGTAAAAAAATATTATTATCATTACAATAATCTGATATAGTTTCTAAATTATTATATCTATTATTTAATGATACATGTAAGATTACTTTAGTTTTTGAGGTAACATTTTGTGTTATAGTATTTAAATTTAATGTAAATGTTTCTTCATCAACGTCAATTATAATAGGTATAAGTTTTAAAAATTTAATTGAATTTACTGTTGCAATCATTGTGTAGTTGGGAACAATAACTTCATCTCCTTCCTGTAAATCGAGTGACATCAACGCTAAAATAAGTGCGGATGTTCCACTTGTAGTCATTATACAATTTTTACATCCAATATATTTACAAATTATAGTTTCTAATTCTCTAGTTTTTATATGTTCAGTTATAAATGAATCTTCCAACATATATTTATAAGTTGCTTCTGCTTCTTCTTTCCCAAAAAATGGACGATGTTGAATAATATTGTCTTTTCTTTTATACCAGTTTAACATATTTTCTAAAGAAACATCTTTATGATGACATTGATAATAATTTCCAATTAACATTAAAGTCGGTTCTCTATTAAGCTGTAAATCTCGTGGATTAGTTTTTTTTAAGTTTGATGTATTAATATATTTTATATAATCGTCATATAATATAACTCTAAAGTCTAATGATATTCTCAGTTTATTTTCCAAGTTTTTCTCATTGTAATGTGTACACATATTACCATTAAAAAAAAAGAGTTCTCCTGTATTTAATGTAATACTTTGGAAATCTTTTTGTTCCGGGGTTGATTCAATATATATTGAATTAGTATTTTCCATTTTTGTTATAGGTATTATAAAGTTTTTTTCACCTAACGGGTGATTACTTATATGGTCTGAATCCTTATGTGGAGGGATTACCACACTTTCCATATATTGTATCCTTATACTAGGAAAGGATTGATATATCATATAGTTTTCATCTGGGAAAAAATGCTTATAAATATCTAGTATAAATTTACAATATATCTCTTTAAACGTGTTATTATTTTTAATATCTATGTAAAATAACTTATGTAAATCTGTATCTATTTCATTTAGTCCTCCTAAAGATAATTTTTCCTTTAAATGTTGATAATTATGTGATTTTAAATGTAACATCTCAAGATTACTTTCGTTATATAAATTGTTGAAATATTCTATGAAGTGATATTTGTCTAGTTCATAACTGAATATTTTATGTTCTCCAATTTCACGCTTAAATTTAAACATAATATAGATATTCAGATATTTAAAATCACACGAAAATACGAATGTAAATGTTTCAAAGTTTAGAGTTTTCGTATCTTATGTATTTTTGTTGTAACATTTTTTTGTGTGAACTTCAATGGTGTAAACATGTATATAGAAATCATACTATTTTTATTTATTATAAAAAATCATTCAATAAATTAGTCCATTTTTCTTTAAATCTTTCATGTGTATATTCTTTAGAATAGTATTCTCTAGGAGAATAGGAATCTTTATTTGCAACAACATTACGTATAACATTTGGAAACTCATCATCCTCAGCTAATTCTCCCCACATACCAATACCATCTGTATTATCTAAATATCTTCCCATTGGTCTTGAAACCATAGGAATATTACATGCACCTAGTTCTATTCCTGCCCAATGTCCTTCTTCCATACCTGAAGTACAAATTCCACATACAGAAGAATTCATTAATAGTCTAACTGTTTCACGGTTAGCTTTATTGAATATTTTTACTCTATTTCTAGATTTTTCAGGTATTATATCTAATGTAGTATTATCTTTCATTACAAGACAAAAATTAAAATCTTCCATAGTATCTATTAGTTTAAGAACTCTATTAAATCCTTTTTTTTCATATGAAGAATCCCCAATAAATATAATTGAGTTTGATAAAATATCGGGATGTTTTTCTTCAATTGGTTTCCAAAAATTAAAATCTGAAGCCCATTCAATAACGCGTGAGTTTTTTGGACTTATTCTATCCTTATATATCTTATATGTCTGATGTGATGAAAATACTATACATGTAACTGAATTAATAACATCGGTTTGCATTCTATTATTTTGTGTATCTTGTATTAAAGCAAAAGTGGGAATATCTATATTCATTTTACGAAAATAAGTTCCATTTCTAATTATATAATCAGGTTTATTTTCTGTTTCATTATACATTTTTTCTATAGTCTCCGCTAATATATTATAATTTGTATATCCGTTTGTTTTATCTTCAAGACCAGGAAACCAATCCATTAAATCATGCCAGAGTGTCGTTGTACCTGGAATACAAGTTAAGCAATCATTTACTAACCATCCTTTTTTGCCTTCCATTGTATAATATATCTACGTAGTATCTTTAAACCATTATACCAACAATTACACATTTTTATTCTCTCATTTCTCCTTCTTGAAAATGATATACAATACTATCAAATACTGTATGATGATGAACATTTATTCGTCTTAACTTTTCCATTAAGACAACATCTCCAGATATTAATGCCTCTCCTTTTTTTGCAATAATCGGTTTGAATATATCTACACTATCTTTTCTAATATTTCCTTCTGGATAATAGCCAATCATTTCCAAATGTTTTTTCTTAATTAACAAAGGCATGAACAATCCACCCTTCTCGATTTTATTTACTGCTATTTCATTTACATAGTTTAAAAAGGCTTGTTCATTATAATCACTATGATTATTCCCAAAATTTCGCTCAATACCATATGTACCACTTCTTAATATACCTCTTTCAACCAATCGACTACAAACACATGTATTATTATTTATATGTTTAAATAAATTTGTTTCCCAGTTTGGTGAAAAGGCAAAATCACTATTTAAAAATACAATATAATCACCGTTAGCTTTTTTTGCTGCGGTATTCCAGGCGCGATATACATTATTAATATACCATTCTTTTTTTTGCTCTTCTGTATTTTCATGAATATAATGTTTGATATGAGGATTTTTATTTAAATAATCAAGTACTTCTGGATAAGCATCATTGGCAACAAAATAAAATTCGTCGCCTTCGTTTAATTTGGTATGTTTATGAAATTGTTCATATACAAAATTTAACCACTTACTACTCTTATAAATTAAACATACGTACGATATTTTTGGATTGCCTGATGACATTACGTTATTAGATGTTATCGCTTTTAATTTGTTTATATTATTAAGTATAACCGCCTCTGTTAAATTAGCTGTTTCAGATGTAGTGGCATAATTTGCATCATAATAGTACAATACCTTATCAATCCTATATTGGGATTTTATATCTAAACAAGCTCGTTTAACCCAGTCCATATCTTCACCATTTTGTCTATCAGAATAAAGATGAGCTTTTGCTATAGATGATTTCCATATCATAGTATGTGCTGGTTTTCCACGCCATTCTAAGCCACCATTAATGTCACCATAGTCAAATTCAACACCATACTTACATAATTTTTTGACATTGCTATTATTGACACAACATATTACATTATATACTACACAATCTACGGTTTCATTCTTAATCAACGCATTCATAATTTCATCAACATAATCGTCGCTTATTCTATCGTCATCATCCACAAAAGTCACATATTTGCCTAGAGCTAAATTTAACATTTCACCGCGTTTCTTCCCAATTGTTCGCTTTTTATTGTCAAAAAAAGATATTAGTTCTACATTGTTGTATTTTTGGGTCTGAACCAGCAACTGTTTCATTATTTTTGGATAAAAATAGTCGAGTCTACTCGGAACGGTCGGGACTAAAATAGTTAATAATATATTACTAGTCATTAATTTATAATTTAATTATGTAGATACGTTTAAATTATAATTTAGCTATAATTACTTATTGTAACAAGAACATTTTAAGCTGACTAACAACTAATTCACTTGTATTTCCATCACCTAACCATTTCACATCCATAGTTAATTCTTTGTTTTCAATTTTAGACAACCAATTCCAACTATCTTCAAACTTCGAATCACTATTAATATCTAACATATAGCTACAATTCGCTTCCACTGATTGTGGTCTTTCAGTAAAATCTCTTGGCACAATAACAGGCGTATCAAAAATAGCCGGTTCTTCTTGTGCTGTACCGCTATCTGAAATAATAAAAGGACAGTGATAAATAGTGGTTAAATATTCTTTGTATGCCATTAAATCTACCAGTTCTACTTTTCCTAGTCCAATTCCATACTCTTCCATATATTTTGTTGTTCTACCAAAGTTCAACATTTTAACAGGAACTCCATATTTTTCAACACAAAGATTGGCGTATTGAATAATATATTCCATTCTATGCTGATGTTTAAAATTTTCCGGTCTATGAATATCAAGTAAAATCATATCATTACGTTTTTGTTCGGTTGGAATAAATGGTCTACATACTTCTACGATAGTATTACCTACAACATGAACATTGTCTTTAATATTTTCGTTTTCTAAAAATCTTTTATATTCATCGTGATATACAAAATGAATATGGCTACAATGGTCGCATACAGTTCTATTAATCTCTTCCAACATTCGCTTATCGAACGACCTCATTCCAGCCTCAATGTGACCGACAATATAACCTTCCTTTCTTAGCGGTAAAGCGGCACAAACTGTGTTGGAATCGCCCAAAAATAGAATGATATCCGGAGTAAGGTGTTCGTTCTTAATCAATTCCATAATAGCCACAGACAAGTAACTTAATTGATTATAATGTGTGCCACCTTGTTTTCCTGTGTCTAAAATATAATTTGGTTTTCTAATTTCTAATTCCTTGAAAAAAACGCCAGACAATAATTCATCATAATGTTGTCCCGTGTGAACCAGGATGTGATTTATATCCGCGTCTTCGTCTAATTTCTTAAAAATAGCAGACATCCTAATAAAATCCGGGCGGATTCCAGACACAGTCATAACGGTTTTCATATTATATAAATATTATAGGATGTAATATTTATATATATTTAATATTATACATATTATACTGCCTCGCATAAACCCAATGTATTATAACGCAACCAGGTTCAGTTCCTCTAATTGTATTCTCAATTCGGGTATATTGAATTGAATATTAACATCGTATATGCTAGTCAGAGTTTTATTTATAGGATTATCAGTTTCCATCGGTTCTATGGTATTATTCAAATTATACGTATCATTAATCATCTGAACGAGTTCATATTTCGTAACAGAAGTTGGTGAATAAATATGCCTAACGCCAGACCACCAAATATTTTCATCAATCATGTTATTAATTATCTTTGACAATTGAAGACACGTAACCCCATTCCAATAATGATTAGTATATCCGTTTATAGTAGTATTGTTGTGTTTTTTGACCCATTCTAACAGAGAATATTTATTTTTTAATTCCTCTCCGATGATAGAAGTCCTAATAACTGTAGAATTATATCCCAATTCACCAAGTGACTTGGAAACACCATAATTATTTGTTTCGTCGTGACAATCTACTTCCGTATAATTTCCTTTTGTTCCAGAAAACACACAATCAGTCGTGATATGTATAAATTTCATTTTATTCATCGAGGCAAACGTGCTTATCATATTTGGAAATAAAGAATTGATTAGGAAATAATTGCGACTACTTGTGTCATTAATATTTTTCGACTGGGGTATAATACCGATACAATTGATTAGTACGTCATTTTCATTAATTATATATTTGTCAAATATGTGTTCTAGTTTATCGTATGTAACTGTTGAAACATCCAAATCGTCTCTAGTAAAACAAATACACTCTTTGTTTTGCGTTCTTAAATATGTTTTCATATAAGTACCTAACATACCATTCGCTCCAAAAATATAAATTGTCATACTTATATTTTTATTATTCTGATTTTTTTATATGATAATATTGAAAATATATTTGTTAGATATATTGCTTTACGAACTTGTCGATTAAACAGGTTGGCTCACTATTCTTTAACAAGTCTAAATTTAGATTATTACAATAGTCTTTTGACACGTCTGCGCCATTAAACCAATGGACTCCAATAATATTACCATCTTGTTCAAACAAACTAGTAGCAACGTCTTTGTTCTTATAAAACGTATCTAGCTGATTCCATTTTACTTTCAGATAACAATCGGCGTCATCTATATGCAACTCTTTAAGGTTCATTTGTGTAAATACATCCTTCATCTTCGGGTATAGATTGTAACTATTGAATATCATATGAAACATACTACACCCTAAGCATTGATAATTTGACTTATCATAAAATAAATGAATGTGCTTTAGTATGGTGCCTAAGATGCTATTCGATTTTTTGCTTAAAAACAATCCAACTGGGTATATGTTTCTATTTGCTTCTTTCAATCCATATCTATATAAAACCATATTTTTAGTAGGATTAATGTTTTTCATCTGATAATATCGTTCAATATTGCTCGTATATATTATATCAAAATCGCTCCATAAACCACCAAATCGGTTTAATATATACAATCTAAAATAATCACTCTTGATTACTTCTGACGCATCCTTATGTTCAAATGGCAATAGTTCGGTATCTATATAATGAATATTGACATTTTGTAGTTTTTTTAATTCATCAAAATAATCTATACCCGTATATTTCTTTTTTTGTTCGTGTGTAGTCCAACTAATATGTTCATTTCTTTTTATCGGGCAAAATACATTGATTTTCCATCCAATATGATACTTGTTAAACGACAATACAGTTAGTAAATTTAAATATGACAATGGTGAACCATCCCAATATAAGTGTAATAATTTTGGAAATTGGAACTGATACTTGCTATGTTCGGTTTGATACATTACATATAATTGTTGGTTACGACTCAACATACTATTAAACACTTGTTGAGAAAACTTTGATTCCGCATCTCTGGGATGCCATTGATGAATAACAAATCCTCCCTCTTTTGGATCAATCGTTTTAATATTTAATTTTAAATTTGCTTTGATTGACAACAAAATTTCATTATCGTCGAAACTATGACCTTTTGCGAATTCTTCATTAAATCCACCTAATAACTTCAAATTGTCGTTCATAATAGCTGCACAAAAATGATAATGAACCGGTCTAATAGTAGGATGATTGTACCATTGAAATTTGTTTCTCGAGTTAAATTCTGGACTATTTATTAATAAAACATTCTTTAATAATTCTTGTGTTAATTCGAATGAACTACAATTATAACATGAAAATGCGATATAATCCTCGTAGGTTAATTTCGTTTTGACATATTCTAATATATTTCCCCGATGAATACATTCCGGATTTTGAATAATTACACGTTCGCCTTCTGCCTCTTTAAATCCTCTATTATAGGTAACACATGGATTTATACGGTTCCCTTTTTCTTCTTCTGTAATTTTAATATATTTTATAGGGAAGGTGTACTTTTTTATAATATCATCTAAATGATGTTCTGGTGTACTATTATCGTCTACTATAATAACTTCATAATTATAACTTTTATAATTCTCAAAATAATCCAGCGTATTTATTGTTTGTTGTTTTCTATTGTAATATCCCATTACTATCGATATGTCATATTTGTATTTAAATAACATTCTTACACAAAATGTGACTTTATTTTTAAATACAATTTTTTGTTTATTATTATTCCGATTGTTGTTATTATTATTCCGTTTGTTGTTATTATTATTCCTAATATTGTTATAATTCATATTGGTAGTGTCACCTATTTACTATTGTAACTCATCATATCATCAATAAGTGCGTCCAAATCATATTCACGAGTCCATCCCAATTCTGTTTCTGCCTTTGTTGGGTCACCTAGTAAAAAATCCACTTCACATGGTCTAAAATATTTCTCATCAATTTTGACTACTATTTTACCCGTCAATTTCTCTCTACCTACTTCTTCTATACCTTCACCTGACCATACAATCTCCTTACCAACTTTCGCAAAACATCGTTCTATGAAATCTCTTACTGTATAAGTTTCGCCAGTGGCCAATACATAATTATCCGGCTTCTTTTGTTGAAGCATAAGCCACATTCCATAAACATAGTCCTTTGAATGTCCCCAGTCACGCTTACTATCAATATTTCCTAATTTCAATACGTAATCAGGCTTCTTTACACGTTCTTCTTCAAAATTATCGTTATGTAAAATGCTTTCGTGTTCACCAATACAATCAACCAATTCTTTTTCATATTGTTTTTCTTGCTCCACAATCTTCTTGACACCATTAACAACCTTCATCGTAACGAAATTCTCTCCACGTCTAGGTGACTCATGATTGAAAAGTATTCCGTTACACGCAAATAGGTGATACGCATCGCGATAATTATTCACTAAAAAGTGACTATATACTTTGGCACATGCATAGGGAGATTGAGGATTAAACGGAGTCGACTCTTTTTGGGGCTTTTCCAAAACGGCTCCAAACATTTCACTCGTTCCGGCTTGATAAAATTTTGTCCTTTTTATAACATCTGGTGGCAATGTGCGAATTGCTTCCAATATTTTCAAAGTTCCTAGACCATCAATTAATGATGTATATTCAGGTATTTCAAACGAAATCTGTACATGACTTTGTGCCGCTAAATTGTATATTTCGAACACTTCAAATCCCTCATTTTCTCTCGTCATTTTCGTAATGTAATTGGTTAGGGATGAACCATCCGATAAATCACCATATTCCAAAATAAGATCCTTTCTAATATGGTCTAATCTGGTATGTGAATAAAGTAGGGAAGTACGACGAACAATGCCATATACTTTGTAACCTTTTTCAATAAGTAATTCCGCCAGATAAGACCCGTCTTGACCAGTAATGCCTGTTATAAACGCGATTTTTGCCATGATTATATTTGAATATGTATATTACCATTTAAATAATATTTTACACTATAAATTTACTCTACAGTAACTACTTTCGCCAAATTTCTTGGCTTATCCGGATTAATTCCTCTAACTATAGATAATTTGTAACAAATATGTTGTAATACAACCATATACAATATTTCTTGTAACTCTTTATTTTCAGGAACCATTATATATTTTTCTGACTCGATTTCTAAATCTGTAATTTCACTTACTACTAGTATATCCGCACCCCTCGTTTCAATTTCTTTGTATACGTTCCACATTTTGGCTCGATTTTCTTGGTTGATAAGTAAAATAACGGGATATCTTGGTCTTAATAGGGCAAATGGACCATGCTTTAACGCAGTTCCGGAATAACCTTCCGCGTGAATATAACATATTTCCTTTAATTTCAATGACATTTCTTTAGAAATATACTCCATAGTTCCTTTACCCAATACAAAGATATTTTCATGATTTAATATATCTATATGACACGGTTTAATTAAACTATCAATCTTTTTATTTATAGATGTCACTTGGTAATTTATATTTCTTATATTTTGAAATATATTCGCAGATACGTTACTTTTTTTAAGTTGTTGAATATACCACAATGAAAATAACTTGAATATTAAAACACTACTAGTAAATGACTTTGTAGAGGCCACCGCTACTTCTCTGCCAGCATTCATATATATTCCACAGTTTACTTCACGAGCAATTAAAGAATCTACGACATTTATCACACCCATGGTAATAATATTATTTTTATGGTTTATTAAATGAAGCACACGGTGTAAATCTTTTGTTTCACCTGATTGACTACACATTACTAACAATGATTTCCCTGACAATGGTATATCATTTAATTCGAAATCTGCCGCATCAAAACACGATATATTATTCACACATTCCAACTCTTTTAAATAATATCGTCCTATATGACATGCGAATAAACTAGTTCCACATCCTAGAAATATTACATTTTGAATCTCATTAATATGTTGTTTAAGAAAGTCAAGACCGCCTAATTTTATTTTGTTATCAGTTAATCGTGCTCCATTATTATAAGCCCTTAATAAAGAATCGTTTTGTTCCATTATTTCTTTCATTGTCCAATGTTCATATGGACTAGGTGTTAATGTATTATTTACATTTGAATTATTTATCTTAGGACCAATCACATTGCTTATAATACCTTCTTTTAATGATAAAATAACCAAGTTATCATTTTCTAAGGCATAATAATGTTTCATTTGATTTAAGAAGCCGGAAGCCTCAGAACACGCCATTAAATAATTCTCATTCTCTCCAATCAAAATAGGAGAACCATTTTTTATCAAATATATATTGTTTGGATTATCTATACATTGAATGGCTAATCCATATGTCCCTTCTAACATCCGAACTGTCGTCATAATAGCATCTACAATCGTCGAATTTCGTTTATTGAATTCTATTAAATTTACAATCACCTCCGTATCTGTTTCAGAATAAAAAGAAAACCCGTCTTTTATCAAAAAATCCTTTAACTTGCTGTAATTTTCTATTATTCCGTTATGAACTAGACATATTTCACCAGACTGTGATATATGAGGGTGCGCATTTTTGTCGCTAATTATACCATGTGTTGCCCAACGCGTGTGTCCAATGCTAATTGAGGATTGCCAGCCATTTAATTCGTCGGCAAATATTTGAAAATTATCACCAATAGTATCTAAACATGCCTTTTTATGAATTTTTATGTTATCGTCAATGATACAAGCCACACCAAACGAATCATACCCTCTATTCTGTAACTGTTTTAAACTGTCTAATAGTAGTTCTAAACTATTCAGACTATGTTTTGATATAACCGCGGATATTCCACACATAATAAAATTAAACTATAATTTAATTTTATTATTACTCGCTAAAAATCATCATCTAAAAATCATCACCAAAATCAAAGACATCATCGTTTTTTGTCTTGTCTGCTAAAGCATATTCGGCCACGCGTTTTTCAAAGAAATTGGTTTTTCCTTCTATGCTAATCATCTCCATAAAATCAAACGGATTCTTCGTACCAAACATCTTGTCATGTCCCAACTGAACAATCAATCTATCTGCCACAAATTCGATATATTGACACATTAGTTCGCTATTCATTCCAATTAGACGACATGGCAACGCATCACATATGAATTCTTTTTCTATTTCGACTGCCTCTTTAATAATTTCAATGACTTTTGCCTTGTTGACCTTTTTATTCATTTTGCTATATAATAGCACCGCAAATTCGGTATGTAGTGCTTCATCGCGACTGATAAGTTCATTTGAAAAAGTGAGTCCAGGCATAAGTCCGCGCTTTTTAAGCCAATATATAGAGCAAAATGCTCCAGAAAAGAATATTCCTTCGATACACGCAAACGCAATTAGACGCGTCGCAAAAGAACTTCGTTTATCTTGAATCCATTTTATTGCCCAGTCTGCCTTTTTCTTTATACACGGAAAATTATGAATCGCATTAAAGAGCATAGTTTTTTCTTCCCTATCTTTAATATACGAATCAATCAATAAGCTATAACATTCACTGTGAATATTCTCCATGGCTATTTGGAAGCCATAAAAGGCACGTGCCTCTGACAACTGAACCTCGCCCATAAAACGAGCTGCCAAATTTTCCAATACAATTCCATCGGATGCGGCAAAAAACGCCAATATCATTGAAATAAAATACCTTTCTTCGTTTTGTAAGCCTTCCCAATGCGCCATATCTTTGGACAAATCAATTTCCTCCGCTCTCCAAAAACAATCCACTTGCTTTTTATACATTTGCCATATATCTTGGTCTTGAATTGGAAACATTACATAGCGGTTATCGTCTTCTTGTAGCAATGGTTCATTTTGGGGCTTGGACATCCTAAATATTATAGACACAGATTTTTATATTGATTTTATATATCATTTCATTACATAGTAGTTGTATATTGCCTACATTATGTAGTGAAATACGTGAAACAAACCCAATATAAAATAAGTATGTAAGTAAAATCCCTAATTTAATAATCACATATATATATATTATGGAGTTGGCTATACGAGATCATAAAATTTTTCAAATAAAGGCTGAATTAGAAAATAGGAAAAAAATATTATGTGCTAAGCGTCGTATGTTGAGAACAACCGTGAATGAAAATGAGTTTCTTAGGGGAGTAATGGGCGATTATGAACAATATAATAGAAATATTATCTCTCAAAAAGAGAAACAGATGAAGTTCCTTCAAGGGATAAATGAATATATTAATAATATAACTATTGATTTACGATTAACTGATAACAAATTAAGAGAGTCAAAACAAGAACAGAGAGAAATTATCAACGAAATAAGCATCATAAAACGCGAATTGGACGATTTAGTAAAAACTAACGAAGATGATATATAAATTATTGGTATAATATAGATGGTGAAAGGTGATATATCAATTAAAGATATCGAAGAATTATTAGAAAGTAAGCAAGAAAAGATAGACAGTATGGAGAATATGACCAAGAGTAGTAGAGAGAAATTAAAAAAATTAAACAATAAGCTAGACGAACAAGAGAGCAAATTAATAAACATTGTTAGCGATGTTACAAATACTCAGTTAGAAATAGATAATTTAGAAGATTTTAATGAAAACGAGAATAAAGATTTTTCAAAAAAGATAAAAGAGGTCTTAACTAACATGCGTAAAATTCGATTGAGTCTAGCGGATATTGTAAGAAAAGGATAGCAACAACTATATTGATAATTATATCAATCAATATATTTATTATTATATTTAATAAATATATAATGGCTGCTCCATCCGTTAACTATAAAGATACCTTGAATAAAATGGCAAATTTAGAAGAAGTATCTAGTTTTATTGTTTCTCAAAATGCTGCGTTGGAAGCTAAGCGAGGTATGCTTGGTAAAACATTGTCCAATATGCAAATACAAATTTCTAAAATTAGAGACCAAATTGATAATATTAAAAGCAAGGGTAGCGTTGCTAATACAGAAATGAAGCAATTAATTGCTGATGCCGATACAAAACAACAACAATCGCTTAAAAATATTAAAACTAGCATTAGTTCTATGATAAATATGGATAAATTGGAAACCTCTATTAAAAATTTAGAAGGCGATATAAATACATTGTCTAGTGCCGCAGGTACAGGAACAAATCCTTCCGCTCCTGCGTTTGTACCGGGTGCTGTTCCTGGTGCGGGTGCGGGTGCGGGCGCGGGTCCTACTCAAGCAGGTGGTTACACGTATGGAAAATCCAGACATAGAGGTAACGGACGTAGAAGAAGAACAAAAAAATCCAGAAAAAATAATCGTAAACGTAATGGGTATTATTAAATCAAATATTTATAGAATATTTCAGTTCATATTTTATAAATATTTACAAACCCAGTGTAAATTTAATATTACAAGCCTCTGGCCAATTACCGTGGATTTCTCTATATTTTAGATTATTCAGATTCTTCATACCATATAGCCTTTTCTTTTGAATTTCTCTCCATCTTCTTTGAATCAATCGTATCCAATGCGTTTTATTGATGCCAACCGAATATGTATCGCAATCTGATGGGCCAGTCGAAATAGTAACCTGCTCAACGATTTGAATTGCGAATTGATTAGAATTTTTAATGATGTCTCGGTAATTTCGTATGAGCGGATGAAGATTGGGAACATTCATTTCATATTGAAGTCTGTTTAAATTATCATTATACATTTTAGTTAACTTTTGTGTATCGTTATGTAGTTCCTGAGATTTGTTATAAAATTCACCCAACTTTATTGTATCCAACACTAAATAATGTCCATACAAGTGTTGATGTTTTTTGTTTAAAATACCATGCTTCAATGGCAAGTATGGTTCTAGGATAGCCAATTTATAATTAGACATATTATTCAGTTGTGTTTCATTTAGACGAATATAATTATTCACGTTCAATTTTTTCTATTAATAGTATATATATAATAATGAAGTTCGTAATGCCAAAAATGGATAAACTTTTAAATGATAAAAACGTATTATACGTTGTTTTAATCTTAGCCATATTAAATCTATTAGGTTACCTTGTTGTCCAAAATACGGAGGCAGTCGTATTTTTCTTAATTGTCGGATTCTTATCAACTTACTTTAGTAAAAATATGATTATTGTTCTTATGATTGCCATAGTATCCACTTCTATTTTTACTTCCACGAGAAGCAGATTTGTTACAGAAGGTATGTCTTCTCAAAGAGGACAGTCCAAAAAAGTGGATGAAACCTCAAAGAAACAACCTGTAAATGAAAACAAGAACATGAAAATGAATGCCGCACCTGAAGAGATGAAAGAAGATCAAGAGCCAGAAGGTATGACGACGGTTTCTAATAATGCAAAGAAACCGAATAAATTAGATTATGCCGGAACACTAGAAAAGGCATATGACAATCTTCAAAAAACAGTGGGGGAAGGCGGAATTGAAGGATTAACCGGGCAAACAAAAAAGTTGTTAGACCAACAAGAGTCTTTAATGAAAAATATCAAAGGAATGGAACCATTTTTAGCAACAGCCGAATCTTTTATGAGTAAATTAGATTTAGAAGGACTTACTGGTATGTTTTCAAAAATTACTGGAAAGTAAGATGATAATGTCGTTCAATACATCATACTAACTATTATATATTAATCTAATTAATAATATATAATATGTCAAAATGTCCACCCGGTGTCATTTGTTTTGAAAATTTTACATTTACATTTGCTGTAATTGCTCTAAGTGTAATTACATATATTGTCTATACTAAACAAGCAGATGATAATAACAGTATGAACGAGAGACGAAATATAAATCTATCTAATAATATATCGTCAGAGGTTCCTAATACCAACTCTTTATTTGGTGTATTCCCAAGACCAAGCTACTCCTTCTCAAATGTTCAAAACGATGTATTAATGAATCCATATACACCCCCACTTAAGGACGAACGTGTTATAATGTCGAACGATGTTCGTGGTGGTATACCCATTAATATAAATACACGCGCAGTAGATACAAATTATAGACAAGTGGGTCTATTAAAGAGAATGAATGGTCAAGAAATGTTACTGCCGTTAATGGGGCGTCCATTATACGTTGGGCGTGATAAGTGGCAATATTACACAATGAGTGACAGTAATAATCAACTGAAGCTACCTGTTTCATTCAAATCAAAAAGTTGTACTAGTGAATATGGTTGCGATGAGATATCCAACGGAGATACGGTTTATGTAGATGGTCTAAACGCAACATTTCAAGCCACATTATATGATAATGCTACAATGAGATATATTCCCTTTTATTAGATGCTGATAGTTGCTAAATACTAAATACTAAAACTATGATGTTTTCCCTTTTTATTTGAATTCTCATCGCATTTAATTTGATGGTTTCTACAAGAAATAGAGCAATAGACCTTATCAGAATACATATGTTGTGGATATTGTATATTTTCCGAACAAGCCCCACAATAATAACGGTTTATGGTATAACTTTGCGATTTCTTAAATGGATATATATTAATAATATTTTTAGTATATAAATTATTGTTTTCATCGCGTTCGTCATCAACTATTTCGTCACCACTATTATCATCACTATTATCATCGCTATAATATTCATCAGCATAATCAGTAATAGATTTAGTTATGTTAACTCTTGTCCAATTTGGACAAATTAGATTTGTTATATATGTAAATATCCGGATGACAAACCGGATAACCATATTGATTACTTTTTATAAGACAATATCTTTAAATTAAAAGTAATCAATTTTATTTTTAGACGCCCATATTTGACAGTCCGGTTAATGTTTCATTGGCAGTATTTTTCGCATAATTTCTAACTATTACTTCTGCCTCTTTCGGAATAAAAACATCTACTGTTACACGTTTCAAGGTTTCGTTAAAATCAGTTTCGTTTACTTCTAATACAATGTTACCGTTATTGTCAGTAGACCTGGTTGAATTGTCAGTAGGTTCGGTTGAATTGTCAGTACTAGGTTCGGTTGAATTGTCAGTAGACATAGGAATCTTAACATTTTTACAGTCAAATATATTTTTAGACTTGTCTCTATATTGTCCACAATTTATAAAATCAGCGAATTGTGATTCACTAATTTCAGTAATATTGGCAGGTATATCAGGTTGAGAACTAGGTTCATCACCACCTACTTGATTTGTGAATAGGGTATACGTACGAAATAACGAATTAAATATTTGAGAATTTTTTGATAGGTTTAATACATTCGCTTCACCTGAGGTATCCTTTCCTTTTGTTATTTCGGAAAGTGTAAGCGGTTCATCAAATCCTATAGCTTTTCTAACTAAAATAGCCTCCGAATTATCGGCGTCTTTCAAAAATTTTATAAATTTAACCAGAGATATAGTATCTTTGCCAGTTCCATCTGTTAAGTTTGAAAATATATTTTTAATATCATCATTAGTGATAGCATCAGGTTCAGCAGTAGCAGGTTCAGCAGTAGCAGGTTCAGCAGTAGCAGGTTCAGCAGTAGCAGGTTCAGCAGTAGCATCGGGTTCATCAGTAGCAGGTTCAATAGCATCAGGTTCAGCAGTAGCAGGTTCAGCAGTAGCATCGGGTTCAGCAGTAGCATCGGGTTCAGCAGTAGCATCGGGTTCAGCAGTAGCAGGTTCAGCAGTAGCATCAGGTTCAGCAGTAGCATCGGGTTCATCAGTAGCAGGTTCAGCAGTAGCATCGGGTTCAGTGGTAAGTTCAGGAAATTGTGTTTGTATTTTGTCAAAATAAATAGCTAAAGCACCTTCTATCGAACCACGACATTCATTTCCATGATTGGTCTGTAGTAAAGTGACATATTGTCCTAATTTTTCTTTAGCCAACTCCATAGTATCCGGAATAGTATTGTAATTAATATCACCTACAAATAACCATTCGCAACTAGGAGTGATGGTAAACCCAGATGGTTTTTTTCCAAATTTTGCCTCAAACATTTGAATATATTTAGCCCATTTATCCAGAATTTCGATTTTATTATCATCTGGACAAAATAGGATAGAATTATCAAGTTCATTATATTTTTTAACTGCGTCATCTATATCATCCGGGACTATCGTATCTAACTTGTTAGGGTCACATACATATTGAGATAATGTATCGACTGCTTTTTTAACATTGTTTTCTTGACCATATATATCAGCATTATCATTCGTTCCTGTTCGGGTATTAACGGTGGTGACGTTATCACTCAATCCGCCTAAATACATTTTAAGTGTCCTTCGCTTAAGATGGGTATTACGCTTATTTCTTTTTTTAGAACTTTCATATACACTCTTCTTCTGCTTTCTTAAATTGTGCTTTTTCCTGGAGGCATTTCGTTTTAACTTTATTTTGTTTAATTTATTTTTAGAAAGTTTCATATATAATACTTTAAGAAAAAGTATTATACTGTTATTTATTATATAATCTTATATTAATATGAGTATTAATGATTGCGCAAATGCTACTTCACCCATAAATATATCAATGAACAGTATTATGGGTCCATGTGTGTTAAAATGTGATTATAATTATGACTATGGCACATATTCACCAAATGTTACAAATTCGAGTAATTTTTTATCCTTAAACTACACTGGAAAAACGAATCCAGTAAAATACAATGATGAACAATATAATGCTAAAGAAATAAGAATATATCAACCATCATTACATAAATACAATAATATCAATGCGGATGGAGAAATATTAATTATTCATGGTGGACCAGGTAAGAATCTGATTGTTTCAGTTCCATTCAAAACGGGTGGAAAAACAGATAAAGGGTCTGTTCAGTTAAATGCTTTATTGGAAGAGGCAGCATTAAGAACTCCAAATTCATATGAATCGGTAACTATTTCTAGCGGAAATTTCTCTTTAAACAATTTTATACCTGATAAAAAGGGTTATTTTTCATATACTGGAACGTTGCCATATGACTCATGTAACGGGTCATATTCATACGTAGTTTATAATATAGAAAATTCCTTAAATATTGATACAACAAATTTAGATAAATTAAAAAAAATCATAAAGAAAACAAACCCGACTATAAAAGAAAACAATTTATTTTATAATAAAAACGGTGCCAATTCAAAAGGAAACGACGGTAATATATATATAGATTGTCAACCGGTAAATGAAGAGGGAGAGTTGTTAATTCAGGAAGGTCCTGATGGTGTAAATACAAATACAAGTACAATGGGACCGAATGTAACTATGGAGCAAATACAGCCGTTTTTATACGTATTGATAGGTATAGTAGTCGCATCTGGAATCGTATATGGAGGAAGATACGTCTTTAAAAAACTGAAATCAGAATAATATGGGACCACCTACCATAATAAATAATATTCTATAAATAAGTATCGATTTATTTATAGAATATCTCTCTACTACTCTTGTTATGACAGTGATATGTTATTCTAAATAATAGACAACGTATCTTGAACGTCCATCGCATTATGGGTATCCTCACTTGCCGGTTTGTAATGAAGATTATCGGGACCGACTGTTTCTACTAAAGGGGCCATTTGCTTTACAACCTCCTCCTCTAAAGTAACCGGAAATTGGTTAAACGCACTTAAATGACCGCTCTTTGTTAATTCAGTTGGTAAATATCTTTGAATAGCAAGTGTTCCGTTTGAATGACTTGAACGACGAATTAATTCATAGGCAGCAAACAATACAACTACTCCAACAATAGGATGTGTATTGGCGAATAAATAAAACGCGACTAAAATGACAACAATATTGCCATAAATGTTATCTATTAAATTGGCCAACATTGCGGGTGTTTGAATATTGAAAATGCTGTATAAAAATAAAACAGCGAGTAGAGCGAGTTGATGATAATTGCTCTTTTTGAGTAGATTTTGGTAAGGCTCCATATATCATATTATTATATTTTTTATTTTTCAATACCGTTTCTAAATGTTTTACATTAAAATTGAATAAATATATTTTCAGTAAATACAATAATATAATCATAGCATGGCTTACTTGGGTAAAAAAGGATATTCTATTTTAAAATCGAATTTATCTACAAAAGAACAATTATATATTCGCGATGAGCTGTCAGTAAAAGCATATCTCCCTAAATCTCCCGTTCAACCAGAACCATTTACCATTTATAGAGAATCACCCAATAAATTTTATCTACCAAGATATTTTGGACAGGATACTTTTGGAGATTTCAGTGAAAACAAACTCCCACAAGGTGATGACATTGATATTGAATTTACTGGCGAATTGAGAGAATATCAAATCAATATAGTGAATAAATATATTAATTTTGTCAAGGAAAGTGGTGGTGGGTTATTGGATGTTGACCCGGGTAAAGGTAAAACAGTTATGGGCTTATATATTATTGCCAAACTGAAAAAAAAGACACTTGTCATTGTTCATAAATCGTTTTTATTAAATCAATGGATAGAGAGAATTCAACAATTCTTGCCGAATGCTAGAGTCGGAAAAATACAAGGCCAAATAGTTGATATTGAAGATAAAGACATTGTCATTGGTATGTTACAGTCACTTTCTCAGAAAGAATATCCAGAGAATTTATTTGACAGCTTTGGGCTCTCTATATATGATGAAACGCATCATTTAGGAGCAGAAGTATTTAGCAGGTGTATGATGAAAACGATTACAAACTACACACTTGGATTATCTGGAACGATGCAACGAAAAGATGGATTAACCAAAGTATTTAAAATGTTTTTAGGGGATATTATCCACAAGGAAAAGACGGATACATCTGAACATAAGGTAATTGTAAAAGCAATTCATTATAAAGTGAATGATGACGATTTTAATGAAATCAAGTATGATTATCGCGGGAATCCACTATACAGTACGATGATTTCCAAATTGTGTAATTACAATCACCGGTCAGAGTTTATTTTAAAAGTATTACATACTGAATTAGAAAACAATCCAGACCAACAAATTATGATTTTAGCACACAACAAGTCATTGCTTACCTATTTACATCAAGCAATTGAACATCGTAATATAGCGACAGTTGGTTATTATATTGGTGGTATGAAAGAAGCAGATTTGAAAATAAGTGAAGATAAGAAAGTAATTATAGCGACTTATGCGATGGCATCAGAGGGTCTAGACATCAAAACATTGACTACGTTGATTATGGCCAGTCCAAAGACCGATGTGTGTCAATCTATTGGTAGAATTTTGAGAACGAAGCACACCTCACCATTAGTAGTCGATATAATTGACAGTCATGATATATTTGAAAAACAATGGTATAAACGAAGACAATATTATATGAAACAAAAATATAATATCATTTCAACCGACAATACACGGTATTTGAATAATAAATGGGAAACAAGTTATGACCCAAGTAAAAGCGAGGAAAGTATTAAAAAAATCAAGAAACAAGAAGAGCCATTAAAAGGGATTTGCTTGATTAAGATATAATTTTATTGTATGGAGGTGTATCGCCCAGATGCTTCCACGAATTTAGACAATCATTTTTTGGTGTAAAAGGAGGAGGACTAGCCAATGCGGATTCACTCGCACTTAATGATGGGGGCGCGCCGGTAGAATAGCTAGGTGTGTTGGCTACATTAGACATATATTGACTGTATCCGCCTCGTTGTCTATGACTTGATGCACGCTTTCTTTTGCCTGCCTTTTGTTTTCTGGTGGCAGTTTTTCTCTTTTTGCCTGCCTTTTGTTTTCTGGTAGGAGTTCTTTTTTTGTGTGAGCGATTTTTGTGAGAGCGCTTTTTCGAACTTCTCTTTTTGCCGCCACACTGGCTATTTAATCCACGTGAAATGGGAGGATAGCCAGACCCGGCAAACACGGACAAGTTCTCACCTTCGGATGGTTTATACGAATAATAAGGATAACCACCTGTTCCATAAGAATATCCGTTAGGGTCACCACCACTACCACCAGATTGATTTGATTGTTTGGAAGCATTCATATTTGTATCCGAATTAATACCATTATTAACTTGTTTTGTAAATTCAGCTAAATGAACTGAACTGCCCTCATTAACACCAGATGTAGCTGCGAGTGACTGGGTTTGAGAAAATCCATAGCTATTACCACCCTTGAACTTTTTACCTTTTCGACTGCGTCCTTTCCTTTTTCCACCTGTCTTTACAACTTGATATAACCCTTTTTGTTGTAATGATAAGTCACTTCCTGAACCACCGCATCCACTTACAGCTCCAACTTTACTTGAAAACCCAGGGTTTGAAAAATGGGCATTTTGTGAATTAACTAATCCTGCTGATTGAACTAAAGACATATGTATATATATACTTCTTATAAAAAAGTATAATTTAATATTTCGATTTAATATTTCGATTTAATATTTTGATTTAATATTTTGATTCGATTTATTGGAATACCTTTGTTGTGACGAATAATTCATTTTGGTTGAATTTGGCAGTTCTTGCGATTTGTTTAGTTGAATGGATTGCCTAGATATAATGTTTCCTTGTGGAGCAATCTTTAATGGAATATATTTGTCAAATTTTTTAGAATATACGCATTCCATTTTTACGCACTTGTCTAAATGAACAAATTTATCTTCATTCATATTTTCAAATTCTGCTTCATCATCACTTTCCTCTAAAGCGTCTAAATCGTCGTTTTCTTTAATTATTCTAAACACTGAGTTCATCATAACACTCGTTTTATAATCTGGTATAGCAGCAATGTCATATAATTCCAAACCATTACTTTTATTTTTTACATATAAATGATAGATGTCATTTTGTATATCAGGTTTCACTGAAAATATCAGAGGGTCTGAGTCCACAGTATCATATGTTGTTTTATAAAGAGTTGAATTATACAAATTAGTCGTACCATGAAAGTTACGATTTTGTATAGACGAAATTTCATATGGTAATTGTTTAGCACACGATAAAGCATTATCAAACGATGATTCAATAATAGGTAATCCAAAACATACTCCTATTTTGGTAATAATTGACTGTTTCAGTTCCGTGTTAAAAATATGCTGTATTATATTTAACTTGAAATTCTCATCATTATGTTGAACATTTCTTCCTTTATAATAATGAATATTCTCAAGCGAAAAGAACTTATTTTCGTTCATAGTAAATAATGTCCCATAGAATATTGTCCCCAATGCCAGTTTTTTTTCAAAAATTTGCGGAACAATGTATATATTGTCAATTGATTTCTGTGATCCAGGAGTAATTTCCATAAAAATACACACTTTTTTATCTTCGAAATATGTAAACCATACTAAATGTTTTTTCCCCTTTGGAATTAAATAATACATTTCACTAGGAACTTTCTTATGAATATTATCATAAGAAAGTTTCAAATCCGGCAGACGCCTTAATAAATCATTTTTCTCTGTAGGTAACAGCCGCATATAGTGTATTTATAATGCTATCTTTAACCAGTTTACGATGATAATATATTCTACCACTATACGATGCAAAATAGATTGACATATATCCGGGCAGTTAAAAAGATGAATAACTACTCGACGAAAAAGAGCCAGCCATCACATTGTCACTTGTTAACAAACCGCCCATATTATTTACATTGGGTGTAGTTGATATGGAGGTAGGACCTGATGATACGGAGGCCGTTGATTTTTTACTTTCACTTAATTCTTTCAAATAATTTTTTAGTTCATTTTTCATATTAACATTATCATTTTCTGATTTAGATGGTTGAATTATTGTTTCCTTCATAGTATCAAATAACGCTTCGTACTGTTTTTGAGGTTTATTTACTAAATCCTTTACTTTTGGTATGGTTAAATTAGTTTTAAAGAAGGTGAACAAGTAATGAACCAATATAATTAATATTAATGATATAAGACTCATTTGAATAATCCATGGAAGCATATTATATACTATTTATAAAGTTTTAATATCGATAAAAACGTAATCAAATCTTCTTTTATCGATGATGTAATTTCGTTTTCACTCGTTTCAAAATATACCTTTTTATTATTTTCTAAAAGTAGGGTCAATAAACTGTTCGGGGTCAATTTATATTTTTTTATTTCCATTTTACTAGACTTGTAGTCTAATGGGATGTGAAATATCTCCTTCTTAGCATTAACGTCACTATTTTGTAGTCTAAGTGAAATTTCTTTGCTAAACGGAGAGTGTTCAAAATCGTCATTTTTCTTCATTTTATATATTTTATTGTTTATAATCTGTAAAATCCCATCGCTTACATCAAACTGTAATATATCATATTTAGTTTGGAAATAGTCATTCAATGCGTGTGTATCGTTTGTCTCGATATTTACAGACATATTATTTTTATACATTGGATATATCAACATTAATTATATATTAGCATAAACCATTTAAACCTATTACATAAAAGATTAATAGTTATGGTCAATATCATATTAGTTGAAAAGACTGGCGAATTAAAAACCAGCAAATATGTAAGCGAAAAAGATGAACTATATAAGAAATGTAAGTTCAAGAAGGACGAGAATTTCGTATTGAGACATTCTTGGTCCACTAAGAAGGACAAGTTTCCGTTTAAAAAGGTTTCATTATATGCGCGTGATACAGGCAAGGCAAATACGGAAAATAAATATGATTTCCCACCTCCTGTAGATACTATTTTATATTTTGGATGCTGTGCTCTAGTAGCGCAATCAGATAATGATGAATATGTAGATTTATCTATTGAATCTTGGGATAAATTTTACGAAGATTTGTTTGGAGGATTTGAAAACCTTGCCGATACAGCACAAGAAGATGAAAATGAAGTGGATGAACTAGAAAACGTTCCTGCTGAAATGAAAACAAAATCAGGTTATTTAAAAGATGGTTTTGTCGTAGAGGATAATAATACTGAAACCGCTAATAATACGAGTAGTAAGGATAGTTCAGAAGAAGATGACTGGGAAGATGATACGTCGTCTGAAATAGAACTAGAATTCGAGGAATATATTTATAGTGACGAAGATTAGAGAAGAATACATAAAATAATCTCGCGATAATTACATATCAAATAATAATTCTTATTTAAAATGTAAAAAAAATTGATTAAAGAAATGTTGCTATAAACATAGTAATAGTATAATATGCGTAAAATCGAGAATTCAGAAGATTTCAGAAAAAATATTGTTGATAAGTTAAAAACTATATTAGAGGATGAGACAATCTGTTCTAATTTAGAAAAAGGAATATTTAATTATAGTCTTGAGCATGCTGCCAAATTAAATGTAGTAAAAAAGTGGGACAACAGTTATTTCGTAAAAATATATTTGGACCGACTACGAACCATTTACATTAATTTAAAGCATGATGGAATTAAACAGGCGATGATAGATAAAACGATACAGGCGCATACATTGGCCTTTATGTCTCATCAAGAAATGAGACCAGACAAATGGGATAATTTAATTCAAGACAAGAAAATTAGAGATGAAAACAAATATGAGCCCAAGTTAGAAGCATCAACGGATGATTTCAAGTGTTGGAAATGTAAATCAAAGAAATGTACTTATTATCAGCTACAAACGCGTTCTGCGGATGAGCCAATGACAACATATGTGAATTGTTTAGATTGTGGTAATAGATGGAAGTGTTAGTCTTATTACTTACTTATATTGAACTGATTAGTAATAATACAAAAAATGTGTAGCTACACTTTATTTTTTATGATATGAATACGTAAAGTATAACTAGTCAGGAACTATGTAGTAAAATCTATCAACATAGTATTTCCAAATCCTTTAAATGCCAATATTCAGAAGCACCTCCAGGTAATGGTCTTCGGATAATGACCGGAATCTTTTTCTCTTCAAGCTCTTTCAATGCTATTAAATAACCATCTATGATTTGAGTAGATAATTTTACAAGTGGTCTGGCACCATTATTCAATTGCTTTGCCCTCTGTCCTAAAATTCTTGTTTTCTCATATTTTGTTAAAATGGGAATAGTTTTATGTAAATTATCAACGATAATATTATCTTTATTTCGCTGGACCGTTGCTAAATTATAAATTTCATCATAATTATGATTAATTGATTCAGGATGTTGTTGTATGATGTAATCTTCTCTCACTTCTTTGTCAAATTTTTGTAAATAATCGTCTTCTTCCTCTTCGTCAGAACCGGATTCATAATCAGACTCGTTTTTTTCAAATTCAACGGGTATATCTAACGTAGTTGTTGTAGGTAATTCATCAGTCACCTTTGTTGTTTTTTTTACGCTAATCGGTTTTGGTTTATTCTTCTTATTAATTATTCCTGATTCTTCGTCTATACTCATATCATCATCAACATCGTCATCATCAGACTTTAAAATGCTTTCATCATCATCATCATCATCATCATCAGCATCATCAGCATCATCAGCAGCGTCATCGTCCGCATCATCATCACTGTATTCAACTACATCGTCGACTTTTTGTAAAACTTGTTTTAAGTCGGGAACATGGTTTCCATCCTTTTTAGTTGTAGTTGAAAATGTAGGTTTAATTGAATTAGAGGGTTCAGTTACAGAATCCTCATCGTCGCTTATATTTTCAATATCAGATTGTTCTAAATCACTCATTCTTATAATAATATATTATTTTTACTTTTAAATTACATCAATTTTTAATTAAAAAAGAAACAAATAAAAATAATATTATTCATTTCTTTTTAGTCAGTTGTATTATCGAATGGTTCCTTTTATTGAAGAACCCCTAATTGTTGTGTTCAGTATTCCATAAAGTATCGCAATTGGCGCATAAATAAATATACAACTTATTCGTATCATCGTATCTAATATATATCACTTCTCTAGACTTGCCTTCCTTATTACTAGCACACTCACTATTTGGACACTTGATACTATTAATTCTAGGTAGTGTTGGGTCCAATTTGGTATATTCATTCACAATATGATTATATTTCTGTTCGCTCTTTTTTAGATGAGTTTTTGAGACACATATGTTATTTTTGGTCAAATTTGTATCTTCGTTTCCACAATTTCTACAATAATATATTAACGAATTCTCATCTTCCGATGATACCCGAATATAATACATGTTGTCGCATTTATCGCAAAAGTGCATCTTCTTGAATAATATATATATCTATTATTATTTATTTCATTTCAATTTTATATTAAAGTTTTGTTAAATTCCGTTCTTCCATTTTTACAATTTAATTTGTAAAAATTTATTATAAGTGTTTTCCCAATTTATAGGTATGACCATTGAATAAATACCGGTTTTTATGATATCGGGCGTTTGTCCTTTCTTTTCCTCTAAAATGGTTAATATGTCTGCCCTGTTTTTTGTAAATTGTTCACCCATTTCTTTTTCAAAAATGTCATTAAAAGGAGAAATATTCCATCCTGAATCCTTTGATAAAATACTATTTACCGAAAAATCAAAATTTTTAAAGTAAATTATTTGATTATATTTTACAACATCTGGGTGTTTTTCTGTAAAGCCAGGCTCATGTAATAGTGGCATATTGTCCATTATGCTTACGATTGTTAATAATATCGTTCGTATACTTTGACAGCCGGTCCATTGGTCGCCTCTCCATGTATTTAAAATAGATAAACACAATTTCCCGGAGCGATACATATTGGGGTGAAATCGTGTAATACCATCATTTGTTTTAAATTCGACCTTTGGTGGTTTATGGGGATAATCATATGGAAATGTAAATTCAAAAAAGTAGTTTCCTCCGAAATACATTGTATCCTTGGGACCACAAATATATACATACCCTTTTAATATATTACTTTCGTCATGTTTATAATATATACCATGGCTATCCAACGGGTGTTTTATCAACTCTTTCACGTCTTTCAAAAGACGTTTGGTTGTCTCTTTTGAAAGAACGATTATTTCATTGGAAATATTTTTTGTCGCATTTAATAATTCGGACATATATTTCGTGTATAATAAACTATATATAGCCTTCGTTTTATGTCTTTTTATATTAGTATCTATGACTACAAAATAGTTTTTCAGTTTTCGGTAGATACTTTATAGGTAGATATTTCATAGGTTAGATGTTTTAGAAGGAGAGTATGTATTATTATCCCTTGTTTTTTTAGTATTCATTTACGGTTAATTAGTTTTTGAATTTAAAGGGATTAAATTATTAAAAAAATTGACCTAAAAATAATATGTTTATATATATCATATTATATGTCAAAAATGAAACAATCATTTGATTCTTATTTAAATTCGTGTTATTCACAAAAGGGTGAGGGACACACGCACACAAGAATCGGTGATAATGCTTTATCTATTAAAGGAGGTTCATATACAATACAAGATTTGAATGAATTTTATTCCAAATATATAAAGCACGTGTTTCAAGATGGTAAGTACGAATTTCTTACTGAAAAACAGCATATCGAATCTGGACCGATAATGGTTGATTTTGATTTTCGATACGACACTTCTATCGAAAGAAGACAACACAGCGAGACGCATATTAATGATATGGTTGATTTATATTTTCAAGAAATTAAAGATATGTTGGATATTCCTGTAAATAGTAATATTCCCGTATTTATATTCGAAAAGGAAAATGTGAACATGTTGGATAAAATTACCAAGGACGGTATTCATATGATTATCGGTATTCATATGGATAGAACTTTACAATTGATTTTAAGGTCTCGTATGGTTACAAAACTCAAGGATATCTGGTCCGATTTGCCTTTACAAAATACATGGGATGAAGTATTAGATGAGGGTATTACAAAGGGCACCACCAATTGGCAATTGTATGGTTCGAGAAAACCAGGTAATGAAAGCTATATGCTAAAATATCATTATACACTCGAATTAGACGATAATACGGATTGGTGTTTAAACATCAATGATATAACCAAATTTGATGTGAAAAGTAATTTTCAACTCCTAACCGCACAATATAAAGGCCATCGCGCATTTGATATGTTAGAATGTATTAAAGACGAATATAATACAGTCAAGTACGCTAAACAAAATAAGCCCAAGAATCGCCTTAAAATCATCGATAGAAATAAGAAAATCGATATAACGGATGTTACCAGTCGAGATATGTTGGATGATGTGGTTGAACAACTACTAAGTGATGTAGATTCAAAGGACTATCAAATCAAAGAAACACACCAATATACAATGTGTTTAACTGAAAATTACTATAATCCATATGATAAGTGGATTCGTGTCGGTTGGGCATTGAAAAACACGAGTGACACACTATTTGTTAGCTGGATTGCGTTCAGTGCACAATCAGATAAGTTCGAATTTGATAAGATTCCTGAATATTATGAAATGTGGTGTAGGTTTGACAGATGTAATGACGATGGACTAACATTCAGGTCTATTATGTATTGGGCTAAGAATGACAATTACGTCAAGTATAAGGAAGTCAGAGAAGAAACAATTGGGTATTTTGTTGAGAAAACAGTTGAAAATCCGACTGATTTTGATTTCGCAATGGTATTATATCATATGTATAAAGACGATTATACTTGTGTTTCTATCAAGAAAGATATTTGGTACACGTTTATTAATCATCGTTGGGAAGAAAATGAGGGTGGAACCAATTTAAGAATGGCTATTTCAAAAGAATTATTCAAGATATATTTCGATAAAATGCAGATATTATACTCTCAAATGACATTGGTTGATACCGATAAACGTGAAGCCATAGAAAAACAATGCGGCAAATTAAGCAAGCTATCTAATGACCTAAAGCGTCGAGGAGTGAAAGATAATATTATGCGTGAAGCGAAGGAGATATTTTATGACAGCGATTTTATTGACAAGGTTGATGCCAATGCGAAACTGCTGTGTTTTAATAATGGTGTTATTGATTTTGATACCCAAATATTTCGCAAAGGTAAACCAGATGATTATATTTCCAAGTCTACCAAAATTAGTTATGTAAAGCTTGATATTAGCAAACACAAGACTATTATGGACGAAATTAATGATTTTATGTGTAAGTTGTTTCCTGAACAAGATTTGCGTGATTATATGTGGCAACACTTGGCATCATCGCTTATTGGAGAAAACAATGACCAAACGTTTAATATTTATAATGGTAATGGTAGCAATGGTAAGTCAAAGTTGGTTGAACTTATGTCTGCTTGCTTAGGTGATTACAAGGCAACTGTTCCAATTACTCTTATTACCGCAAAGAGAAACTCCATTGGCAGCACATCTTCGGAAGTAGTTCAACTTAAAGGTGTTCGATATGCGGTAATGCAAGAGCCGTCAAAAGGCGACCGTCTTAATGAAGGTATTATGAAGGAGATTACTGGTGGCGATCCGCTACAAGGTCGTGCTCTATTCAAAGATAGTATTACATTCATTCCACAATTTAAGCTTGTAGTATGTACCAATACGTTACTAGACGTGAATAGTAATGATGAGGGTACTTGGCGAAGATTATGTGTATGTGAGTTCAAATCCAAGTTTTGTGTGAAAGAGGAATTTGACGATGAACGCGAATATCAGTTTGAGATTGATAAGAAACTAGGTGAAAAGTACGTTCAGTGGTGTCCAATCTTCATATCTATGTTAGTCGAAAAAGCATATACGACCGGAGGATTAGTTAAAATATGCGACGCGGTCAAAGCAAGTAGCTCTAGTTATAGAAATACACAAGATTACTATAGCGAATTTGTATTCGACAAGGTGAAGAAAACTGCTGGTGGAAAAATTAAGGAAACCAGTCTATATGAAGTATTCAAGATATGGTTTCAGTTACATCATGGAAAGAATGTACCCAAGGGACGTGACCTCTTTGAATTTATGAATAAAAAGTTTGGTAAGAAACAAAGAGGCATTTGGAATAATGTGTCTATTATTTATGATGAATTTGACCCATCTCTAGATGAATATGAAGATGATTAACAATCTTTATAAATAAATAAAACAATTGGTTAGCATAGATGATAATAATATTAAATAATAAATAATAAATAATAAATAATAAATAATAAATAATAAAAAATAATTTAATAAACATAAATTATTTTTTTCAACTTATAAATGTAAATAAACCCATTTGGTCTTGCTCCTTAGCCAATCATATATTCCTGTTATAAAATCAATCACATAATATGCTAACATTGGATACAACGCGAGAGAGATAATTATTGCCCATACTTTTGGTTCATTATATCTTTTCTTCAATATTACGAACAATATCAATAACAATATCAAGTATTTGTAATTTTTTTCGAAAAGACTCGCCCACCACCCAGCATATCCATTTTGTTCGTTTTCATAATACGTTTTTCTATCCGAAATTTCAATGGTATGTATTTCACTTTCTACTGAACTTTTTAATTTGATGTTTTGAGCCTGTAGCATTTTATACAAGTCGTCTGTATTTTTTGCGCTTTGTAATTGGGATTCATATAGACCAAATAGTTTGTTTAATTCGGCTATCATTTTTTCATGCTTTTCTATCATTTTTCGTTGTTCATTTAAAGCTGTTTGTCTATATCTATCCATTTCAACCTGTAGTGTAGGTGGTTGAGGTGCTTGTGATTTAATATAGGAAGTTAAGAAACCATTTACTGTATTACTTGTATTCGTTATCATTTTGTTAAATGTATCTATATCTAATACACTTGATAAGCTATCTATAGTCATACAATTACTATTATCTTCTGGTTGCGGTGCTTTATTATTGGAATTAAATTCAGACACATCCGCCATTTACTAATATACTAATATACCAAAATATTTAAAACTTGGCATAATTATCACTATTTTCGTTATAACCATTGATTACATTATTATTCTTAAATATATTTACGTTGAAATCTGCTTTATCAAAAGAATTTTGTAAGCACCTTTCACCTACGAACCCCTCACTATCCCTATCACTTTCTTTATATGCCGGGGTAACACATTGTTTATTTGTAGCATCCCAAACCGTACCGAATACATTCCCAGCTGGACAACATGCTTCACCAGCACACGATAATGACATGTCTATCTTCATTGGTTGGTCAGCGTCATTGCCGGTATAACTCGAGTTTGCGTTTGTTGGAACAAATGGGAAGTTATATTCAGAGAAATTCATATTATCTCTACTCATTATGTCAATAATTTGTAATACAACTACCACGATGGCTAAACCAATTATTATAGCTATAATAGTTAATGCTATATTTTGAGGTATCATCTCTTTTTTCGTTAAAATTCCTAAAATTAAGAGAGGGATACAGAAATATACAATCGTTTTCATTACTTTTGCTTGTGTGTCATATTTATCACTGTAATAGTTGTTTATTTCAGCCATTCTGAGTTTATTATTTTTGGCATTTTTTACGAGGGATAGATTACGCTGTACATTTGTCAATTCGTGTTCTACTACTCCACCAACAGCCATTTCATTCACTAAACTATTTCTTGACATGGCTACATTTGATTGTGCGGACGATAAATTGTTACTTAATGAGGTATATAAACTGGTCTTTAGTTGTTGTAACTCTTGGATTTTTTGTAACATTTGATTTTGTTTATTTACATCGGGGTTTGGTTGAACACTTAATGCCTCTAAATCATTGTACATTGTTTGGATTTGTCCATCAATTTGACCAAGTGTTTGTAATGTTTGATCCGAACTTCCATTTGCTGGTTGAGGTATTAGATTATCCATACTATATATTATGAATAGAGATTATATATAATATTTATTTATTCGTCATTTTCTTATTTTCATATAAATTTCATCATTTTCATCAATTTCTACTTCATCAGTTTCATTGTCCCGGCTGTAACACCTAATGCGAGCATACTCCATAATATATATTTTTGGTTATAACTTAACATTTGAAGATTTGAATCTTCAGCCATTGCATCAGTTTGAAGTATCATATTTTTTCCACTCCGTATCTCTTTATAAGTATCCTCGTATGTATTTAATCGGCTTTTAAGCAACTTATATTCACTCAACATTTTCTCGTTTAAGTTTACATCTTCTGCACTTAATTCTAGTATTTTTTTATGTATCTTATCTAATAGTGCGTTTAATTTATTATATTGTTCTCTAACAAATTGGGTATCTCTTTCTGAAATAGAACCTAGACCACAAGTTGTACTCATGTTCATAAAGCCGGCATTAACGTATCCGTCTATTTCACTTTGTTGCGAAAATGTTACTTCTTTACTACAACTATTATTATTGTTTACGGTGGTAGTTCTCACGTATAAATCACCGCCAGTATATTGACGGTTTCCATTTGGCCACATATTAGAATTTTTTATCCAGTAATTATTACCATTTACATAAAACCCAGCCGCACCAGGTGTTTCTATACATTTTTGTTTTACTTGCTCGATGGATAATCCAGAACCAGAAACAATATCATTTCCATAAGAATTATATCCCGATAATAGTTGAAATTCGTTGCCGTTTCTAGATACCATATAACCGGGATATTCCTTTCGGGTTAAATCATCTGTTATATGATACGTTTTACCCAAATTTCTATTACCGGCACCTGTTGTTTGGTATGTAGCAAACCCATTATATCCAGGAATCCACCTATAATTCCATCTCCACCAACTTCGTCCAGTTCTTTCCCAACGGCCTGGATAAGCTACTCCCATTTTTCCCGCACCAGGAACATTTGGACATAATTGGTCACTAAGTGGTGCACCACCACCATTAACATAACAAGCACCTCTACCTCCACCATTATTGGGTCCCAATTGAAATACATTTGACCCCATATCTTCTGCTCTCTTGGCACAAATTTCCGCGGTGGTGGAGCCTAAATCAGATTGATACGAACCCGGACTTTGCGAACATTCGACATATCTTCTGTTTGATGTATTACTTGGATTGGTGATATATACATTTTGTCCAGCAGAGCTACACGATTGATTCGCAATGGTGGGACTACCTTTTACTATCGAAACACCCCCCATTTTTATAATTTCCCCTTCAGAAGCATTAAAAATAGAAGCCGTTTGTCCATCATCAACCTTTGCGCTCTGAGCACTAGACCAATTTGCCGGACAGCTATTTTTTCCCTGCATCGAATTACCCATTTGTGGATTCGGTAAATGTTTCCATACACCTCTATCTGTAACATATCCAGTCTCTCCAGATGTCTGGTCTTTTAAATACATATTCGCAAATCTATTGTTGTTTCTATTACTTGCGGCTACATAACCGCGCGAATTTTCTATTAAATCCTTCACTGCTTGATTATATTCTTGTAATTGTCTATTATACGTGGTTTGTAGGTCATTTAATTCGTCAAAATCTGAAATGTTTTTCTCGGCAACCGGTCCTCCACATGTTGATGTCGGAATACTAATAGTAACAGTTTGTTTATTCGCATTTTGTAATGGTTTTGTAACAAGTGTATTATGATATTTGTCCATTACATCTAATTGTATCTCGTCAGTTTGTTTTCCAAAGGCGGCGTCAATCGGTGTTGTGTCAATATAAACTACTATTTTTTTAACGTTTACTTCTTTTCCTAAATCTACTTCCCATTCGTGTGGCACGTTTGAATACTGACTAACAAAACTATTTGGCCATGGTTGAGTTCTACCGGTTAAAGGCTTGTATGCATCTGTAGCCTGTGCTGCTAATCCACTGGATGATGCTGTCGCGGTTCCTGCCTTTCGTTGTTTAACACGACATATAAAATTTTTGTCATCATCCCCTATTATATTTGGCTGATTATACGTCCAACATTGATTTAAACCTTCAGAATTTAATTCATTTTTTATTCCAAATCCTGTACAGTTCGTATCAGCATTACATAATGACTGACAATTATTGCTAGTTACTTGACCACGATAATTTCCAATTAGTGTTTGGTCATGCCCGTCTGTTATAGGTACTGAAAGCTTACATTGACCTTTTGTTAATTCATATTCATTTATATAATTGTTATTATTGGTTATGGCTACATTTTGTCCATTTTCGTCATACACGTCGATGCGTTGTATTGATAAAGGAGTGAACATTTTTTTACTATTTCTAGATATTTTGATATATCTAGCTTTGTTTTGCTTACACATAACTGTTTGTCCTGGGTCTAAACCGTCTGGTATGGCAAATTTGTTCGGATTTTTTAATTGAAAACTTCTCGACACGACTTCAAATCCTTCAATTCCATCTAAATCTTTTTTCAAATGTTTCTCCATATTCTTTCTATTATTTACATAAAAATCCCCATCATTTACTACTTTTGACATTATTAATATATTATTATAATAAAAAATTATAGTAATATATCCTACATATTACATAATATCTCAATAAATCTTCAAATAGGTAGGTTTGGTATGAAAGAGGATACATAGTTCCATGATTTTCTGCCATATTCTTTACTTTCACCATAGAACGGTTTTACTATTATTACAATCCAAACCACTATAAATACATACGCCCATATAGATATATCATAAATTTCTCTCGAGTAGATGTGGTAAGCAACAAATATTGAAACCATTACTAATAGCATCCATAGCGCATATGTAGTATAACTAGATGACTGTCTTATACTGCTATCCTCTTCTCCTGCCGTCTCATCCGGTTCACTCAACATTATATTTATTTCATTTCTATCCTTCTGTAATTTATCCAACAATATTTCCAATACGTTGTTTTGGGTCGATAGTTCATCTGACAATAAATTCCTTGTTTTATATAATCCACTTCCATTTTTCTTTGCCTTTTTTGTTAATGCTGTTATCTCGGTTTTAAGTTTTTTCATCTCTTTCAATAATCTTCCACCTTCATCCCCACCTAATATTGTTGTCCCATTGGGAGCCAATGATGTGATTGTTTTAGGTTGCGGCTGTGGATTGATATTTTTTCCTTTTACTCCACCAAAACAAGATTTGTTCCAGTCATTACCAAAATCAGATGGATAATATACTACACTTGAGAATGCTGTATTTTTATCCTCTACCGCCTTTAATTTACAATTAGTCAAATTATCTGTTTTTCCTAGGAATTTCCAGCTATCTGTGCTTCCTGTAGGACTCGCAACCATACCGGTTTGGTAATTTTTATCTGGTATATCTGTCCAATATCCACTTGGTTGTATTGGTTTATCTTCCTTTTCGCATGTATCACATGTTTGTTGACAGTTTTCTTTCATCCAATCGCTTGGACCACAAGTAACTGAACTGTTACTTCCTGAACCACCCGGACAACAGGATTTCCATTGAGGACAGCTGGCATTTTTATCTATACACGGTTTTTTAACTTCAACGCTAGCACGTTTACGATTATTATTCTCATATTGTAACAAGGTATCATATTGATTTTGAATAGCCTTGTATTGATTTAATTTCATTTGTAATTGTTTACCTAAAATTCTCGATTTCAATAATGTCTCGTATTTATCTGGATTATCTTGGATTATTTCATTGGTTATTGACATTTCTAATATATATATATTATTTGTTAGAAATTAAATATTCATATGTGTAAAGATATTATTTATTGTTAATCATTCACATTTTTACTTTACTTAACGCTTCTCAATAGTTTATCATATTATTACTCAACTTTTTATACAAGTATATCAAAAACATTAGAACAAATATAGCTATTATCACGTAAGATATACCGGACACTTTGTCGTCGTCATTCGTTGATACCGCGACAGTTAAACTTATTATAAAAATCATTATGAAAATCCATATGATATAGCTATAGTAATTTGAGGTCATTCTTAAACTGGAATCTGTTTCTTCTCCAACTACTTGCATTAATATGTTGTTATTAGATGTTATATCGTTTCTATCATTATCAATAGTATCAATATAACTTAATAGTTGCTGTCGTTTATTCATCAACTGCTGTTTTGATTCGTTATCTTCTAAAGCTAATTTGTTAATCTCAGCGGTAAGTTTTACTGCTTGATTTTTTAATTGAGTATTTATTTGCTGTAAACGAGACCATACTTGAGGATTTACATCTAAAGCCATACATGAGTCTGTTCTAGACATGGCACTTCCACTTGGAATCAAGTTATAGTCGCGACTACTCATTTCGATTGACTGGGAAGAACAACTTGCGTTTTTTTCCAAATTACTATACGGATGTTTAACACCTTTGATATCTACCCAGGCCTCTTCTTTTGTATCTTGGTTTTTTATATTTTGACCGGCTATTTTACATGGTTGTCCTTGAACCATAGGTAGTGTTGTTTGAAAATCATTCATTGAACCACCATATGATACCGAGGTAGATGGACAAGAACTATTATTATTTTCCCAGGCATTTGGACTATATTTATGAGTGAAACCAAAATTATTTACATAATAGTTATTTCCGTCTGTATCGGCCACAACTTTACCTAAATAATCTACTATCTTTTCACTAGACTGTCTTTTCGTTAAGATATCTTCATTCAATTGTTTATAGGTTTGGGCGTATAATGCAAGCGTTTGATTAAACTGATTTTCAATATTTTGTAACCCTTCTAATGCTTTTTTATCATTATAAGACATGTTTGCTCCGTTTAATCCCTCAATTAACGTACTAGTTTGAATTAATTTTAAATGCGGGCTTACAATTTTGTCCATATCATCATTATAAGTTAAAATGTCTTTTCCTTGGTCTAAATTAAATTTTAATATACTATTTTCCCGAGTATGAAACATTTTACTATAAATTAGTCATAGAAAAATGTTTTTACCTGATGTTTTTTATTGCTATTGTTATTCCAAAATAGAACAGTATTAGTATTTACCTCGCAGTTGTTGTTTGTAGATTATAAAATATTTTTCCACATGCTATGACTCCAATCGACATAACAACTATTGTCTGTATTTGTAGTCTATACCATTCTATTTCTTCATCATATAATCCTTCTGATGTTAAAGCCTTATTTTCTAATCGTTTTGCTTGCCTACTTAAATTACCATTTTCTACCTTTAATTTTTCAATTTCAATATTCTGTTGTCTCGAAACTTGTTGAGACGTTTCTATTGTTGAATCCATACTATTTTTTAATATGAAACCATCTGAATGTATTTTATTTACGACAGAATTCACATGTTGTATTTCATTTGCTACGATTGAATTCGATGGTTCTTTTAAATAGCTAATATAATTGGGAACAAAATTTTCTAAAATTAAAAAAAAACGTTGATTCAATTCGGCAATATTTGTTTTTGTTTTAGTTACTATATCCATTATATTATATTACTGAGAACATAATCTGTAGTAATCGGCTGTAATTGCGGTTTTACTTGGCCTAATTATCTTACAAATTTGTCCAGGTCGCATTCCAATAGCTTGTGCTACAGGGTCATATCTTGATATTTCCGGCAATTCGGTATTTTTCGTTATATTATATCTTTTTTTCATTTCATTAATCTCATTGTCGTTTAATATTATATGCTTTGGAACATATTCGTGGTCCAATATATTAAATTGAAGTCTATCTAAATTATAAATAACGATAAATATTCCATCTTGTTCCCATATTTGATTTAATATATTTAACAACGTGTCATGCGGTTCTTGTTTGATTACAATTACCAATGTATCGGTTTTTGTCAATACTTGCTCTAAATTATATAAATCGTCTATGTAATCATTAATATTTTCTCTTCTCAGAGTTTTTGCTAAATGGTATTTTACATATACCTTCTTAGTTTCTCCTTCTTTTTGTGAGGTTAGCATCATATCTAGTTGTTTATTGTTATACATAATATGTGTTTCGTTTACACTAAATTCTTCATAATCTTTTATATCATATCCTTGTTGAGATAATAATTTTAACAAGTTTTGTCTTGATTTAAATACGGTTGAGATAGTTCCACTTGACTGCGTCATTATTACTTATAATACAAAATTATATTTTATTTTTCATTTCAATTTTATATTATAATTCTCCTAATTTAATTTAATTGTTTTCTTTTCTCCATTTTCTTTATTTTCTTCGTCTGATTTATCTAGGTTAATTTCTTTTTCAGGTTCAGTGTTTATAATTAATTCTATGCCATCATCACGTTTCGGTTTTGTTTTTTCTATCATTTTTCCTATATTTTCTAGTTCGCTTATATCATTTGTTTCAATCTCCATTTCACCATCTATATGTGATTGAACTTGAGGCTGTCTACTACTTGTTTCAATATGTGTCTGTTGATTTGGCATAATAACAACTGGATTTTGAGAATCTAATACGAACACTCTACTGCCTCCCGCCATTGGTGGGGGTGTATCCGGACTACGTGGCCAATATTCTGGGGAACCAGGGGCATAAGGCGGCGAACCTGGACTACCATTTGGATTGTATACTGGTGAACCTGGCGCATAAGGTGGAGAACCTGGACTATTCGGATTGTATACTGGTGAACCTGGCGCATAAGGTGGAGAACCTGGACTATTCGGATTGTATACTGGTGAACCTGGACTATTCGGATTGTATACTGGTGAACCTGGACTATTCGGAGGATAATCGGGTGATATGGGAGGAGGATAATCGGGTGACATGGGAGGAGGATAATCGGGTGACGTGGGAGGAGGATAATCGGGTGAATAAGGTGATACTAATGGTGATACTAATGGTGATACTAATGGTGATACTAATGGTGCTCCCAAGGCGAAGAATTTTCCTTTATCTTCACGTCGTATAGCGTCTAGACTAATATTCCAATTGTTTGGTTCTTGTGTATTATTCAACTCTTCTATCATAACATAGGGTTCAATAGGCGTTTTATCATTATATGTCAATGATTTTACATTCCAACCAGCCGGATATCTATTTGGTAATTGGCCGTCATTTTCACCTACAAACCATATTTCCGTAGCATCTCCTTTATTATTCAAAAGAATCGATTTATATGCTTCGCCTCTTTCTTCATCATAACTATAATATGACCATCCGTATGCTTCTGGTTCTATAGGCGTTGTTTTTGTTGGTTGTTCAGTCGGCTCATTCATTTTTGTAGGCTCCGTTATATCGTAGGTTGAACCTACTCGCAACACATTTTTTCTATTCTGAACTTCACTCAATATACTTAATTTTAAAACATCACTTGTAACTGCTCCTGGCATAGTTTCATCGTGTCTTAGTTTTAATACGTTATTTGAATATGCCATACTTGTTAATTGGTCAATATTATCCTCTGTAATTAATCTCATCTGGATATTCATAGTTTGAAGTTCCTGTATCAACAATTTAAACGCATAGGGTATTTTCAATATACTGAATTGTCTTCCATATTTCGATACATTTTCTATATTTAAATTTTTATCAATAGTTGTGTTAAATTTAATAGGACCATCTGCCATGGGACTTAAGAATAAATTCTGGCTACTATTATAAATGGCCACTGTTCCCGTATTATTACAAACCGCCATATAATATTCATCTCCTCGTGTAAGCATTGATTCTTGTAAAAATCTAGCCGCTCCGTGAGCAATGACTCCATCGCGTTCCATTTCACCTATTCTTAGCCCACCATCATTCGCTCTTCCACCTACTGTTTGACGTGTTAGTTGTTCCATTTTACCTTTTGCACGATAATTAATCTTGTCTTTCACCATATGTTTCAATCTCATATAGTAAGTAGGGCCTATAAATATATCTGCTTGAAGTTGCTCACCAGTCATTCCATTGTATAACATTTGATTGCCACTCGAATTATATCCATTTTGAGTAAGGATTTTTCCAAATTCTTCATGTTTTGAACCCTTGTTAATAAATGCGGTGCAATCTCCATACCCACCAGTAGTGACACATGCTTTTCCCATTAATGTTTCTACCAGTTGTCCAATTGTCATTCTTGATGGTAAAGCATGAGGATTTATGATAATGTCTGGTCTTATACCGTCTTCTGTAAAGGGCATATTTTCTTCAGGTATAACCAGTCCGACTGTTCCTTTTTGACCACATCGACTACAGAATTTATCACCAATTGCCGGAATTCTTTCTTCACGAATTCTTACCTTGGCCAGTCTGAACCCAGCCTCATCTTCCGTCATAAAGGTCTTATCTACAAATCCAAGTTGTCCCTTCTTTGGATAAACTGACGCATCGATACTAATATCCGGATTCGCCAAGTTCGTTTTAACCTTTCCGATGACGACCTTTTTATCATCCATCTCTGTATTTTCTTTGACTAATCCATATTTATCTAACACACTATAATCATATCCATATTTTTTACCATCTACATTCGCGTCTTCTATATTTTGAAAATGCGAGTCCACTGTAGTATCTCCTACTTTTGAACTTTCTTCGCGTGTTTCATACATGTTGTAATATGTTGTCCTGAACATTCCACGCTTTAAAGAACCTTCGTTGAATAATATAGAATCCTCCACATTGTAACCTCCATAAACCATAATGGCCACGATGACGTTTTCACCATATGGATGTTCCTCGTTATTAATATATTGTAAATATCTACTTTTAATCAATGGTAACTGCCCATAATTTAATACGACGCCCATTTTATCTATTCTTGAAAAGAAATTAGAGTGATATAGAGATACAGCTTGTTTGGCTTGACCACAGAAAAACAAATCTCTAGGTAACTGATTGTTTTCTGGAAATACGATTTGATTACCCATTACACCCAACATCAATGATGGATGAATTTCAACATGTGTATATGGTTTATTTTCGTCTAGTTCGTAGTCCATTGATATTAGTGTCGTTTCCTCCTCTGCCGTATCCAAGTAATCTATGACTCCTTCCGTATTGTCTAATTTACTAAAATCATCCGTATCATACAAGTCGTCGATTTTATAAATCTTACATGAATTCACATTATAATTTTCATCCTTCTTTTTGGCAAACCCGCTAATTAAATTGGACCATGTAAATGTATTATTATTGATTTTTTCTAATATTTCCTTTCTCTGAAAACTCACCTTGTTCTTTTCATCGACATAAAACACTGGCCTACATAATCTACCCGAGTCCGTGAAAATAATTAGTTCGTTTTTTTTAATATTCCAACTGACACTTGTATAAAGTGGTAATAGACCGTTTCTTTTATATTTTTTTATTAATCTGATTGTTTCTTGAGGCGTGGTAATTACACCAGTCCAACTACCATTTACAACGACTTTTGTACAACTAAACAAATATTGTTTGCTACACTCCTCTAGCAATTTCATTTTACAAATACTTCGCATAAACTTCATAAGAGGATAACTGGAGCATCCGCTTGTAATATGAGTTGAAATGGCCATATGTTTATGAAACCCTATATTACCACCATCCGGTGTATCTACAGGGTCAATTATACCCCATTGCGACCCATGTAATAATCGTGGCTTTACCACTTTCGCGCTCGAATCCATTGGTAAATTAATTTTTCTTAAGTGAGAAATGAAACTGTTATACGACAATCTATTCAAATCTTGAACCGCGCCTATTCTTTTAGTATGCTCTTCCGACCCCCAGTTCCCTTTAAATGCCTTTTTAAACCCGGTTTCTACGACTCTTTCATTAAAGATTCGCTCATAATTATTCGTAATTAAATCCTTGAATGATTCGTTTTGATAAATCGTTTTCGATTTTTTCAAATTATATTCACTATCTAATCTCAATTTAATATTGTCTTGTTGAAGTTTGAAATATTCCTTAAATAAATCATACAGCAATATACCAGGCACTTCTACACGTTTGAATTTAAAGCTGTCTCGGTCGGTCGGTGCTTCTAATTTGGTAAACACTAATAGTAAACTATTCACAATGTATCCCAAAAAATACGCCTTTTGTTGAAAATTCAATTCACCGATATTTGGTAGAAAATAGTTCATTAAAATGTCTAATACATAACTGGTTGTATGACCTTTGGTAAATGTTTTAATATATTCTAATGCGGTTTCTTGCGTAAAGATTTTCCCGGCATCATGAATAGACGGAACAAACAAGTCTATCATTGAACTATTTGCTTCCAAATCTAACAAACAATATTCAATAATTTCCTTGTCAGATATTACACCCAATGCTCGAAACACAATAAATAGCGGTATTGGCTTTCTTACGTTCGGTATATTTACAACGATTTGATTGTTTGAGTATTGTGTTGTAGGTGCTACAATTCTTACGGACAATGTTCTTTCTGGTTTGGAGGCGTCTTCGGATACAGTTCTTATGTCTGCTCCGTGACTATATATTTCATTGTAATTCTCTCGAATATAAAGCATATTGTCCGCAAATTTCTCTTGACTGATGATTACCTTTTCTTTGCCATCGATAATAAAATATCCTCCATAGTCATTGCGACACTCTCCCATATTGTAACGAACTTCACGATTTAGTCCATTTAATATACATAAATCGGATTGGATCATAATTGGAAATCTACCTAAAAATAACTTTTCATATGTTATACTTGATTCTTGGATTTTACCCGCCTCGTCCATAATTTTAAATTCCACTTCTAAATCATAATGAACCGTAATCCCATACGTCATATTTCTGAGTCTTGCCTCATTTGGATACATAAAATGTTCACGATTATCGTCATATATTACTGGCTTACCATAGTAAATATTCGACCCATCCTTACCCCCTAAATATAGTTCACATCTATATTTGAACTCGTTTGTATTTGGATTTTGTTCCTTTTGAAGAACAATTGGATTTTTCTCTTTAAAAACACTTTTCATGCCGGTTCTAAAAAAATCGTTATACGAGTCTATATGATGTTTCACTAATACTTGCGGGTTGTCATTGAAAAACTTGTCAATTATGTTCCATGTAGCAGTACTATATTTAAGGCTCATATATATTATATCATAAGTATATTTTTTTATAATGTAATCGTTAACATATATATTTTTATTTTAGATTTCATAAAATATAAAATCTGAAATACAGTAGAGTGTAAATATGGTGTAATATATTTTCTCATTCAAACATGTCAAGCAATAATATAAAGCGATTTTATATTACTAATATGATGAATAAGATAGCTAATTTGTTTGAAAAGCTTCCATATGAATTAGTAAATATCATATGTGAATATGACGGGCGTATCAAGTATAATTATAAACAAAAAAATCACATAGATTATCATAAATTTGTAAATGTAATTCATAAATACGACGAACGATACAATATAATTACACCAATTATCGATAAAAAACAGAAAATTATGAAAGATACTGAAACCAGACCAAATGAGACATGTTTTTATTTTGAGTTTGCGTTTGATAATAAACCAAATATAATGTTATGCTATGATTATAACTACTATTTCACTAACCAATTTGAAATATGTTATGCTGATATGGGAGATACTGATAGATGTTTCGGACACGTTTTGGGATGCGACCAAATTAGAACTGTATACAAATGAGGGGTTTGAATGAGAAACTGGGTAAAAATTACTCTCATATCAAGTCGTAATATAAAGATAATTTATATTACTACTGTAATATGATTGCTTCATTTTTAAACTATATTTTTGGTTATAACAAAACCAACACCAGCAATAATAATATTCAGATAGATGATAAATTGTGTAAAAAACTCCCATATGAATTAGTAAATCTCATATGTGAATATGATGGACGTATCAAGTATAAGTATAAAAATAAGAATAGCATAGATTATCATAAATTTGTAAATGTAATCCATAAATACGACAAACGATACCATATAATCACACCAATTATCGGTAAAAAACAGACAATTACGGGAGATATTGAAACGAGACCAAATGATACAAGTTTTTATTTTGAGTTCGCGTTTGATAACCAACCAATGTTATGTTTATGCTATGATTATAACTGGTCTTCAAATAATGAATTTGAAATATGCTATACTGATATGAGAGGTTCAGGACATGTTTTTGGAAGCGACCAAATTAGAACTGTATACAAATGAGCAGGTTGGATGAGAAAATGTGTAATATATTTACAGTTATTCTTACTGAATTACTATAACAGTAGAATTTTGCTTAATCATAAACATACCTAATGCTAAAAAATAGAATAAAACAGGAAAAAATACCAAAAACCACGAGATGCTGGCGTATCCATTTTTACACAATGAATCTAATATAATAGTTACAAATAACAAGTATGCCAGCTTAACGACGTAAATTACATATATATTATCCACGGGGCATTCAAACTCTCCCATACACAATTTGTTACGATTTCCCCAGTTTAGAAGTATCATTGCTACAAGAGTTGTTATGCTTATAGCAAAATATACTGTCGCAGGAGTACACATTTTTTTAAGGTTAACGAACATTATGTTATAATTGGAGAAAAAAATATTGTCATGTCGTAAATGAACCAGAATTTGTATAATGTAATAATTATGCTTTTGCCGCGTTGTTATTAGCATCTATGTATATTTGCCTTACATCGGGAGGTAATGTTAAATTTTGGGTAGCACCAGAACTGTTATTTATAGGCTGTTCGGTCGAAAATGGATTTTGACTTAGTGGTTGTTGCTTTCCAATTAAATCAAAATACCCACCATTTACTCCGTATTGGGCACCTCTTCCTAAATTTACAATTTCTTGGAAAAAACCGCCGTTTTGTTTATTACCATTTCCCTTTCTACTTCTTCCTCCCCCCATTGGAGGAGTTATGTTAAAGTCGTCTGTTGTTGAACGCGCCAATTCAATTCCACCAACCGCAATACCATTTGGACTTACGGCAAAATGATTCGACATTGTTGTCCCGCTTGTATTTATACCATGACTTGCTGCTACACCTGGCCAAGTAGCTTCATTTCCTCCTTGCCAAGAATATCCGACAGGTCCTGATGCTGGACTGGAAACCATACCGCCTCTCATTTTTTTCCCTCCATATCTGACTCTGCCTCGATTTTGTAGTCCTCTGCTATGATGATAATCAACATATTTTTTATGTGCTCTATGCTTTTTTTTCAATGAAAAAATCTTGTTACTTTTACTTGAGTTTTGATTTCTACGATTCATAGATTTCTTCCCACTTCCGCCGTATTTTTTATGTGCTCTGTGCTTTTTTTTTAACGATACTCTTTTAATATTTTTACGCGACTTTTTTTGTTCGCGTCTCATTGATTTTACCATAATATATATTATGTATAGAAATTATTCTATATCCACGTGTGTTAATAAATGTCTTCTACAACACATTTTGTTTAATCCTAATTTGTCTAAAACTTCTCCTTCTGGTGTTTTATCAACAAACTCTTCTGTTAAATAAACTACCTTGTCTACTTCCATACCACGTGCCATCTTCAGCCTTCTTACCTCTTTTTGGTAATATTCATACTTATTGCCAACCACTTTTCCGCACGTAAAACACTTTACAGGTATAATCATCTTGAATTATATATATAATATTAGTTTATATATAAATCAATTTTTTATTAAATATATTGATTTATGTTATGATTATGTTATGATTATGTTATGATTATGTTATGATTATAATTATTGTTTACACCTTACAACCGTTACCGATACATTTATTTCTAAAATAGTAATAATCTATATTTTTAGTCTTTCCGCTTTTATCGCGTTTAAATGTCGGTCCGTTTATATCACCAGAATGGCATTGTTCATTGCCTTCCATTTTCGCATATACGCAGCACGACGTTGCTAAACAATTATCTCGGGTTAATTCACTACAGCTCTTTTGTAGTTTGTTTCTATCTCCTTCATGTGTTTTACAAAATCCATCGTTATTGTCGAATGCTTCTATCTTGACCTCTTTTTGTATATGTATATCTCGCACAGGTGTTAAATTAAATTCTATGATGGCAAAAAATACCATTATACCTATCATTACAATTGCTACTGATAACATTTGAGGTCCAAGTATATTAAAATTATATTCCATCGTATATAATTTCTTAATATTTTATTTCTTATATTTCATTTTCCAATTCCACAATTTCGATTCCATTACTCGTTTTTACTTTCTTATGTTGTTTTCCAGTTTTATGTATATTTTGATGACAATTTTCGCATAAAGTCAATAAATTCGCAGGATGATTCTTGTGGAAATTTTTTATCATATTGTTTTTGTCTGCTTTTTCCTGGTGTTGTAAATGATGTACTTCTTGTCCCATTTTGTTCTTACATAATTCACAATTGCCCATAATTTTTTTACTATTGAAATGCGACGTCTTTTTTGAGAGTATTCCTTCTTCCTCTTTCTTGTATTTCCTTCGTATAGCATACGCATTTGCTAAAAACTCATCAGGCAAATGTAATGACTTACATACTTCTAGTCCATACATACTCTCACCTGGTCCGTCCCTTAATTTTCTGTCATAAATCAATACATCTTTTTCTTTATTATATGAAACAGTCATGTGCTTAATATCTATTCTTTTCATATTTTCTATTTCTTCGAAATGAACTATTTCGTGTAAATGAGTTGCGAAAACAGCACTCGTATTTCTCTCGTGTAACATCTCTAGACCAGATACAAATATGCTGACGGCGGAGTCATGTTCTGTTCCCGAGCATAATTCGTCTCCCAATATCAGACTATTTTTGTCTGCCATTTTTAATATTACACGTAGTTCCGACATTTCAACCGCAAATGTGGATAAACCTTTGAACAAGTTGTCGTTTCCTAATATTCTTGTAAATATTCCTGTGTAAGGAACAAATTCAAATTGACTACTTGCTACGTATAAACCCGCTTGTGCCATTATCAGATTAATTCCCAATGCTCGTATAATACTCGTCTTTCCTACCGCGTTTGTTCCATATAACAACATTAAATCTTTTTCTAGGCCTATACTTACATCATTTGTCACATATAGCTCTTCGCTGTTTAATTGCTCTATCAATGGGTGTCGCAACTCTCGCGCCATAATGTATGATTTATCCCCAGTTTTTACAGATGGCTTGTGGTAGTTATACTTGGTCGCAATATAGCACATGTTTTGTAAAATATCTAGTGATGAGCAAAACTGAACCAAATTTAAAAATTCCTTTTCGTAATTTTGTAACTCATGTACAAACTTGTTATAAATAAGGGTGATTAAATCCTTCATCTTTTGTTTTGATTCAATAATATCATTACATGTTTTTGTAATTGTATCGTTTGTAATATTTACATTCGAACCTGTAGCAACACTAGTATGGACATCTGGAATAAAATCGAAAGTTTCAGTGTTTCCACTATTGTTTATAAATTGTAGTTGAACTATATATTTCCCACCTTGAATTTGCTGTTTCAATATATTACTTCGTCTACTAGTACATTGAAGCATAATTCCTGATTTATCTGTTTCATGTAGTTTAACGAAATCATTTTTACTTGTTTTCTCTCCTTTTGCTATAACAGAATCCAAATAGGCACGTATTGATTCTAATTTACTTATACTATCTTCGCGTAAATCAATATATTTATCCAAATCTTTGTCTATACCTCGATTTATAAAATTCGTGTCAAAATCCATTGAATTTATTTCCTTACACATATCCATCATAAATGTACTGTTAAATACTTTTTGGAAGTCAGCACATATAGTTATAATATTCAACGTAATATCTTCTCGTAAATAATTGGTAATGGGTTTATCTGTATCTATAAAAGAGAATAAATTATGAATCGTAGAGAGATTTTCATAAAAACAAAATAAATGATGAGGTGTGATTTTTTTCAAATATATCTGTCTATTTAATTTCTCAATATCCTTTATATTCTTCAGTTCCTTCCTCCAATTCATCCAATAATCCGTTGGTAATAAATATTCAGTGATGTTGTATTTTCGCTCCATTTTCTCTCGATTGGTCGTTGGATTTAATATATTATGTTTGAATGTTCTAGCACCCATTGATGTAATACAGTTGTTTAATAACCTACTCACTGAAGACAACTTTCCTTTGTAATTATTATCGTCAATGATATTTAATTGTTGTAGACTATGATTTGCTAATAGCATTCGCTCTGTTTTATTTTCGACAATGGGTTCTTGAATTTTATTTACAAGGTTCGGGTTATGTTCAAATACAAAGTTCAGTAAGTATACATAACTCTGAATTGCGCACACAAATTCTAAACCACTATGTAAGATTGACTTTGAGACTACTGGAGAGAAAAAACGATTAATTATTTCTTGTTGATAGGTTTGTTTTTCCGCATTTTTTATTTTGTTATCTGTGCTATATAATTTATGAATCTTCTTGCTTTCTATTTTTACATAATTAATGACATCATTTACTTTGGTTTCTTCCATATTTGATATGATGATTGTTTCGCTTGGATTATATGTGCTTATAAATCTCTCTAATTCGTCGTATGTGGTTGGATTATGAATATTTTCAGTCATCACTTCATACAAGTTACTTTTTCCTGTGAAAATGTCAATAGACGACATACCAATAATTATATGCCCATCCTTATTTAGTTTATTTTTTTCACTCCTATGAAGCCAAATACAACACAAGTTGTTTGAAATTTCTTCATTATTGACTGAAAAAAAGGTTCCAGGAGAGAAAATACCAGTTAAACTTCTGGTTGGATTAGGAGTTGGAGTGTCTTGGCTATAGACAACCGCAGTATATCCGTTGTTTTGTATTTTTTCGACATATTTGTCAATAACATAATCTCGAAACCCTAACATAAGTGTTGTTTCGTTTTTATTGGCGGATGCTAATTCAGTAAACCGCTTAAATTCAATAACTTGTTCTTCTGTGATGTCCTTGGTATTTGAATCAACTATCGTGTATACTTCGTAAAAAGCACCTACTTGAAAAAGGAGGATTGTTTTTGTCCCGTATTTCTCCCGGTATTCATCTCTTAATTTAAAATATTGTTTTAGCATAGCCATTATCCTACTACATATATATGTGTTATGTTTATATGTATTCATGAATATTATTTATCTGTATTTTCTCTCTACTGTTGTAATTTTGTATTGCTTTGCTTGATATCGATTGAATAAATACATTGTTGAATGTTTATTCGACTCACACTAAAATACATAAAAAAACTGGGCGTCCCCAGGATTGTTTTCCGCTTTCGACACGGAGTTCGCCTACTTTAGACGGCATAATACAACCGACAAATTTCAACTGGGAAACCTATAACGACAGGAGATATTCACAAATGGAATATTTATCTAACCATTTCCGTAATTATTAATTAAAATAATCTTAGTACAATTCTAAACTAAAATCATAGCATCACATCCAACCAAATTCCACCCAAGCAACAAAATAACCCCGCTTGTATTAGGGAGACCAGTTACAGATAATACCGCGTCAAATTCATTTTCATAGTGGGGGCCTAATCCACCATTTAAACTAATTACAGCACACGACCGGTTAAGGGTATGTGCGTTTAACTGATATAACAGACTTCATTTGATTTTCATATTACACAGAGGGAACGGGACGATTTTTGGTGGTTTCGTCCAGGAATATTTCACAAAATTAGGGGAATAGTTGATAGCTTGCGCGCTGATACATAATAGTATCAACTAACAATTAGTTTGCTTGACCGAATAATATATCGGCACTATCAAATATATCTATATTTGTAAAATATTCCATTTAATTACACTTTCGAGAGGAGTGCTTTTCACGCTGTCTGTGTCTAACTTTACCATACTTGAGCCAAGTTAGTAGCCCGTCGATTACTTAATTTACTCATCCAACTTCAATTTTTTTTTCAATATGTGTTTTGATAAAGAGTAAAAAAATGAAGTATATTTTTGTATTTTATTTTTTGTCGTTGTTTTTTTATTGTATCATAAAAAAACTGGGCGTCCCCAGTGATTGCTTTCCGATTTCGACACGGAGTTCGCCTACTTTAGTCACGGCGAAGCGACAAATTTCAACTTGAAATACTACTGTGGATATAATATTAGTAGTATTTCCCCTAATTAACATGTAGCGCAGTTCTAAGCTACATCCCACACAATTATATTTCAACCATTTGTTATCTTAATGTAAACATACGAATACGAATACGAATAGTGTTTCTAGTCGAACATACAATATATTGGAGGGGCCTATTCCCCAACATAGAGTATATCCATCCACATACGACCGGTAAAGGGAATATGCGTTTAACAAGAATCACTGACCTCAAATGGGTTCAATATCACACAGAGGGAACGGGACGATTTTTGGTGGTTTCGTCCAGGAATCGTTGTAAAATTCCATTTAATACACTTTCGAGGGAAGTGCTTTTCACGCTATCTATGTCTAACTTTATGTTTCCACTAGGTGAGCCAAGTTAGTAGCTCGTCGATTACTTAATTTACTCATCCAACTTCAATTTTTTTTAGTGTGTTTTGTAAATCACATCATCGTAAAAAAATTGAAGTAAATTTCTATTTTATTCACTACTTTAACATTATAAATTTGGAGTTTACTCTTAATAAATTTAAGTAAGATATGACGGGCAAAACAAGTATGTCTCCTACACGATGCCTAATATGTAATTGTGTGTCACATACAACCGCCTGGTGTAATAGCAATATGAAAGGGCGACGAAAAATGCTTGAGGAAATGGAGGATTGTATGATGGCCGACAAAATGCCCGAGTTCAACTCCTTTCCTATAGATGAGCTGAAATTCGTTATTAGTAGAATGAGATTAAATGATAACAATCCACACATCGTCTTTCCACGCAAACACATCATCTTTCCACGCAAACAGTTTACGTCGGGTGAAATCAAGCAATTACGTAGCCAAATTCCACTCACTCTCCCCAAAACGCGTATGGTTCGCGAACTAGTCAGTCGATGGAATCTCTATGGACGAATCCGAGCAGTTAAAACAGAGAGACCTGAAGATGGGGACGATTGTCCTATCTGTATGGATTGTATGGAGGCGCCCATTTGGAATCCTAGACGGTTAAGGTGGGATATGATGTTGGCTAAATTATCTCCTCCAGACGCTATGTTTCCTAGTAACATTAAGACGACATGTGGGCATACTTTCTGCGGTTCGTGTTGGGAATCACACTACAGAGCAAACCGTAGAGTTGACTATAGTTACGGCGGACCAAATGATAGAACATATCTATGTTGTCCTATGTGTCGTCATCGCATGGACTGCTAGGATATATGTGTATTGAAAAATAAAATATATATTTTAATAAAAATAATTGTTAGAATGTATGTGTGTGTTTATTTTTTATTTTGAACAAGATGATATTTTTAGGGTATATTCAGAAAATACAGACTAACAAAAACATCCCCGAAAAACCGCAAATGACATAATTTCGATACGATTTCATCATTTTAGGACATGATTTGAATGTAGGTAAATTGCGCTACATAATTTTCCTTTTTCAAGATTCCAAAAAAGGCCATGTAGGTTATGTAGATGACTGCCTACATATGAAGGGGGTCTTTTTGAATGAAAAAAAGTGGTTTGTGTTTGATACTAGTAGGTATTTTACTTTTTACATAATTTCCAATTTGATTTTCGATTTTAAAAAATTACACAAGGTATTTTTGTGTTGTTTTTTGAAAAGAGGAAAATGAATTGAAAAAAACGTGAAAA
>Ga0222650_1000157_pt1 | contig 61637 bp, 43 predicted proteins | sample AntAcemetagen367_FD_179820 | JGI IMG/M metagenome (GOLD analysis project Ga0222650, IMG submission 179820) | Saline water microbial communities from Ace Lake, Antarctica - #367 | ecosystem: Environmental > Aquatic > Non-marine Saline and Alkaline > Saline | place: Antarctica: Ace Lake... | reverse complement strand
CCGACCAGATCGTGGTTTCGGTGGGGCCGTAAACATTCCAGACGTGGGCGCGGGTGGAGACGAGGCGTCTTGCGAGATCGAGATCGAGCGGTTCTCCACCGCAAAGGATGGTGAAAGTTTCCGCGCGTGCAGCGAGGCGCTCGTTCCAGTGTGGGAGGATGGTTTGCCAGCCAGAAGGGGTCGCTTGCAGGGTGTCGACATCGTGTTTTTCAACTAAGGATATGAGACGTTCTCCGTCACGCACATCTTCTTCATTTGCGAGGACGACGGTGGCTCCTGTTATCAGTGGAAGGAAGAGTTCGAGGCCGGAAATATCGAAGGCCAGAGTGGTGACTGCGAGTAAGCAATTGCCTGGGCCAAAATTGAGACGGGTTTGAAAAGAACGGAGTAAATTGGCGAGATTTTGATGGGTGATGGGAACTCCCTTGGGCTGCCCGGTGGTGCCGCTGGTATAGATCAGGTAGGCGGTGTCAGTGAGGGCGGTAGTCACCGGAGTGAAGGTCGCAGTCTGAGGTTCGTCGAGATTGATGAGGAGATCGGCAGAGTGATCTTTCGAAGATGTTTCGGTATTAACCAACAAGGCCGCCATCCCGGCATCTTCCATGATCAAGCGAAGGCGGGAGGGAGGGTGAGTGGGATCGAGCGGGAGGTAGTGGCAGCCGTTTTTAAAGATGGCAAGCAGGGTGATGACCATCTCCAGCGAGCGGGGCAGAAGGACTCCGACGGTGGAGCCGGGCTTGATCCCGCGAGACTGTAGCTGCCCGGCGAGTTCTCCGACGCGTGCGGCGAGTTCGCGATAGGTGAGCGAGGTTTTTTCGAAAACGAGAGCGATTTTTTCGGGGTGCTGACTGACTTGGAATTCGAAGCTGTGATCGACCCTTTGAAGGCTGGCGAGTTCGGGAGTGGGGCCTGCCATCTCGGGAAGATCGCGAGGAGAGGGGAAGTGGTCGACCGGGCTCAGGAGTTCGGCTTGGGGGGAGACGAAACTTTTGAGAATCGCTTCGAGGGCATCGACGAAATTTGAGACATCAGGAGCGGCAAAACGGCTGCCGGGATAGAGGAGTCGAAGTTCCAAGTTTTTGGCGGCAACAACGTAGAGGCTGAGAGCATAATTGGTCTGCTCAAGGAGGCTGATACTTTCTAAGGCTAGGGATTTTTCCGGGAGCGCGCGCTGATCGTGAGGGTAGTTTTCAAAGACAACTACCGAGTCGAAGAGAGGGCGGTCCCGTGGAAAATCACTGACGCCATGGATCTCGATGAGGGAGAGGAATTCAAAAGGCTGTTGTTCCTGCTGCTGATGCTGGCAGGTCCGTAACCAATCGGTTGTTTTGGTATTTGCGGGTATAGGAATGCGGAGTGGCGCGGTCGTGATGAAGAGGCCGACGCTTTCTTCGAGGTGAGGCAGTTCCGTCGGCCGACCGGCTCGGGCGAGGCCGAAGACGACGTCTTCCTGATCGCCGTAGCGCGCTAGTAGAATGGCCCATGCGCCTTGAATCAAGGTGCTCAGAGTGAGTCGCTCCCGACGGGCGAGCTCTGAGAGTTGGCAGGTCAGCTTCGCCGACAGATGATGTTCGCAACGAGCGGTGATAGGGGATTTGTCACCTTGTTCGGGCAGGCCCAGACGGGTGGTTTGGGTGACGCCGGATAGGTATTTTTTCCAGTAGCTTTTAGCTGGCTCGCTCTCCTGTTGCAGGAGCCAAGAGACATAATTTTTGAACGGAGGGGCGGCAGGAAGACGAGAAAATGGATCCGCTCCAGCATCAGCGGTGTGATAAAGTAGCATCCATTCCTTCAAGAGGATGGGGAGCGACCAGCCGTCCAGAATGAGATGGTGGTAAGTCCACAACAGATGGAAATGCTCGGGCGCCAGTTGGAAAAGGTTCAGCCGTAGCAAGGGGGCCGAAGTGAGCTTGAAGTCGCGTTGTCGATCCGTTTCGCACCACGCGCGGAAGGGCTTCCAGGTGGCGAGATCCTGAGGCGAGTCGGCAGCCGCAAATTCCTCTTGCCAGTCCCATTGTTGAAGAGGCACGGCGACTTTGCGGCCCACAACTTGCAAGGGAGCGTCCACCTTTTCCCACACGAAGGCGGTGCGCAAGGGGTCATGGCGTTGAAGAAGAGCCTCCCATGCTACGGCGAAGGACTGCTTATTAAAACGACCTTTAAAAGTAAGGCCGACCTGCACCAGATAGACTCCCGAGTTCTCTTCCGCGAGGCTGTGGAAAAGCATGCCCTGCTGAGTCGTGGTCAGGGGGTAGATGTCCTGTATCGCCTTGGGATCCATCGTTTTCAGTCGTGAAAAACTGGGCATCCCGAGATTTTCCTTGGAGCGAGTAATTTACTGCGATTTTTTTGAAACTGATCGAGAAGATTGACCGCGACGGACTTCTTCGAGCGGATGCTGCCGCCTTCACTTCCACCGAAACGCTCGCAGACTTCCCGGTGGGAAGTGGCTAGGAAACGGTAGGCTTTGAGCAGCTCCTGGTGTTCTGGGTGGAGGGTCTCGGGAAGCGCCCCAAGCAGCGGACTGAGTTCCCGCCAGAGCTGCACCAGCACGGCATGATCCCACGACATCAATCCGCTAAAATCGTCCTCTTGAATATTGGGCGCCTGCATGCTGGGGCGCACTATGCTTTCGTATTCTTGACGGGAAAAGCTGCCCGCCATTCTCATGGAAGCACCCGAAGCCCGTAGCAATTCGACGGCGGTCTTCAATTCCGCCCGCATGCCTTCCTCACATTGATCTCGCAGGGCATTTTTCAAGCGCCCAAAACAAACCACAAGGGCCTGGGTGTTGGTGAAAAACAACCAATGAAAGTGCTTCCAGATCCTGAGAGCCTTGGTGTTCAAGGACAGGCGGAGGTGAGGTATTGACGTTCCAAAAGATCCAGGTAGCTGAGGAATCCTACGCGTTGGAGCGCGATATCCTCCGGAGAAACTTCCCGGCAAGATGAGAGAAGATCGTAGAAGGCTACTCCGCTCTCCGCGATACTCTTGATCAGCGACCAGGCTGGAGCAGTGGAAACGATATGCTCGACTTCGAAGTAGGTATCAAAATTAATGATGTTTCGATTGGAAATCGGTTCCTCATCCTTAACCACGCCTCGTTCGGAATCCGGTTCCGCGAAGTTTTTCAGAAGTTCCTCCAGGAGAGTCCGTGATTCATCCGGGTCTTCGGCTTCGAAAGACGATCTCAGTTGGGAAAACACTTTCCTAATCTCCTCCGACTCTGCCTCCGAAAGAGGTGGGCCATTAGGAGGTAGCTGCTCGGGAACAAGCAGCTTGAGGACGGTTCCGTTCATGGGTTAATGACAAGAAAAACCAACGTTATTCCGACTCCATTTTACGTTGTAAACTGAGGGGCCGCATGTCCGTCCAGACCACGGAAATATGATCCAGGCATTCTTGCTTGGTTCCCCTCGTCCCCTCGGCCTCCCAGCCCCAGGGAATATCCTTGTAGTCAGGCCAAATCGAATAGCGTCCTTCTGCGCTCAAAACGACGAGGTAGGTAATGTCGGAAGTCATGATGATAGGGTGGAGTAAGATAGGGAGGTGATTTGAGCGTTGAAGAAAATCGCTCTGCAAATCGATGATCTGAAAATCATCCGACGTCTCAGAGAAGAAATAGCTGAGAAAACCGTCTTGATTTGCATCAGAAGATACGGGATTTCCTTCGCAATGAATGTCGACCTATTGCCATTTACTAATGGCCTATTGTGAAATGGCACGCCGCATCATCCTATGATCAAGCGTCGGCTAGGCAAACGCCCTCACCGTGGAAGCGCCGCGAAACCCTTTCGGAGGGGGGTGTAATAAACTCACGCAGAGAGAGCCCTCGCCCCAGAAGTAGCCCTCCTCCCACAAGGATTGTCGTAGTCTAAGATTTGTGATCATTGCGGATAAGGCAACGCTAAACCGCCGGGGCGGGGGGAACCGATCCAAGAAAGAGACCTTTCCTTTTGAAAAAAGGGCCATGCCTGCCGATCAAGAATCCCCAGTCATCAGGTCAAGGGAGGTTTCGGTATTTTCGCAGAAACGAGAACAAATGCTGGAAACAGTTTGATGCCTTTGGTGTGGGGGCTGGGATTCTTACAAACCGCGCACGGGCTACGGAGCGCAGCGGGAGTTGGCGGTCATGGAGGGTGACGGGGTGACGGGGTGATTGGGTGATTGGGGCGAGGGGAACTTGTTCCCCATCGAATCTCATTTGAATACTGCTGGTCTGGCTCTCAGAAGTGTGTTTTTCACGCAAGAGGAAGGATCGAAGGGTCAGTTGCATTTTCCGGCATCCCTTCAGGAAACTTTCGTGACGAATTATGATTCCTCAGAATAAAAAGTCCTCTCATTGTCTCTCACTTCAGTTTCCGCGATTGTAAAAGATGATCAATGGTATTGACTGTTGTCATGAAAGAAACTCGGGACATTTATCTCGATGCGAATGCCACCACCCCGGTGCTTCCTGCCGCCGCTAAGGCTGCTCTGGAGATCATGGAAGACCTCTTCGGAAATCCCAGTTCGTCGCACATCGCCGGTCTGCGGGCCCGCAGCATTCTCAACAAAGCGCGCGCGGCCGCCCTCAGGGTTCTTGGTGCTGAGAGTGGACGCATTGTTTTCACGAGCGGAGCAACCGAAGCGATTCAGACCGCGGTTTTGTCGGCGATGTGCGACATCCGGGGGCGTGAGCCCGCCGCCGGTCCGCGCTACTGTCTTTTCGCGGCAACCGAACACAAAGCGGTTCCGCAATCCCTGCGACATTGGTGCGATATTCTTGGAATGCGTCACGAGATTCTTGAGATTCCGGTTGATGAACAAGGCCGACTCGATCTCGATTTTCTCTCCAAATATGCCTCCCACGCCGATCTGATTTGCACCATGGCGGTGAACAACGAAACCGGGGTCTTTCAAGATCTTGCTTTGATTGAAAAGACGATTCGTTCCACCAATCCCGATGCGCTATGGATGGTCGATTCCGTTCAGGCGGTGGGAAAGTTGGACCTTAAGGTTTCCGAACTCTCCATCGACTATGCCCCGGCCAGTGGGCATAAGCTTTACGCTCCGAAGGGAATCGGCTTTCTCTATGTTCGCGAGGGTGCTCCCTTCATGCCCCTTCTCGCGGGAGGGGGACAAGAAAGCGGCGCTCGTGGAGGGACCGAGAACCTTCCCGGAGTGGCGGCGTTCCATGCCGTTCTACAAGCGCTTGAAGATGGGCTTTTTAACGATCATGAAGTGATGGTCGCTCACCGGGATTGTCTCATCGAGAGCTTGCGGGAAGCCTTTCCCAAAATTGTTTTCAATACGCCATTCGAACATGCCGTTCCCACCACGATCAATTTTGCGGTTCCGGGATTGAGCGGAAAAGAACTTCTCGATCTCTTCGATGCCGCGGATATCCGCGTGAGTTCGGGTTCGGCCTGTGGGTCGGCATTGGTTGGATCATACGTTCTTGAGGCCATGGGACTTCCAAAGTGGCGCACTGACGGGGCGATCCGGCTTTCCTACGGCCCGCTCATGACAGGCGCTGAGATTAGGACAGCCTGTCAACGAATTACCGAGGCCGGGCAGGCGCTTCGAAATTCCTGCCTCATCGTGCGCGAAGATCATCTTCCTCCCAGTGAACCGGTGACGGGAATCATTCAGCTCAAACGAGACTCGATGTGCTCGTGGATCTATCTCGATGCTGCCAGTTCATCGGCAGTGATCGTCGATCCCTTTATTGAACTGGCGGATCGTATTGAGACCCTCATTCGTTGCCAAGGCTCTCAAATTCTTGCGATCCTCGATACTCACAGGCATGTCGACCACGAGTCGCCGCGTCTTGAATTGATCGAACGTTATTCCGATCTCCTCGCTCCCGGTGCTCATACCGACGATCCTCTCGGGTGGCCCATTCCAACTGGAACGGTCAGAGTGGGTTCCGGTGAAGAGGCCCCCACGATGGCTTTCGGAAGTGCTCAAGTCATCGCACGTGTCGAGTTGCCCGGACACACCGTTGTTGGTTGCGCTTACCTTCTTGGAAAGCCCCGGGGGAGGTCTCTGGGACCGGCAGAAGTGGCCTTTGCCTTCACTGGGGATACCATCCTGATTGGCGGGATTGGCCGGACCGATTTTGAAAGCAGCTCGATGGAGGCGCTCTACTATTCCGTGCGAAGTCTTCCTGCTTTGCTTGGACCGGCCACCGTGCTTTGCCCCACGCACGATTATCACAACGGATTCGCCACGACTCTTGAGAGTGAGCGGCGAAAGAACTGCTTCTTGCAGCGTTTGCTTGAGAAAATTAAGCCAATGACGCTTGCGGAATTTAGCAGTGAGAAACCTCTGCTGGATGAGGGCATCGACGATGATTCATCCTGCGAAATCGTTTGTGGGAAGATTGCACCTCCCGGCAGATCCCAGGCTTCTCTCGATGTCGCCCCAGAAGACCGGGAAGCCTTTTTCAGAAACCACCAGGAGGCGATCATCATTGATGTCCGTGAACCGCAGGAGTTTGGCTTCGCTCGGGACTGGACTCATCTTGGGCTCAGGAAACCGCCTCTCAATATTCCCCTCACTCGTCTTGCCGGCTATCTTCAGTCGTTTCTCGCAGAGCATGACGACCTTTCTGCCGTCGAGGTGATCTGCCTTTGTCGGAGTGGTAGCCGGAGTGGAAAAGCTGCCGAGGCGCTCCAACGATGCGGGATTGAAAAGGCCTGGAACCTCTCGGGCGGACTGGCCCTTAGCCGGTCAGGGAGTCAAGAAGCCATGGAAATGGAGTATACCATTTGAGATCCAGGATTGTGAATCGTTTCGCAATTATCCTTTTTCGGGAGCGACAAAAAGCACCTTCAAGGTCGGCGGTAAAGCCAACAACCTCCAAGAAGAGATGACCAAAAAAGTGCCACGCCTCTGGGAAGGGGTGGCACTTTCATTGATTAAAATTTGAAACGAAATTTCACTAACGAGTGACACGAAAAAAGATGCGGGGTTCGATGGCGGGATCGAGAGCGGGATTACCGGTTTCAAGAGTGAAGGTGGTCTGGTCGCCTTCTGACAAGAAGCTGTCATCAAGTTCAATCCAGGGTTCTTTGAGGTCAAGTGAGGTCCAGACTCCGTAGGTGGTGTCGGGAATCGAGTTCCAGGTGAAGGTGATATTCCCATCGCTGTCACGGATAATGGCGGTGATTTCAAAGGGAGAAGTATTGCCCAGTGAGAGGGGGGAGGCACCTGCCGCCAATTGGGTGATCTCGGCAGCGGTGAGAGCGTTATCCCACAAAGCGAATTCATCGATGCTTCCCAGAAAATTACAGCAGTCGCTTGCGCGAAGGATGCCGCCAATCGTGGTGTTGGTTGGAGTGAAGTCCGGGACTCTTGAGTAGTCGAACTGCCGATCAAAGACCCCATCAATAAAGACATCGAGGAGCTTGCCGTTGTTGACCCAGGCGACGTGATGCCAGGTGCCATCGAATGGCTCTGCGGTGGTGTATTCGTGGCCGAGGGTCTCTGCTCCACTCCCATTTCTGATGTAGATATCGAGGGCTCCATTCGCTGAGGAATTATGAGTGCCGATGTTGAAGAGCGGGTTGTTATTTGCGGACAATCCCTCGCTGAAGATGCGGTCGTCCGAGTTGGCAGTGCCGAGACCCTTGACCCACATCGAGCCTGAGAAGATGGGGAGAGCGGTGATGGCGAGTCCGTCGGCATCGGGTTGGATGACTCCATAGGTTCCGGGCAGGCCGTCGAACGCGACCGACTTCCCTCCGTTCAGCACGGCCGGGGTGTCGTCACTGTAGTTGGTGCCTCCCATGAAGACGCCGTCGTTCCCGTTTCCAGAGGCATCATTGAAATCACCGTTAAGGGGGTAATAGGCAAGGAGGGTGGCGTGGGTTGTGCAGAGAGCTGCTCCAGATAGTAGACTGGCGAGTAAGGTTGTTTTGTTAATCATGATTGCGTGTGTGCTAGCTCGTAAAAATGCAAATGTCCCGGATCCTGACAAGCTTCAAATTAAGGGGGATTGTCTGTGAGAATGCTAAAAATGATGCCATCGTGCGTATTCTAGGTCCAGCCAGGCATGTTGTTGCCGCCGGGGCCGGAGCCGCTGGCGTAGGTGGCGATGGTGTCATTGAGCCAGAGGCTGAGGAGATTGTCGGCGGAGTCCTAGGTGCTGGATCCGCTGAGGACGGCAGCGTTCACAAGAGGGGCAAGAAAAGCGAATGAGAGAAGGAGAAAGGATGTTTTCATGATTTGAATTTTGTCTTCATCCGCTTCATCGTGCGCCCGCGCGGTCAGTTTCAATTTTTGTTAAAAAAGAGTCATGGATTTAAAAGAAGCCTTTGATCTCCTGAAGGAGGAGATGGGTGCGCACGGTCTCATCGATCTGGGGTGGAGTGCGAAGCAGGATGATGCTAAGAAGCGCTTCGGGGTCTGCCGGATGGGGCCAAAGGAGATTTCGCTGAGTCGTCCGCTTTGCTTGCTGAATCCGGAAGATGAGGTGCGCGATACCATCCTGCACGAGATCGCGCATGCGCTGGCGTGGGAACTCTATAAGGAGAACTGCGCTCATGATGAACGTTGGAAGGAGATTTGCGTGCGGATCGGGGCGCGGCCGGTGGCGGGTTATGATGAGGAGGTAATCCAGCCGGAACTACCGTGGGCGCTTTGTCATGTCGAGACAGGCGAGGTCTACGCGACGTATCAGCGGAGGCCGAAGCGCGATCCCTCGCAATCCTGGATGCGGGGGCGGAAGGAGGAGACTTACGGGAAGCTCTTTTTTTGTCTGAATCCGAAGGTCTATCCCCTCGGTGGGATCGAGGAATTTGACCGGCATGTCGTGCGGGCCTTTCAGGATGAACTCATGGAGGCGGTCAAGAAAGTGAGCGCGAAGTGGGGTATTCGGACGGAAGATGCCAAGGGAACCTTTGACGAGCGGGGCTTCGATTTGGCGATTCGATTTGAGCCGGGTTCGGGGGATGGCCGAGAGCCGGAGGAGCGTGACTTTGAGGAATATGCGGGCCTTTTTGGCCTCGAAGCCGGGGACTTCCAGCGGGCCTTCCTGAGTCTGGGCAAGCCATATCGCCTGGTTGCATTGAAGCCGCAAAATCGAAAGTATCCGGTCATTGGCGTGGGGCGGAATGGCACGCGCTACAAATTCTCCCGTGACGTCTTAGAGAACCTTGTTTAGTGGCCTGCGCGGATGGACCCGTTATTTGGACGTCACCATTCCGAAGAAGGAGCGCTTTTTGGCGGAGGTCTTTTTCTTAGTGCTGCCGCGAGTGGCGAGCCGGGAGTTCGGGCGGGTGGTGGGGCGCTTGGACACTGCGGAGGGAACGCGGGCACGGGAAATGGTAGACGAGGAAAACTGGGTGGGAAGGAGCTTGGTTTTCTGCGTTCCAGAAAAGGAACCGCTGGCGAGATCGGGGAAGCCGAGGGTTGTCGAGACGCCGCCGGGATTACTGCCATCATTCGGGTCAATGACGGGACCATCGAGAAGGACATTGGGGACGAGGGTAAGATCGGGGCTGATGATGACGGAGCCGGGGGTGTTGTTGTGAACGAGGCCGAGTGCCTCCAAGCTGATCCGATCCCCGGCGATCCGACCGCCATTCTGAATGAAACCCTCGGAGTAGATCTCGATGATGGGAGCTTCGATTTGGCCCCGGTTGGTGGTCCGGGCGAGAGGGTGATCCGGAGTTTTTCCGGGAGTCCGCTGAAAGTCCGGGCCAGAGATGGTCTCGGAAACGGAGGAGATGAGGGTGATTTTTCCGGAGGGAGCGGCGAGGGTTCCGTTGTTCGTGATTTGGTAGCCGAGAAGGGTGAGATCGCCGGAGGTTGCGGTGAGATTGCCACGATTGATCAGTTGGCGGGAACTGGCCGTGCCCTCGTAAGTGGAGCGATTGAGAGCGGGCAGCGTGCTCAGCAGAATGGAAGGGGCGTTGATATTACCCTGCGTGCTGATGCTGAGACCGGCAGGCGTGACCAAGGTGAACGGACCATCCGCCGTGATGGGTCCGGCGATCCGGGCAGACCCGAGGCCGGTGACGAGATGGTGGCTCGCAAAGATCCCACCGGAGCTCGTGATATCGAGCGAGCCGGTTGAAGGGACATTGAAGCGATCCCAACTGAGTTCGGCATCAGCAAAGAGGGTGATCTGGGTGTTGCCGCCCGCCGAGATGCAGTCGAAATGGGGGGCGGAGTTTACGGGACACTGGGCCATGACAGGACCAGTGATGGCAAGGGCAACAGGGAGAAAGAATCTCATGCTTTTCTTATCGCAGGAAAAAACGGCAATGTCAGGGAAAGTCCTCTGGAGATCATGATGGCCACTCCGAGGGGCCCACCAAGTGCCGGGCGTGTTCAAAAAGTTTAAAAAGTTGAATGACAGTTTTGAAGACGTAACTTTCTTTTCAGCATGCACGCTCACTCTTTCATTCTCAGAATTTTTGCTTCAGTGGGCTTGTGGGCCCTCCCGCTCATGGGGCAAACTCTACGGGTAGATTTCAACGACAGCGGGATCACCCAGAGCGGGTGGCAGGCCCTCTCATCAGGTGACTCTGATCTGGGCGATTCATGGTCGAAGAATTTCACCGGGGGCGTGAGCCTTGATGTCGATACGATGGGCGGAATCGCCCTCGACACCCGGGATCGCGGCGGAAACAACGGAGGGGGCAGTGAGGCCTCAATGTGGCGCGATTTCCTCTTTGCGAACGGGAGTTTTTCGACCGCTCCCGGAACCGGACTCAGGCTGACCTTCACCGGTCTGCAAGCCAACGCGCAATACCCGGTCAAAATCTGGGCTTTTGATACGAGCTCAGGCGGAGGCCGGGCCGCCGACTGGAGTGGCGGAGGCTCAAGCACGCAACGCCTCACTTTCAATAACGCGCCTGCCACTCTTAATGACAACGTGATCACACTCGATGTCACCACGGATGGGAGCGGAACGTTGACGGTCAACGGGATCGTCGCGAGAACCAATCCAAACTCATCGCACAATGTTTTCATCAATGGATTGGAAATTGGCGACCCGATCGCGACTGATGGTCCGAGCGACCTCGCGCTTTCCAATCCCATCGTGGCAAGAGCGGCCGTGATTGGGACGACGGTCGGGACCTTCACTACCACCGACCCCACGCCTGGTGATGCCTTCACCTACACGCTCGTGGAAGGGGCCGGGAGCACCCACAATGCCCTGTTCGCGATCACCGCAAATGCGCTGGAGACCGACCGGGACCTCAACGAATTCGCAGGCGGCACTATTTTCTCAATCCGCGTTCGCACGACTGATGTCGCCGGGGCCTTTTATGAAGAAGTCATCGCCCTCGAACTCGTGAATGACTCCGATAGTGACGGTTTGGACGACGACTGGGAGGATCTCTATTTCCCCTCGATTACAGCAGCATCCGGAGGAGATGACAGTGATAATGATGGTCTCACCAACCTCAAGGAATACGCTGCTGGAACGAATCCCATCCTTTTGGATACCGATGGCGACACCCTTTCTGACGGTGCCGAGATCGACATCCATAACACAAATCCACTTCTCGCTGATACCGATGGCGAGGGCCTGAGTGATTCTGATGAAATCTCAGGGACCGGTGGGTTCATCACCGATCCCAACCTTGCCGACACCGATGGAGATGGTTTTAACGACTCGCTGGAACTCAGCGAAGGAAGCGACCCCACCAACGGCGCTGACTTTCCCAACACTCTTCTTCCCCTTCGGCTCAACGAAATTCTCACCCGCAATGTCACCGATCTTCAGGATGGCTTCGGGAGACGGGAAGATTGGCTCGAGATCTACAATCCCAACAACACGGTGGTCAATCTCGACAGATACTTCCTCACCGATAACGAAGGAGTTCCCACAAAGTGGAATTTTCCGGCTGTTACGATTGCCGCCCAAGGATACCTCATTGTCTTCGCCTCGGGACAGGACACCCTCGATCCGGAGGGAAGAGCCCACACCAATTTCAGCCTCTCAACCGGTGGCGAGTATCTTGCGATCATCAGGCCGGATGGCATCACGGTGGATGATAGCTTCTCGCCAAGTTATCCCGAGCAGTTTGGTGATACTTCCTATGGCATCCCAAGCGGAGGAGGGCCGCCCGTCTTCTTCCAAAGCACCACCCCGGGGGCGCGCAATAGCGCGGCCGCCTTCCCGGGAGTCGTGAAGGATACCAATTTCCTGACCGACCGGGGATTCTACACCGATCCCCTCCAGCTGGTCATCACCTCGGCCACGCCCGGCGCCACCATCCGCTACACGCTCGACGGATCGAAACCCACTCCCACCTCGGGCACGATTTACAACGGCCCCATTGCCATCACGACGACAAGCACGGTACGGGCAATCGCCGCTTTTGACAATTGGCTTCCCACGAATATCGACACCCACACCTATCTCTTCATTGCTGATGTCGTCCGGCAACCCACCAACCCTCCCGGTTGGCCGTCCGATTGGGGTTTCGATAGCCAGGTAGGGCAGAATGTCGCTTCGGATTACGAAATGGATCCCCGCGTGGTCAATAATACCAACGGCCTGGGAATCTACGCGGTCGAGGAAGCCCTGCGGGATATCCCGACCGTGGCAATCTCGATGCAGCAAGCCGATATCACGGGTGGAAACGGGGGAGTCCTCACTAATCCAAGAGGACGCTTTGAAAGAGAATGCGCCATCGAATACATCCTGCCCGATGGCACCACCGGCTTCCAGGAAGACTGCAAGATCGAGACCCAGGGAAACTCGAGCCGCACCCCCAACCGGATGCAGAAGCACTCGATGCGTCTGACCTTCAGCTCCACCGTAGGCATCCCGAAGCTCGACTATCCACTCTTCGATGACTCCGAGGTTGAGGAGTTCAATAAGCTCGTCCTGCGCGCCTGCTTCACCGATTCATGGGCGTTGAATACCTGGAGTAGCGGACGATACCGCCCCAATGATTCGCAATATACCCGCGACGTCTGGATGAAGGACAGCATGACGGATTTGGGGCACGCCAGTGGCCACGGGAACTTTGTCCACCTCTACTACAATGGTCTCTACTTTGGTGTCCATAACCTCTGCGAGCGCATTGAAGACGATTGGTATGCCGATCATATCGGCGGCGAAAAGGAGGACTGGAGGGTCAATAAGGATCATGTCGTCCAGGCTGCAGGTCCCCGCTGGAATGCCATGATGACAATTCTGAATGGGAGTATCGCGAACAATGCCAACTACGAGCAGGTCAAAGACTACCTCGATCTCGACAACTACATCGATTACATGCTGCTCCATTTCTATGCTGACGCGGAGGACTGGCCGGCCAAGAACGGCTATGCTGCCGTCAATGAAATCAGTGGCGACGGCAAGTTCCGCTTTCAGGTCTGGGATCAGGAAATCGCCTTGGATAAATTTAGCTGGAATCGCTACAACAGCGGCTCTGGTTCAGGGGCACCGTTCCAACGACTTCGTTTGAACGATGAATTTCGCCTCCTCTTCGCCGACCGCGTTCACAGGCACATGTTCAATGCAGGAGGATTAAGCGAGAGCCAATCGATTGCACGTTTCCGGAGAGTTTCCGACGAAATTGACAAGGCCATCGTCGCCGAGTCAGCGCGCTGGGGCGATACCCAGGACAACACTCCCTATGGAAATACCGCGCAGAGTTCGACCAACATTGATGCCGACTCTTACCCCCCAACGATTAACGATCCCATCTACTTCACCCGCGAGCAACACTGGCTCGTTGAGCAGAATGTTGTAACCAACCACTACCTCCCCATTCTTCATGATGAGAGCGACAGTCGCTCCATCGTCCGCGAGCTCCGCGCCCGCAATCTCTATCCCGCGATTAATCCCCCGCTTTATTCTCAACATGGCGGAATCGTCCCAATCGATTTTGATCTCATCGTTACTGCTCAGGAGGGAAACATTTACTACACGCTGGATGGCAGCGATCCCCGCCTGACGGGTGGCGGTATTCATCCGGCTGCTGGTCTGCTGAGGGGTGGAGCAATTGTCGATAACTTGCTCGACTTCGAAGCGACCGGATGGCGCTACCTCGACACCGGAGTGGCCCAGAGCAGTAGTGACGTCGTTGTCGGAGATCCGGCGTATAATACCACTGACTGGAAGAACCCTGATTACAATGACGCGGCCTGGGGAACTGGTCAGGCCATGCTGGGCTACGGCGCGGTGGGATCCTTGACGATCCGGACGATGGTGGGACCGGCAAGCACTCCCCGAAATATCACGACATACTTCCGCAGGGAGTTCACGGTGACCGGCGCTGCCGACTACACCCGGTTGACCTTTGACCTCATCCGCGATGACGGCGCCATCGTCTACCTCAATGGTAAGGAAATTGACCGGAGTAACCTTGTTGCGGGCGTGATTGGCTACAGCACCGAGGCCATCAGCGCGAGCCCTGAAGATGAAGTCGTCCCCCTTGCCAGTTGGACCCTCGCTCCTGGTGATCTCGTGGAGGGTGTGAATGTCATCGCGGTAGAGGTTCACCAAACCTCGGCAGGCAGTAGCGACCTTGGAATGGACCTTCGCGTTCGCGGGACCAAACCCAACTCTGGAGCTTCAGATGTCACTTTAACTGAGACCGGGCCGCTGAAAGCGCGCTCCTTTAACAATGGAGAATGGTCCGCCCTCACCGAAGCCGATTTTATCGTGGGTATCGCGGCTTCGGGAAGTAATCTTGTGGTCTCGGAAATCTATTATAACCCGCCGGGTGATGACACCACCAAGGAGTGGCTTGAGTTGATGAACATCTCAACTGGTCCCATCGATCTCACCGATGTTTCCTTTACCGGGATTACCTACACTTTTCAGGCCGGCACGATTCTCGCCGCCGGAGAACGGATCGTCATCGTGAAAGATGAGGCCGGCTTTGCCGCCGATTATGAGCTCGCTGGGATCTTAATTGCTCCCGGAGTCTTCACGGGGAGCCTTGGCAATGGGGGTGAGGAAATCGCGCTTCTTGATGCCACCGGTCTCGCGGATATCCAGCGCTTCACCTACCTCGATGCAGCTCCTTGGCCCACCGCTCCGGATGGTAACGGTGCCTCACTCGTCCTGATCTTACCCGCAACCTCACCCGCCCATGGCGATGCCACGAACTGGCGCGCCAGCTTTATCCTAGGAGGCACTCCCGGTGGAACTGATGCTGATTCCTTCACCGGAGATCCCGACGCCGATCTTGATGGTGATGGTCTGAATGCCCTCCTCGAATACGCCTTCGGTTCTATTGATGGCGACACCGCGCCCAGTCCCGAATCCGCCCTTATTCTCGGGTCAGGTTTTTTCGAGGGAGCCACTGTCGAAAGCCTCACTCTGGCTTTCCGGTGTAATATCGCAGCAGAAGACATCCAGTTCCAAGTAGAAGTCTCCGGGGATCTCGATGATTGGGATACCTTGGAATCCGCTCTCGTCTCGGCGGTCCCCAATGGCGATGGCACCGAAACACGGACCTATCGCTCGCTCTCGAATGTCACCTTGATCAAGCGGGAGTTCATTCGCGTAAAGGTCGTTCGGACACCTTAGTTGCGAGCCACTGCGTCACTACTTTGTTCCAAACCCGATAGCCCGTCTCGTTCAGACGAAGGCCATCGTCTTGGAATAAATGGCCCATTGGTTTGCCGTCTCCTCCCAACATGGGCGTGGCGGTATCAAGGTAATCGAGTCGTGGATTTTTCTTTGTTGATGTCCTTCTCCCATTTGTCGGGAGCGGCCATGAGTCCGGCGAGGGTTAGGAGGAGAAGGAGTAAGATTTTCATGATTTTACAGAGAAGGTTTGGTTCTTTTGCCTGCGATATCCCTCAAGCTTGATCGAGCCGTCGTCAAGGAAACGGAGAAGCGAATAGGAATTCTTCTCGGCGCCACTGCCCTCGACCATCGCAGCCAGCGTGCAGTAGGGAATCCCGCCAACCGTTTCGAGTTCATTCTGATGACTGTGACCTTGAAAAACGACTCGCACCATTCCGGAATCCTCGAGGATCTTTCGGACTTCTGCCGCTTGCTTAATGGCATGCTTGTTGGGTCGGTCGAGATCGAGACGTTGGTGCGCGAAAACCACGGTGGGTGACTTGGTCGCAGCGAGGTCTTTCTTGAGCCAAGCCATCTCCGCCGGCGTCATATTGGAATCGTGCCACACAAAGTTATTGCGCCCGTAGGGTTCCATCTTGGCGTTGTAACAGGCATCTAAAACGACAAAGTGTTTCCCTTCGAGATCGAAGGAATAGTGTCCTTCCTTGTTCGCCGAGCCTGAGTGTTTAAAGAATTCCTCCTTGGTCAGAGTCGCGACACAATGGTTTCCAAGAACGTGGTGGCGTGGAAGGCCGGCGGCATCGAGCACCTTGGTGATGGCCGCGAGGTAAGAGATCTCGGTCTCCACAGAGGGCGCAGCATCGATGAGATCACCGAGGCAAACGATCGCCGCAGGCTTCTTCTCCTTGAAAAAATCAGCGGCTTCTTTTCCTTTGGTAAGGCTTTCACGGTAGGCGCGGGAGCCTCTGGTATCCTTATCCGCGTAGTGCACATCCGTGAGGAGTCCGAGAGAAAGCACCTCGGCGGGCTTATCGGCGGCTCGTAGCGAAGAACCTGCAGCAAGGGTGAGCGAACTCATAAGAGTAAAATTACGACGGGTCATGGCGGGGAAGTCTGGGCAATAAAAACCCGCGGGTCACTCTGTTTTTCCAGAGTAAGCAGCGGGTGTGTTCCGAGTCAGGAAATTCCTAGAGCTCCTTGAGGAAGACATTCTTCCAGAGAATATCGCCGGACTTGCCGCCGTGAACCTGGAAGGCAATGAAGCCCTTGAGGTCGGTATTTTTCTCGTCGGTGTCGGTGAAATCAGCGCGCGCTTCACCATTCAGGAAGGTTTGCAAATGGTGACCCTTACACTTGATCACGATGGTATTCCAGCCGTCCCAATCGAAGAGGCGATTGCCTTGGGCGGTGAAGGCCTCCTTCTCTTTCGCGGGGGCTTTCTTGCCGGGAGCGAGCCAGCCGCGACGTGCTTCGTCGTAAATCCCGGCAGTATTGGCACGTTTGCCATTCTTAAAGTCATCGTGTTCGCACTGGTATCCCGTCACCCGTCCATCCGGCTTCCCGTCCTTTTGGAAGGCCCGGAACATGCAGCCGGAGTTCCCAGTCTTATCGAGAAACTTGAACTGGAAGGTGAGAATAAAATCCCCGTATTCCTTCTCGGTGCGCAGAAAGGTGTTCCCTTTGACATTCTTACCAAAGCCCCGGAGCGCGCCCTCCTTCATTTCGTACGAGGCCGTCCCGCCGACTTTTTTCCAGCCGGTGAGATCTTGGCCATTCAGAAGTGGCTTAAATCCAGCCTCTTTGAGAGCAGTCGGGTTGGACTTGGCCGGGAGGCCGGCCGGGAGCTTGGGTGCTTCGCCGTGGTGATCGCCAAGGGCGGGAACGGCGAGAGCCAAGGAAAAAAGAAATGATTTATACATAGAATCTAAGAGGAACTTTCGTTGAGGCCTCACTTTGACGGGGGGTGGATTATTACGACAGAAAAAAATCACTTCACTCCTAGTGCGAGAAAGCCATCTTCCGGGACGTAAACAATTCCACTATGAAATTCCTTCTCCTTTTTCTCGTCACGGTCATGCCAGTTCTCGGTCAAATCACCTACGAAGGGGGGGAAGGCCCCGGCAAGGGAAAACACATCGTCTTTGTTGCCTCGGACCACGAATACCGCACCGAGGAGACCTGCCCCGCCCTCGCCCGCATTCTTGCCCAACATCAGGGTTTCAAAACAACCGTTCTGTTTGGGGTTGATGAAAAGGGTCACATTAAGGCTGGGGCCTCCGATATCAAAGGCCTCGAAGCCCTTAAGGATGCCGACCTCATGGTCATTTTCGCGCGCTTCCTGAATCTCCCCGATGAGCAGATGAAGCACATCGCCGACTATGTCGATCGTGGCGGTCCCGTCGTGGGCCTCCGCACGTCCTCCCACGCTTTCAAGATTCCCAAGGGGAAAACCTACTCGCGCTTCGACTTCAGATACGGCGGCGACGAATATAAGAAGGGCTTTGGTCACCAGATCCTCGGCAACACTTGGGTGGGCCATTACGGGCAAAACCACAAGCAAGCCACCCGCATCCAGCTCATCAAGTCCCAAAAGGACAACCCCATCCTCATCGGTGTCGAGGACAATGCCCTCTGCATGGCCGGGGCCTACGTTGGCATTCCCGATGATACCTTCACTGTTCTCACCGAGAGCCAGCCTCTCAATGGCATGACCAAGGGGTCTCCTGCCGACCCGAAAAAGAAGCCCAGCCCATCCACTTGGACCCGCCACTACAAATCAAAGGACGGCAAGATGGCCCGCGTCTTCCACTCCACCCAAGGAGCTTCCCAGGACATTCTCGATCCCAACTACCGCCGCCTCATTATCAACGGCATCTTCTGGGCCGCCGGACTTGAAAAGGAGATCAAACCTGACGCTAAGATCGACTTCGTGGGAACCTATAATCCCACCACCTTCGGATTCGGTGGTGAGGTCAAGAACGTCAAGCCGACCGATCTCGCGGACCTCAAATCGCCGATCATGCCCAAGAAGTAATCTCGTCGCTCATCGGCGGAAGTGATCCCAACCTCCGTCGAGGGCCTCACCCTTCCCTGCCACCAGATATCCTACTTTGGTCAGCAGAAGCTCGGGAAATCTCTCCCGCCACCGCTCTCCGATCTCCTCACGGCTTGTGACGAGAAGCTCGTAGTCCTCGCCATCGCCGAGAGCCTGCGCGATCCCCATGCCCTGCGCAAGAGGCAGTGCTTCCCGGTCGATCTCAAATCCCACTCCGCTCATCGCGGCCAGACGTGGCAGATCTTTTGCCAAACCGTCCGAGAGATCCATCATCGCGGTGATCTTAAACTGATCGGCCAACCATTGCGCTTCCGTCAATCGCGGCGTGAAATCCAGGTGCTTCCCTCGGATTGACCCGCCCAGCGTGCCCGTGACATAGACCGCATCGCCTGCCTGTCCACCACTCCGTGTCACCAGGCTTTTTCTCGCCACCACGCCCGTTCCCGCCACCGAAATCATGGTCGGCGTGCCTGCCGGAAGCGATGTCGTCTCTCCCCCCACGATGATCCCGCCGTGCTTTTCAAGGCAGGCTTTCATCCCGTCATAGAGTGCGCTCACCCAGGCCACTTCCACCTCCGGGGCCAAGGCCAAGGTCACTAGGAATTCACCCGGCCTCCCGCCCATCGCTGCGAAGTCGCTCAGCACGCGCGCCACTGCTTTCCAGCCCACCCGGAGGGCCGCTTCCTCAGGCAAAAAATGCACCCCGGCCACCACCGCATCGGTCTTGAGCAAGGTCAGCCGATCGCCCCTACCCACCACCGCACAATCATCGCCGGGCCCTACCACCAAGTCATCGCGCCCCGGCAAGCCGGCACAGAGTCGCGCAATCAGCCCGTCCTCACCCAGATCGCCGACTGACTTCATGGCGCAGGCGGAAGTTCGTAAAACCGTGCAAACAACATCACTCCGATCGACGTTCCGTTGAAGGCCGCATGACATCCGATCGTGACCCAAAGCGATCCCGTCACCTCGTAAAGCACGACCAAAACCACCCCCATGAAGGCCAACATCGGCAGGCTCATAAAATTATAGTGGATCACCCCAAAAAGCACCCCGGTAAAGAGTGCCGCAAACCAACGATCACTATAGCGCTTCACCACCGGATAGAGGTAGCCGCGAAACATCACCTCCTCCACAATCGGCGCCACAATCACCGCTGACACAGCAATCGCCACGAGCAGTCCCACATCCTTCGTTTCACGGAGTAGCGTCACCGCCTCCTGCGGTTTCGAGCCATAAGTATCCGTCACCCAGTCCTGCCAACCCGAGGCCACCAACAAGGCCCCCAGAACCATCATTCCAAAGACAAAGGCTGGCATGATCCAAAAAATACTCTGCCACTTCTCCCACCTCAGACCAAAAAACTCCGCCAAATTGGCCCGCCAAAAAAGCACTGCCGGAACCAGGGAAGTCAAAAAGATCATCGCAAAAGAAGCCTCCAGGACCGCTCCCGCACTCATCTGCAACGCCTCGGGATTAGCAATCTTCTCGCCCATGTTCCACCACCCGAATGAAAAGAGCATGACATACAAGCCCATAATCACGAGATCGAGAACCTGAATCACCGAAGTCGAAACACTCCCGCCCCGATTCCAGTCACTCTCCGGATTCAGCTTCCGCATCAGAGCATAACCCGGAAGCGCCAGCCCAAAAAAAGAAACCAGCGTCATCAGAAGAATGTCTCCCAGAAGTTTATGCTCAGCCACGGGCAAAACCTAGTCCACCCGCGGTCGATGAAAAGCACAAGACGCAGCATCTCTCCCATTTCGCTCCTCTCACTTGAAAGATCATCCTAACAGCGTATTTAGTGAACAGAATGAATCTGCCCCTTCTCCCACTCCTAATCTTCCTCGCGACCTCTCTCAGGCCGCCCCCTTTCTCGGAACCGGCATCAAGATCGGCGAAGTCACGCAAGACTCCGCCGTCGTTTGGGCCCGTCTCACCTCCGTCAAGGACGGCGACCCCACCTCACAAACCAAAGCCGCCCCGGGTGCCAAAGGCTTCTTCTCCGTTTCCTTCCGCCTCGCTGATGAAAAAGCCCCCTTTGGTCCTCCCATCATCGTTAAAGTCAGCGCCGCCCATGATCATGCCAACCAAATCACTCTCAAAAAGGCCACCGCGCTTACCTTGAAATCCTGAAGCACCAGCCCGACTTCTTCGTCCACGCCGGCGACGTCATCTACTAAGATAAGGACTATAACGGAAAGCAACCCCTCTCCAAGGACGCCACCGCCGCCCGCCAGCGTTGGAGCCGCATGTTCTCCTACCAGTGGAACCGCGACTTCCATCGCCACCTCCCGTCCTACTTCATGAAGGACGACCACGACACCCTCGACAACGACTCCTGGCCCGGCCGCAAATACGTTGACCTCACTTTCGCGCAGGGACTCGCCATCTTCAAAGAGCAAATTGCGCACAGCGCGCTCCCTTACCGCACCGTTTCATGGGGTCGCGACCTGCAAATGTGGTTCCTTGAAGGACGAGACTTCCGCAGCCCCACTAAAATCCCCGATGGCCCCGAAAAAACCATCCTTGGCTCCGAACAAAAAGCCTGGCTCAAAAAATCCCTCCGTGAATCCAAGGCCACCTTCAAGCTCATCATGAACCCGGCATCAATCACCGGATCACCTTCCAAGCCAAGTAGCACGAGTCAGGCAAAAGTCGAACGAAGCTGCCGGGCCTGAGATCGAGTGTAATGTCTTCCTTAATTTTGGGGTCGTTCCTAAAAGCCAACCGCTTTCACCTCGACTCCATCGAAGCCCGCGGCCCCATCTGGAAACAAGAATCCTACGCCACCGACGAGGTTGAATGGACCCGTCCCTGTCGGAACTACAGACCGGTGCCCCCACGCCTTAAATTTAGAAGGTATAAGTTGTTCCGAGACCAATTGAGTATCCTGAGGGATTGACTTTGAACGAACTGACTTCGTTTGAAACGCGAAAGGATTCCGCAATCTCAGCTTGCAGGAAGGCATTGAGTTTCCAGTCTTCGGTGAGCTCGTGGGTGATTCCTCCGCGAAGGAAAAATCCGATCCCAAAATCGTTGCCAGATTCTGAATCCTGAAAACGGTTCCCTACCGGTGCCTCAACTCCGCCGACCGTTCCGAAGGTTTGCTCGCTTTGACGCAGGGTGTAGCGATAGAGATTGAGAGTGGGACCAAAGGAGGTTTGCCATTGCCAGTCGGGAGCAAAGGAACCCTCAAAAGTAGGCCCAAGAGCGAGGGAGAAACTATCCACTTCGATGTCAAGACTCACCTCATTTCGCAAGGTTCCGATTTCGGCTCCGGTGAGAGTTTCGGTGGTTTCCCGTTGGTCCGGAAGATTGGGGATCGTAACCCCGGGGCCAGCAAGCGAACCACCATACCCAGCTCCCGGTAGGAGAAGCGCGGAGGTCGTGTAGGTGTCGCGAAAGTCAAGGCGATATTGGTCGAGAGCTTGTTCTCCGGTGAACGAATTGAAGCCGCTGTTCACATCATCAGAAAAGTAGGCGAATGAGATTAAGATGCTTTGGAAAGGGAGCCGAGTGCCTCCAGGAGCGGTCAAATGAAAGTCGAGGCGTGGAGTGATGCCATCGAGAGTTTCATGGGAACTGCGGCCACCAAGATCGGAGTAGGATTCCCGAAAAAGAGCCCGCGATCCCGTCGCTGACATGATGAGATCACTGCTGCTGTTGATTTGTGAGGCATTGTCATATCCCCAGAACCAAGTTCTCCCGGTATCAGCGGTTGGCCCGGTTTGATTGACAAAGCCATCGTTATAAGCGCGATCGCCAAGGGCTCCGGCCGATCCGATATCAGGAAGATTCTCTCCGCCCGATCCCATAAGATTTGGGAGCATCGCGCTACCGTTGTTCGCCCCGGCATTGACGCTGAGTTTCCCAAAGCGCTGGTAGGAAAGGCTGGGAGAAATCGAAAGGCCCCATCGTGAGGAGCCCGTGCGACTTATCGGAGCGAGCCCGGATTTTGACGAATCGATTTCGATCGCAAGCAGAGAGGCTTCCTTGCGAAGGGTGCGCACGATGGAATTTTCTTCAGCGATTGCGGTCGAAGCGGAAGTGAGACAGGCCGCCAGAGTGAGAAGGTGTTGGGCAGATTTCATGAGTTCGTTTCAGTGATGATTTACTCGGAAGTGACAATTTTCAGGACTCGGTAGAATCGGGTTTGGCAATCACGAGGGTGGCAGCGTGTTCTGGGAAGACCTTGGTCCAGCCACTGGGTGGACTTGAGCTGGCCGCCGACGAGGGAGGGTGAGTTAAACCAAGTGGTCATATCAAAGGAATATTGAACGACGTAGTTGCCATTCTCCTCCGATGCAAACTCGAGAAGAACTGCACCATCAGTGGTCGTCGTTACCTGATCGACAACAACCCCCAGAGTTTCAGCGGACTCCTGGGGTTGCGGGAGAATGGGCACGACTGTGAGAGATGGCGTGGGTCGTTTTCCAGATTCCGCGGAGTAATATTCCAGAGTGAGCTCCACCGATTCACCGACGGCAATTGGCTCTCCGTAAATCACCTCTGAGGGAGAACTTTGGTAGAGGCGGAAGCCATCCGTGAGGCCCGCGATGGTGACGGAAAAACCTCCGATGGCCCGCGCAGCGTTATTGGTTAGAGTGACCTTCTGTTCAAAGAGGCCGGTTTGTGGGTTGAGCGCAATCTGACTTTCAACGCCCGGCTGACCCGCTGCAAGGACGGTTGGATCTGCCGGAGGAGAAAGGGTGACTTGAACCGGCAGGGTCGCTTGTTCTCCTTCGAGGTCGCTCGCGACGACGCTAAGACTGGCGACTCCGGAAATGTAGGGAGCATATTTGATGACAAGCTCTCCGGTTTGCCCGTCGAGAGTCAGGCTCTCGAAAAGCTCCGGCCGGTTATTAGAAGAGAGGGTGAAACGAAGTTCGTCACCCGGATCCCGGTCAAAGAAGGTGTCACCGAGCGAGAGGGTCTGGTCGCTGGCATCAGGCAGCGCGGTCGTGAAAACCTCGGTGCCCAGATGTTCCGGTGGATCGTTGACCGGGTTGATAACCACCAAAAGATCCTGTAAGATTCTCCCTCCATCAGGATCGGATACTTCTAGCTCGATTCCAAAGACTCCGAATTGATCAGTCAGTGGAAGAATGGTGAGCTTTGCGTCGTTCAGCGCGACTGATGCGATTGAGCCACTTTCATCTTTTGTGAGTCCAAATACCAAGCTTGAGGAGAGGCTTTCTTCATCCGAAAAAGCGCTCGCGAGATCGATAGAATCTTCCGCATCATCCTCATCATAGATGAAAATACCAACAAGGCCAAACACGGGTAAGTCATTGACCGCAACAAGCCTCATTTCGAAAGTTTGCTCGACCGGAGTGGTCACTCCGTCGGAAACGCGGAGGGTGTATTCCTGGGTTCTTTCTGCAACCTCACCAATATCTTCCTGGGTGGGGCGGACCGTTAAAAGACCTTCGGGAGTTAGGGTCAGCCAGTCGAAGGGCGTTAGGAGTTCGTAGGTCAGGCCCTCTTCAGCTTCAAGGTGGTTGCTGGTGAGGTTGACTTCGGAGCTCTGATCCTCAAATGCCTCGGCGACTTCTGGCTGAACCAGATCAGGGCGATCGTTGATGCGATAGGCATAGAGACCTGCGTCACTGCTTCGCCCACCGGGATCATTGATGATGAGATGACCCTCTCCATAAGCTAGAAAACCACTATGCGGAATTGTGCTTCTGATTTCAAAGGTGGCGATGTCATAGATCGTTGTTTCTTGCCCCGCACTGATGACGAAAGAATCATTGAGTAGAAGAATCTCTAATCGCCTTTCTTGAGTGGGTGATGCGGGTATTCTGACAGGAACAGTGCCGATTTTCTCGCCATCGCCCGAGCGTAAAACATCCACGAAAGCTGGCACGTAGTTCTCCCCAGTGTCTGGATCTCTAACACGATCAATCGCCCAGTTTGAAGCAAGGACGAAGTCTCCTGAGGTGGCAATCTCGCGATAAGCACCAAACACCTGATTTTCATGCTGGTCTGGAATAGCGGTCCAGCGGATCACCTGTGACAGAAGGTCAAAGCTGACCAAGTCTCTGGAATCTACAAAGACCGCTCGGTCTCCATCAATCGCCAGAGAGTTACCGTTGTAATGACTCGAGCTTGGAGCACGATTGAAAACCCCCTCACTCATCCCATCGAGGGTGTTAAATTTGTGAAAATCTCTAAAAGTTGCGAGATATCCGGTCCCATTTGAGAATGCGATACCGTTGTCCGACGCAGGAGTCTCCAAAACGAAAAATCCTTCTCCTCGCGTGGTATAGCTCTGGACTTGAAGGGTATCGAAATTGAACCAAACCCGATCACTCGCTACGAGTGGTTTGAAGGTGCTGGCCTGTGGAAAGATTGCGAACGAGTTTGGATTGAGCTCTCGTTGCCAATTGAGAGCACCGTTAGATGAATTTAAAGAGAGAGCCCAGCCCGCGTTGCTATCGCTGATGCTATCTCCTCCAAAAAAGACGGATTCTCCTGCGACAGCTGGCTGAGTCAGAATGATATCGCTACCCGGATTGTAACTCCAGATCTCCTCGCCATCTTCAAGTCCGAAGGCGATGGCCCGATTTTCACCGGGAGAATTGGGATTGATGGTCAGGTAGATCCGGCCATTTTGAATCACAGGAGAAGTGGTCACTTGGCTCTTGCTCCATTTAAGAAGAGGCTCGGAGGTTCCAAGAGTCGCGGGAATGAAGGATCTTCGGCCCTCGTCGGCTCCGCTCATCGTCCAGTTTCGCCCAAAAATTGTAGAGGGGGTGATGACAACTTCCACGGCTTCGGAGGTAATAAGTGATTTGGAGTTTGAGATTTGCACGGAATATGAACTGTTCTGGCTGATCTCGACTCCCCTGAGATTTAGCACGGGTCGCTCTTCCCCTGGAAGAGGGAGGCCATCTTTCAGCCACTGGTATGAGAGAGATCCATCTCCCGACGCTTCGGCACTTAAGGTAAGAGTATCTCCTTCGGTAGCGGATAGGCCCCCTTTGGCGATGATTGCCGCGCTGAGAGGAGTCAAGTCCGGTAGAATTTCTAGATCGAAAATTTGATAGTCTCGAAACCCTGAAGGTCCACTGGCGCGCAAACGAACGGTCTCGGTGCTAGCCTGCGGCGGAGAAGTTCCCTCTAAAACATAGAAGCCGCCTTCACTTTTGGCCAAACTGAGCCAAGCAGGAGCCTGTTCAAGAATGAGCGCCACCTCAGCGGGAAATCCGCGGATTTCATAAAGATAATCTGAGTCGACGATGATCTCAGATGGCGCTTCTTTTTCAAAGCGGGGAACTCCATTCGTGGGGAAAACATCTCTGAAAATTGAGACGGTCTCACGCCTCTCGGTATTACTGGTGAGCAAGTCTCCATGAACCGCAATCGGGTTTGTCAGCCCAAAAGGGAAATCCCGTGCTCTTAGAGATGACTCGACTGTCCACGCATCATCAGATTCACGCAGAAATGCCAAGGCATTGGAAACCGCTAACACCATCATGCCATTTTTTACCGTGATTGGATTTGGCTGATGGAGGAAAGGAAGAGAATTATCATGGGCACCTAACCTTTGGACTTCTTCCCACTCATCGTTCGCTCTCCGTTTATAGATTATCAGCTCTCCGGAATTTCGGGGTGTATTGTAGATCATCGCAATCGTCCTTCCGTCCGTTGAAACCGAGGGGGGGGAAAGACGGGGGTTTGAGACGTTTTCGAAAGTATCACGAAGGATCCAATCTCCCGTGCCTTCTATGCGTTGATAAACAAAGAGTGATGCGAGTCTAGGGGAAGCGTCGCGATCACCTTGCAGTGTGATCACCGCAATATCACCTGCAGTGGCAATTGAAATATCCCTTAATGTTGGAGTGCTTCGTTCTGGAAGCGCAGGAAGCTCAATCGTTCCATCATGAACTACTTCAGGCATGACCCGGTAGACTTCAATACGTGCCTGATCCAGTGGTCCTGCTGCACTGCCCACGAAGATCAACCCACCTGAAGCCGCCAGGGGAGCACCAAAGTGAGTTCCCGGATCATTTCGTTCAATAGGCACCAAGCCATCGCGTTCATAGAATCCCTCGGATCTTCTCCGAAAGATCCGAAGACCGTCGTTTGAGTTCTCAAAGGCCTTATCTCCCGCTACCATACTCGCGTAGCCAGGATCCAACGTGCCGGTTGATTCAAGGATGACACTGGTAGCTGGAGAAATCGTTCCGTCTTTCCCAATGGATCTAAATTCGGCTCGATCATCCTTGTCAAAAAAGCCAAGTGTTTTGCCATCTGTCTTCGGAGATGAGAGACCACTCAAGGTGAGACTTGGTTCGAAAGTAAGCTCGAAGTTCCAAACCGTGCCAGGCAGTGTTCCCGAGGATGTTACAGCATCAATTTGCCATTGATAAGTGTAACCACGGGGAAGTGCTTCCGGGAGCTGAAACGTGGGTTCGGAGCCCTCAAGGCTAATACTTACCCCATTAAAGGGATGGCTCAGAAAATACCGGTAAGAAAGAGCGCCAACGACAGCTCCTGCAGAAAAGGTAGGAAAGTCATTAAAAAGATTTTCCTCCGGCGCAGGGACTGGCACTGGAAATGATGCGATGCTTGAAGGTCTGATAAACCGGATCTGCTTGTCCTTGGAAGTATCATTCAGAAGAAGAAATTCATCGTTCGAGGTAAAAGCTCCGGGAACACTTAGTCCCCTGCCGTCGAGTTCGAGAATTCTGAGATCCGAGTCGACATAGCTGACGGAAAAATAGTCAACGACCAGTCTCCCTTGCCTATCTGAAGCAAAGGGTGGGAGCGCCAATGGGCGGATTCTCTTGGCTTTAAGATCGATAATCGTATCCTTGAAAAAGATACGATTTCCTTCGGCTGCAACAAGAGGACTGGGTGAGCCTAGAAAGTTCTCAGGGCTGTTTTGGAAATTAGGATCAACCAATTCAGTGACAAGAGCTTCTCGAGTGATGCGGTAGACAGACAGGCCTTGGGGATGAGGCGTTTTAATGACAAAGATTCCACCATCAAGGGCATGAGGTTTGGCAACCGTAATTCCGTTTCCTTCGAGCAGCTTGGACTCTGCTTCATTGAAAACATGGACAATGCTTCGACTTACAAGATCATAGGTGAACAGGAGGCCTGTGAGACTCTCTTCACCGCGGAGTGTTTCCGGCCCCCCTCTGAGAAGGACAAAGTCTTTTCCAAGTCCAACCCATCCGGCTCCATCGGGAACGATGAATGGGTGTTCCTCTTCAAATGTTCCCAAATTCAGGACCCTACGATTACTCTCAATTTGACCGTCTTCTCCGAAGTTTGGGAAAAAGATTCGAGTTCCTTCGGTATCAAAGGAACTGGTAAAGGGAGGGGTGGGAATTTCGAATACCTCCTCGACAAGCCCCGTGGGGGCCTGGATTTTAACGATTCGAATTGGGCTGGTTCCAAACTGACTGCGAAAGATTAGTGATCTAGACTCCGAAGAGTGATAGAATTCTCTGATGACGAAGTCACTGCGTTGAAGTTTAATCGGGATCTCAATAGTCTCGCCGTTGGTCGAAATTCGAACAAGAGCACCTGTGCGTTCGTCCTTATCGGACAAAAATGTCGCCAATTCGATTTGATTGATTGAAATCTGGAGAGATTCGGGAGCAGTTCCAGTCGGATTACTGATGGTGACAAATGGCTGATCGCTGATCGCTTGCCAGAGCACTCCATCTTCGAGGTTTGTAGTAAGTTCGACGGAGATTAAGGGATTTTCCAAAAGCTCATTACTCACTTCAATCTCCGTTGGTAAGACCTCGAATGCAAAAGAGACCTCAGAAAAGACTAAAAATAGGAGGTGAAATACAATAAATCTCATACGATTTTTTAGGGCTGGCTCAAGAACCTGACAAGGGAAATTAATTTTTTTAAAATAAACTATCCTGCTGCCATCTTGCTCACAAAATCTTGCTCCCATTCTGTAAGTTTGCGTTTTTTCAGGGAGCCGATAGCAATGCAGAGAGGGTCGGGTTCGGGTTGAAGTTTGAGGGTGGTGAGGCCTGGTGGGGTGCCGGCCACGAAGGCCATGCCGAGGCCAGCTTCGATGCCCATTTTGAGGCTGCTGATCCCATCAAATTCGCCAACCACCTTTGCCTCAATTTGATGGTCGGTGCAGTAGGTTGTGACTTGGTTCCAGTAGCCGGGGTAGTCATGGCGGGAGAGGAGGAGGAGGCGTTCGCCGTTGAGATGTTCGGGCTTGAGTACGCTTTTCTTAGCGAGAGGATGGTTGGGGGGGAGGGCGATGCGAAAGGGCTTTTCGCTGACGCGCTGCCAGTGGATGGTAGGGTCGTCATTTTCAATTTCGAGGATAAGATCGAGTGCTTCTTTCTTTAGTCCTTCCCACATTTCCTGAGTCGAGGAGTCAAACCAACTCACGCGCACGTCGGGGTAGCGGGTCGCGAAACAAGAGATCGCCTTTTCAATCAAGCCGCTTGCGAGCGACGGGGCATAGCCAATGCGGAGCTCCGCGCCCTCGACCTCGCGGCGGAAGCGCTTCAAGCTCATCTCGACCGATCGTGTCAGTGCTTGTCCCTCCCGGACCATGATCTCGCCGGCACGGGTTAGGGAAATCGATTTTTTGCCGCGTTTCAGGAGGGGAGTGCCCAGGGAATCCTCGAAGGCTCGCACTTGTCGGCTTAGAGCCGGTTGGGTCATGCCGAGTTTCTGGGCGGCGCGTGAAATATTCAAACCTTGGGCCACTGCTAGAAAATACTGTAACTGTCTCAAGTCCAATTCGACCATGCTCATGAGGCATGCTTAGACAAATAAGACAGCATTGGCCAGCATGGTTCTTCTCCGGTAGGATCCAGTCATGACAGCAAATCAAAACACGATCCAAGTTCGTAGGGCTCACGATCGTTTCCACTCCAATCACGGTTGGTTGAACTCTTGGCACACCTTTTCCTTCGGCGATCACGATCATCCCGACCACCGTGGCTTCGGGAGCCTCCGTGTCATCAATGACGACACCGTCTCACCCGGTCAGGGATTCGGATCTCATCCTCACAGTTCGATGGAAATCTTTTCCTACGTGATTTCCGGTGAGCTGGAGCACAAGGATTCGATGGGAAATGGTCGTACCATTAAGGCGGGTGAATTCCAATATCTCTCTGCCGGAAGCGGGGTAGTTCACTCCGAGTTCAATCCGTCTCCGTCCAATCCAGTTCATTTTCTTCAGATCTGGTTGCAGCCGAACACTCCTGGTGGTGACCCGCGCTATCACGACTATGACCTCTTGGCTCAGGCCGCCGGTCGCCCTCTCACCTTGATTGCCTCTCGGGATGGCCGTGACGATTCCATCGCGATTCGCGCGGATGGCGAGATCCACTTCGGGCACTTGCAAGCCGGTGAATCACTTGCACCCTCATCCCCACGGAAAGGTCATTGGATCCATCTGATCTCTGGGGCCCTCACCATCCAGGGTGAATTACTCGAACCCGGAGATGGGGCCGCTCTTAAAGGTGATCTTCCGAATCTTGAATCGTCCCAAGAAAGCTCTTTCTTCCTCTTTTCACTCACTCTAACAAAATAAAGACCATGAAAAATATCCTCGTCATCGCTGGAACCTCCCATCGTGAATCTGTCAATCTTGCCCTCGCCCGTTACGCTGCTTCCCAGATCGAGGGGGCTGAATTCACCACTCTCGATCTCAATGATTTTGAAATGCCCATCTACTCGCAAGATCGGGAAGAAGCCTCTGGAATTCCTGCCGAGGCCGGGAAATTTCTGGCCGCAATTCAAGCGGCCGATGGCATCATCCTTTCGCTCGCCGAGCACAATGGCAGCTATACCGCAGCCTTCAAAAACGTCCTCGATTGGACGAGCCGGGTCGAGCAGAAGCTTTGGTCGGAGAAGGCCATGCTCCTTATGGCGACTTCTCCAGGTGGCCGGGGAGGCAGTAATGTCCTCGCCGCTGCCGGAGGCTACCTTCCGCACCTCGGCGCTCAGGTTAAGGCGACCTTTTCGCTCCCCTCGTTCTACGATAACTTTGACGCCGAAAGTGGTATCAAAGATCCTAATTCTCTTTCAAAATTTCAAAAAGCCTTACAAATGTTCGAGGCCGTTCCTTCCTAAAACATCAAATCACTCAACCCATAAAACAAAAAAAATGAAATCCACTATTCTCATCCTCGCCCCGTCATTTTTCGCTGCGGCCATGCTAATCTCGTGCAAGAACCCCGCTGACGAAACGACCGATGCCACGATCACTGATGCTCAGACTGAACTCGTTGGAACTGGCACCAAGTATGTCTTCCTCGATACCTCCACAATTGGCTTCACCGGCTCGAAAGTGACCGGTTCCCACTCCGGCGGATTTAAAGAATTCTCCGGTCATTTTTTCATGGCTGAAGGTGACGATACCCCAACTGCCGGCGAATTCATGATTCAGATGGAGAGCACTTGGTCCGATAATGAAAAGCTCACAGGGCATCTGAAGGCGGCAGACTTTTTTGATGTTGAGAAATTTTCCACGTCTACCTTCAAGCTCACCAAAGCGATCAAGACCGGGGAGGGAAGCTATCATGTTTCCGGCAATCTTACGATGCATGGCATCGAGAAAAATATCTCCTTTCCAGTCACGGCCAGTCGTGTGGGATCCACTGCGAGTTTTAAGGCCGAGTTCGATATCAATCGCAAGGACTTCGACATTGTCTACGCGGGTAAAACCGACGACCTCATCCGCGATGAAGTCATCATTCGTCTTGATTTCCAAGCGACCCCTACAGAGTCCAACTAAGGTGACTCCTTGATCAGAAGTTTAAGACTGTGCGCGATGGCCGGAGATGATTTCCCCGGCCATCGCTTTGTCCGGCCTCTTCACCCAGATTCCGGAAAGAAAAATGGCATAAGGGTGGCCGTTCTTACCTCTGAAATTGACAAGACCATTCCTTAGTCGTGCATTCCTTCTCGATTCGTCTTGATTCAAGGGGTTGCTCCCCCTGAAAACGGCGCAAAATCAGAAGTGCAACTTTCGGCTAACGTTCTCTCGCGACGCTCACGGATGAGAACGAGTCGTGCTTAAAATGCCTTGGGGAGAGAATCTCGTCTGATTGCCATGCCGTTCCTTACCGTCACCCGCCGAGATCGTGACTTTCCTTTAAAAACTCAAAACCGAAAATAATGAAGAAAGCCTTCCTTATCTGGGCGTATCGCAAAAACTGTGCTGGTCTCTTTGCAACTCCGCAGGAATAAGGGGGCGTGCCTGACATTCTTGTTATTGGAGGCGGCCCGGCTGGATTACGGGCTGCCGAAGTTGCTTCCGCTGCCGGAGCGAAAGTCACTCTCTGTGACCAAAAGCGCTCGGTGGGGCGGAAGTTTCTCGTGGCGGGAAAAGGGGGACTCAATCTGACCCACTCGGAGGAGCTCGATAGTTTTATGACTCGTTATCGGGGGCCGGATCAACCCGTTGATTTTTGGTCCCGTGCCCTTAGCGGTTTTGACAACAAGGCGATCCGGGCTTGGGCGGCCCGACTTGATGTCGGGACCTTCGTGCAAAAGTCCGGGCGCGTTTATCCCAAGGCTCTTAAAGCCGCTCCGCTTTTGAGGCGTTGGGTGGAGCAACTCCGCTCACAAGGGGTGGAATTTTTGATGAGCCATCGTCTGACCTCACTCGCCGGTGGTGAGGCAAAATTCGAGACCTCCGAGGGCGAGATCGTCATGCAAGCTGATGCCATCATTCTTGCGATGGGTGGCGGTTCCTGGCCTCAAACTGGGTCCGATGGATCATGGGTGGCGACTCTTGCTGAGGCCGGCGTCAAGGTGGCTCCGCTTTGTTCCGCAAACTGCGGATGGGAAATCGACTGGCCGGAAGACCTGCGGCCACAAATCGAAGCGCAACCGCTCAAGAATGTCGTCGCATCCGTCGGCGCGGAGTTGGCACCGGGTGAAATCATGCTCACGCGATACGGGATGGAAGGCGGCCCGCTTTATGCCTTGGGCCCGGCACTCCGCGAAATGCCCAGCGCTACCGTGACCCTCGACTTCAAACCTACCTTCACGGTCGCGCAACTGATCGCGAAGATGGAATCGGCGAAAAGAAACTTCCTCGCCGAGTCACAGGATCGCTGGAAGCTCAGCGAGCCCATGCGGCTTATGCTGGCGCACTTTCACGGGCCATTCGATTCTGCGGTCCAACTCGCGGAATGTGCCAAGGCCTGCCGTGTCCCTCTCACCAAACCGCGTCCGCTGGAGGAAGCTATTTCTTCCGCTGGGGGTGTTTCCTGGAATGCGGTCGATGATCAACTCATGCTCAAAGAGCTCCCTGGCATCTTCGTGGCAGGTGAAATGATCGATTGGGAAGCCCCCACGGGGGGCTATCTTTTACAAGGGTGCTTCGCGAGTGGGACCATGGCGGCCGAGGCGGCTTTGAAGTTTTGCTAATTCAACTTCTTAATACGAAGCTTGCGGAAGGAGATGAGGCTGCCGGGATCGTGGCCCTGAAGGGCGATCGTTCCTTCGCTGAGACGCTTTGTTTTCTCGGCGTGGTCAGCAGGTTCGGCATATTCGTTGGTGACTTTCCCGTTGATGGTAATCGTGACCTTCTTGCCTTCGACCTTGATGTGGTAGGTGAACCATTCGTCGTCCTTATGGCCGGGTTCTTTGACGTCCTGAAAGCTGTAAATGCTGCCGGTTTTGCGCCAATCGCCGTGGCTGGCATTGACTTGGCATTCGTAGCCTTGTGAGGGCCAGCCTTTATCCTGGAACTTGGTGTGGATGAAGATTCCGGCATTGGCTTTCTGGGCGGTTTTTACTTCGCACTCGAATTCGAAATTCTTGAACTTGGCATTGCCGTCCTCACCGTAGAAGAGGTGAGCGCGGGGCCCCTCGACCTTGATCGCTCCATTTTCGACAGAGAAGGTGGCGGGATTTTCAGAGTTGACCTTCCAGCCCTTGAGCGTTTTACCGTCGAACATTTCGACCCACTCTCCGGCGAAGGAGAGAGAAGCGGTGGCGGCGAGGATGAGTGCGAGTCGTTTCATATTTATGTGAGATTCTTGTGAGTTTTATTCAATCTTTCGGATCCTTGCGAGAGTCAATCAATCTTTCGTAGCCCGGCGAGGAATGACGTGACGTTCCGCGACGAGGTGGCAGCTGCAGTATCCAGAATGCCGTTCACGAGTGCTGTTTCCTTGATTTTTTCTAAGGATGATTCTCCTGGGGTGTCTTCTGAGTGATGAATTCGAATTCTACGCAGACAGCAGTAATTTTGGTCACCGGACTGGTGGCCCTTGTGACCTCTACCGGATGGGGGGCCAAAGCTCCGATGTCGCAGGAGGCCCGAATGAAAAAAGCGGAACATGTCGTCTCCGGGACGGTGGTGGCGTTGGTTTCCAAGTTTCACCAATCGACGGTTGAGAAAGGACCTGGTCGGGGCACGACTCGTGTCACGCTTGGGGTCTTGGTCGATGCGGTGGGAAAGGGCGAGGTGATCAAGCGAAAGACAAAGATCGAGGTGAAGGCCTGGCGGCGATCTACCAAGATCCCGTCGTTACAGGGTCAGGATTGGACTCCCAAGAAAGGTGACCGGATCACTCTCTACCTCACCGGCGGGGATGGCAAAGCCTATGAGCCGCTCCTGCCAAATGGCATGGAATTAACGAAAGCACCGGTGAACCCCAAAATCTTGGAGTTCAAGAAAGGGACGAAGCAGGAGGTCTTTCAGGGGATGCTGGGCTTCCGCGATACGCAAGTGTTCTACCAGGTCGCGGACCAAGGCGTGATTCTGACTCTTTCGATTGGGAACAAGGATAGGAGCTTTCCCGTCACCGGTAAGGTTTATCACTTTAAGGATTCGACGACGGATAAGGATCTTAAGAAGTGGATCAACAATCAGCATTCAGACGGGCTTTACGCGGACGCTCCAAAGCCCGTAGCGATGACCGAGCTGCCGAAGGATTCATGCAAAGTGACTTCCTCAAAACTTCTGGAGGCCAAGGAAGGGCGGCCTGGGAGTGGCGTCTTTGAGGAATACGAGGTTGTCATTTCGATGAAGGCCGTTGCGCTTGAAGACGGCCTTAAGATCTCGGCATACACCGATAAGACAAAGGTCTATCTCAAAAGGAAGTAAGAAGGCGGGGCGATCAAAGACCCTTCCTATCGGTTCCGATTGACTCTAGTCACATCTGGCAGAATTACGCCTCTTGGGCCTTCCGCATATCATCCCGTTCACGCTACGGTCTCCGGATCCAGCGGATTCATCACCCCAGCCCCTTTGCTGCCATCGAGACATCCAGATAGATCGCCATCGTCGTAAGATCCTCATGCCCCAGCATCTCCTGCACAACACCGGAGGCTTGCAGGTGTTTTAGACAGGAGCGAATGCGACGGGCCCCGCAAGGGTGAGGGCGCTGTCTGAGCCCCCGCGTCAATGACGTAAGGCATGGCTCGGCACCCGCTTCTCAATCCGCAAGTCCAATCGGGTAGGGTAGCGCCTTTTACGCGATCAGGGTCTCCCGAAAGGTCTTTGACGGAGACAGTGGCGAAGCCATGATAGACAGAGCGTAAGGCCAGCCGCAGGCTTGATGGGGTCAGCCACGCGCAAAATTGGGAGAGGCTTGAAGAAAACCTCGTTGATTTAGAACAACGCTTAAAGGGCGGTCGTTACCGCGCCCGTCACGTTTAGCGTCAGTGGAGCCCCAAAGCGGGAAGAAAGAAACTCCGCCTTCTGGGGATCCCTGTCTTGGATGATGAAATCGTGCCGCAAGCGGTGAAAATGATCCTTGAGAAGATCTGGGAAGAAGACTTCCACGAAGAAAGCGTGGGGCATCGTCCCGGTCGGGGCGCTCGCCAGTCCACCTTGGACCTGCGCGTAACCCTGAACGACGGCACCTACCGCTCGATCGTAGAAGACGACCTCTGATCTTTCTTTGATGACATAGATCACCTCTGGCTCCTGCGTAGGTTAGAAGAACAGATCGCGGATCGTCGTCTCATCAGACTGATCGTAAAGTGGCTCAAAGCCGGAGTGATGGTTGCGGCCGTGTCGAATTTCACAGAAGAATGGGGTAACTTCGGCGGCACCTCAGAGGCAAACGTAGTCGAAAGTTACAGAGGCTTTCGGAAAACGTCAGGCTTGCCGAATCGTGTAAACAAACCGAAATTTTGGCTTGTCCCGATACGTCAGTGGACACGACCGCGACCATTCAGTCATGCGTGCGTCTTGATGTCTTCCTGCGTCGGTTCTTACTTTTTTTTCGCCTTGGCGAGAACATCCTTGAGTGCCACGGCCTTGCCTTCTTGGCGTTTGCTTTCATCGGCCGCTTCCATGAAGGCGAAGAGCTCGATGGTCTCGGCGGCTGAAACCGGCGGCTTCTTCGTTTCGAAGAATTTCACGACCTCGACCACGAGAGGGGCATAGCCCTCATAGGATCCGACGGCCACTTCTTCACCCTTGGCATTGCGGGCAATGCCGGAGTAGCTCTTGCCTTCGCGGAAGATGCCGATTCTGCCATTTCCCCAGTTTCCCTCGACTTCGATCAAGCCCTCGGAGGTGGTTCGGCGGACGACAGATTGGCATCCGGTTCCCATCACGGTGAAGAGAGATTCGCATCCGTGGACGCCATACCAATAGAGATCAGGGTGGTGGGGCTCGATCTTGGCGGGGCTGGAACAGAGGGCGTAGGTTACTTCGCCCATTGAGCCCGCGCGAACGGCCTGGGTGCTTTTGCCGTAGCGAAGCGATGACGATGAGAAAATGGGAACGCCCGCCTCTTGGGCAAGACGATAGATCTCGAGAGTATCACTCAAGGTTCCGGCAACGGGCTTGTCGAGGAACAGTGGTAATCCTGCCGCGATGACGGGTCTCGCTTGGGCGAGATGGGGGCGGCCGTCGACGCTTTCGATCATGATCGCATCAACCTTGGTGCAGAGATCCGCAATGGTCTCACAGATTTCCACGCCGTAGTTTTCTCTTAGGGTTTTGGTGTATCCCTCGACTCTTGAAATACTCGATTCGATATCGGCGCTGCCGCCCTTAAAGGCCGCGACCACCTTGGCTCCCTTGACGTGATCCTTACTCGTGGCGTCATTGAGAACCTTGGTGAAGGCGGTGACATGAGAGGTGTCGAGACCGATCAAGCCGATGCGGATGGGGTCCTTGGCGGCGAGAGATGAGAGTCCTAAGAGGGTGCAACAGAGGGTGATTATTTTTTTCATTTCGTCATTTGGTGATAGGTTGAGAGAGTCGGAGATAAGCGAAGAGGTCTCGAAGCGCGGTGTCATCGAGTCCGTTTAGGAGACCCGCGGGCATGAGGCTTCGGCCGGCCGGTTTGAGGGTTTTCATTTGTTTGCGTGGGATGGTGATATCGGCGCCGTCGAAGCCTCGGATGACAATGCTATTCGCGTCTTCGTCGGAAAGGAATCCGCTCAGGATTCGATTGTCGGTGGTGGTCACGACGACATTTTCATAGCCTTCACGAATCTCGGCGTTTGGTTCGAGGATATTGATCAGCATGGTGCCGAGGTCGTCCCGTTGGTAGCGGGTCAGATCCGGGCCGACGTCTCCCCCTTTGAAGAAGAGCTTGTGACAGCTTGCGCAGCGGGCGGCGAAAATGGGCTCGCCTAGGTAGGGATCTCCGGGTCGCGCGGAAAGGATCTTTCGTAAGGCCTCCGCTCGGAGGGAAGGGGTGGGTTTTTCGGTGTCGGGAAAGTGTTTGAGAAGGAGAGATTTGGTTTCGCTGTTTTGATGGAGCGCGAGACGGGAGAGGAGGTCTTGGTCAAAGTGGCCGGCCGGGACTTTTTCAGGAGCCACGTTTTCGAGGAGAACGGCCGCCCAGTCCGGCCGGGAGGCGAGGAGGTTTAGAGTGGTGGCTTGGAGGCCCGCAGAAAGCGCCGGGTAGGAAGTCACCAAGGTCTTTCCAATCGCTTTGTTGTCGTAGATTTGCAGGGCGATAATGGCGGCACGACTTAGTTCGGGATTGTCTGTCGAGGTCGCGAGGTCGAGGAGCTTTTTTGAGACCCCGGCTTCGCCTTGATAGCTGCCGAAAGCCCGGATCGCCGCAAGCCGATCGGCAGGAGTAGCTTTGGGATTGGAAAGCAGTGCGGTCCCTTCCGCCAGAGCGCGTGAGTCGCCCCCGCGAATGCGCATGGAGAGGGAAGATTGATCGAGCTTGGTCGTCAGCTCGTCCGGAAGGAGTGGGACCGTTCTTCCTTCGAACGCTTTTTCAAAGCCTGTCATGAGAGCGGTGCGACCGACGGCATCCGGAGCGAGTTCGAGGAGGCGGGCGCATTGCAGGAAATCGCGGCGTGATCCGGCTTCCGCAAAGCGGCGCATCAGGCGGGCGGCAATGTGATCCAAGAAGAAGGAGGAGGACCAAATTTTGGGATCATCGAAAGTCGACAAGATGGCTTCCGAATTCTGCGCGCAGTGAGTTTCCACGACATGCCAGGCCATGAGCGGAATGAAGGGATCCTCAAGGTGATCAGGTCGGGAGATGATTTGACGGGCAAGAGCGAGGCCTTGTTGATGCCCAAGGCGCCCCGCCGTGGAGAGGATCTGGCACTGGACCTCGGCATTCGTTTCTTGATGGGCGAGGACTTTGATTTGGTTGAACAATTTCGGCTCAAGTTGGCCGTCATCACCGGAGAGCCTGATGAGCCACGCCCGCACCATGGGGGACGGGTGATCAAGATGGAGGTGGACCGTGTCGAGATGAAGTTGGCCCATCTGATGGAGCACCCAAAGAGCTTCCAAAGCAGGGTGGGGCTTCTTTTGTTCGAGGAGGGCTGCCAACTGCGGGAGAATGGTAAGATCGGCTCGCTGGGCCAGCAAACGAACGGCCGTTTGCCGGTGCCAAAGGTTGTCATGTCCGAGAATTTCTATCAATTCCAAGGAGGTTTTGTTTTCCAAATTTCGGTCCTTGATGAGCGAAGCGTCTTTTCCCCGGAGTCGATAGATGCGCCCGCTGTCGGGATCGATCTGGCCTTGGTAGTTTTGTCCGTGCGCGATGTATTGCTCCCGGAAATCGGAGAAGATCACCCCTCCGCAGGGGGCGTTGGCGAGATAGACCGGTCGGAAGGTGAGGTCATCGCTGCGGAGAGGGAAGCCGGTGTCAGAGGTTTTGAAAGTGCTGCCCAGCGCGCTTCGGTTTGAGGCCACAAGATAGTGATGCAGGGGATCGACACTCAGAAGCTGTCCCTGGAGGCGGGCGGGAAGAGCGGTGGCATCAACGCAGACACCCAAGTGGGAAAAACGTGAGATGGGGTTGGTGGTCGCCATCATCGAGAGTTCACCAAATGAGAAGGGATTGGGGGGCGGACCGAACTTTCCGGGGTTCTTTCCCTGCTTCAGGTAGTGTCCGTTTTGCACGAAGTGAAAACCCCGGGTATTGCCGCCATTGTGACCGCTGAAAAGTCGTCCTTCGGCATCGAAGCTGAGGCCGAAGGTGTTGCCACCGCCGTCGGCGAAGACTTCGAATTCCCGGGTGTGGGGATGGTAACGCCAGACAATGGGGCCTTCATTGTAAATCGCCGGATCATCGAAACCGGGGCGGGTGACACGGCTGGTGGTGGTACTGCCCTGCCCTCCGTAGAGCCAGCCATCGGGGCCCCAGGCAAGACCATTGGCCACGCTATGGGTATCCTCGAGCCCAAAACCGGCGAGTTGGATTTCGGGATCTCCTTCGGGAATGTCGTCGTCGTCCTGATCACGATAAAAGAGGAGATAGGGCGTGTGCATCACCCAGAGGCCGCCCCAACCACGGACGACTGAGTTCGCCATGTTCAGGCCCTTGAGGACATTTTTGCTCGTTTCATAGGTGCCATCGCCATCGAGATCTTCGTGCACGCTGATGATGTCGGCTCCGCGGTCATGATGGGGTGGGGCCGGAGGGATGCGATCATACTTTGAGCGATAGTATTGGTCGCGTCCAATCATCGTGAGACCGGCGGGGTAGGGATACTGGCGATAGTGTGCGACCCACATGCGGCCCCGGGTGTCGAAACTGAAATGGGTCGGTTGGGCGATTTGTGGTTCGCTGAGCAAGGCGTCGACGGCGAGGTCATCGTCGGTCTGCAACAAGGCGAGGTCTTCTCCGGGAGGGACTTGACGACCATGGATGGGATTCATCGTAGGTGCCAGAGGGCGGCTTGAGAGCTTGAATTGATGGGCGGGATAAGCGGCGAGGGCCGGCTTTTTTTGAAGGGCCTGGAGCTCGGCGACGGGAGGTTTCGTGCTCGCGAATTCCCACTCCTGATCCAGGATTAGTTCGTGGAAGTAATCGATCAGCACGGGAGCTGAAGTGAGTCCTGGACCGGCCGTTTTAGGGTCGATCCGGATGACGAGCGCGTTAAAGTGACTCTTCTCGAGAACGTCTTTGGGAATCTTGAAGCGTTCTTCTTTCCCCAAGGGAATCCCGACAGAGGTGACGATGCTTTGACCGTTTAGAAATATTTCAAAGCGACCGGGCAGGTCGGAGACGGCGAGGACCGTGGAACTCCGCCAGAGATCACGTTCGCCCCCTTCCGGGGTGACAAGGCGGTCCGGGACCTGAATAAAACAGCGCAGCCAGAGATTTTGAGAATCCGAGATGATCTTGGTGGGAATAGTGGTGCGGGTCCATTCAGATCCACCAGCATCCGCCAAAGAAAGCAGAATAAAGCAAGCTGCGGCAAAGAGAATGCGAACCATTCCACCATCTTCGCAATTGATACCAAGGAGAGAAGGAAATTCCTTGCCGATCGGAATCGCAGTCATCTTTTTGGTGAGAAGGAAGATCGTTTCTGCGAGAGTGAAGCGGTCTAGATCCCGGCGGGCTTCCAGAGTTTCGAGTATTCTCTTTGCCAGAGCTTCCCGGGTGCATCGGTGTTCCTGACTTGAATGCTCTCCCGGTAGGAAATATTGCCGAGGTGGCAGAGCATGGTGCTCTTCTGGGCGTCGGCGATTTCGGCGTTGAGCGCTGCGTCCTTGCGGATGGCATTGACGAAATTTTGGAAGTGGGGGACGTCGCTGAGGCTGGGAATATTCTCTTCGACGAGCTTCCCGGCGTTATCGTGGATGCGGTATCCGCCGCCGTCGAATGACATGACTCCGCCATCGCCATAGATGCTCACGAAGGAGTGTTTTTCGTGTTTGCGTTGCAGGCAGCTGCTGCCGTGCCAGCTCATCCCGACTTTCCCAAAGTCGTAGGTTGCGTCGGCGGTGTCGGGTGTCTCCTGGTCGTCGTCGAAATGGTAGCGCCCGCCAGTGTAGCTGGTGAGGATTGGTAAATCGACTCCGAGTGCCCAGCGAGCGATATCGAGGGCATGCACGCCATTGTTGGCGAGTTCGCCGCCGCCGTAGCGCCAGTGCCAATGCCAGTTGTAGTGAATGAGATTGTCCTTATAGGGTTGGGTGGGGACGGGCCCTTGCCAGAGGTCGTAATCGAGGTGTGCCGGGACGGCGGCGAGTTTGCCCTTTCCGATCGAAGTCCGCTTGTTGTCATACCAACAGCGCGCGTAGCGGAGTTCACCGATGGCGCCGGCTTTGAGTTTTTCAATCCCTTCGCGGAAACCCGGAGCGCTGCGGCGTTGGTTTCCCATCTGCACTTTGCGCCCGGTGCGTTGCGCGACCGCAACCATGAGTTCTGCTTCGCGCGCGTTGTGGCTGCCGGGCTTTTCAACGTAAACATGCTTGCCGGCTTCGCAGGCGAGGATGGTGGCGGGGGCGTGCCAGAAATTGGGCGCGGCGATGGAGAGGATATCGATGTCCTGATCTTCGAGGATACGACGAAAGTCGGTGACGGCTTTCGGAGTCTTGCCGTTCTGGCGATCGGCCGCGAACTTAGCCCCGGCAGCGAGACGGGTTTGGTCCACATCACAGACGTAGGCGATCTCGACACCCGCGAGTTGGGCGAAGTTGCTGATGTGGGCCTTGCCACGGCTGAGGCCCATGACACCGACGCGGAGTTTCTGACCGGGTTTGGTTTCGGCGCGGGCACCCGTTACGAGGGTGGCGGCAGCGGCAGTGCGAACGAAGTGTCGACGAGTTTGCATTTGGAATCTCTAGACATTTTAACTTCTCCTTGCGAGCTTTAGGATGGGATTAACCTTCGTGACCCGTGAAGGGGATCTGCGGATCGTCAGAAAACGAAATCATGGTGAGGTTCCTCCTCATAGAGAAACGAGCCGGAGGAGCGGTGGCCTGCGGGGAACTTTCAGATTATTTTTACGCCGATGATTCAGCACACTCGCAGGCCTTGGCGGTTTTTAGCTGACAACAGGCGCTCCGAGCGGTGCTTTCTTCGGATCCTCTATTTTGGGGTCGCATCGACACTCGTCACTTTATTTGTTACCTAAGGGTTTCGATCCGTCAGGAATGTGTGTGAATCAGAACAATTGTCCGACTTGCCGCGCTTCCATCGCTGAAAATGCCCCGGGGGGATTTTGTCCCGCTTGTCTCTTGCGCGAAGCATCCGATGAGGGCTCGCTTGGCGAACGCTCGACTCCCTCGCTCTCAGAAATGGCGTCGGCATTTCCAGACTTGGAGATTCTTGAATTGATCGGGCAGGGAGGGATGGGCTTCGTCTACAAAGCGAGACAAGGGGAGTTGGATCGGATTGTTGCCTTAAAGATTCTCTCTCCTGATTTGGGGAGCGATCCCGCTTTTGAGGAACGGTTTGCGCGGGAGGCCCGGGTGTTGGGGAAGCTGCAACATCCGAACGTGGTTTCAATTTACGAGCAGGGAAAATCGGGGGGCTACTTTTACCTGATGATGGAATACGTGGATGGCGTGAATCTGCGGCAGGCCATGGCGGCAGGGCAGTTCACCCCGGAACAAACCCTGGCAATGGTTCCGGGGATTTGCGATGCCTTGCAGGCAGCCCATGTGCAAGGAGTTTGGCATCGGGATATCAAGCCCGAGAACATCCTGCTGGACCAAAAAGGCGAAGTGAAAATTGTCGATTTTGGGATCGCTCGGATCGTCGGAGATCCGCAACAAAATTTCACACTAACCCAAACAGGTGGAGTTTTGGGAAGCGTGGCCTACATGGCACCCGAGCAACATGAAAGCCCCCGCGATATCGATCACCGGGCCGACATTTATAGCTTGGGAGTTGTGATTTACGAGATGCTCACGGGCGAACTGCCGTTGGGACGTTTTCCAAATCCCAGTAGTCGGGCCGAGGTCAATGGCTTGGTTGATGAGATCGTTCTGCGGACCCTGGAGAAGGAAAGAGAACTGCGCCAGCAAAGTGTCGATGAAGTGAAAACCGATTTGGTGGAGGCCAGTAAGAGATTCTTTCAGGAGCCGCAAAAAATTGGAAAGGGAGAAGGCGGGATGTCGCGTTTCGTGATGGGAGGGATCGCGCTGTTTTTGGGAGGTGGAGTTTTCAGTGGGTTGGGAGTTTCGGTGAAGAGTCCTTTTGCGATCGCCATTGGTGGGGCGATTTGCGCGGTGGGCTTTCTCGGATGTCTTTGGTCGCTGTGGCAGATGAAGATCGGTGCGCGGAGCACAAAGGGACGCGCGCTCTTGATTGCCATCGCTCTTCTGCCCTTGTGCGCAGGGGTGATTGGATTTGCCTTTGGAATGATCGATATGAATTCCATTTTCCCGAGGTCCAAGGGTGGCTTGTTTGTGGGAGGCGGGTTGATGCTGGTGATCCTCACGCTTCTCTTTTGGCTGGCGGGGTTTCTGGGACGACCATTGAGTCCGCCGACACCTCGTCGAAAGTGGCTCGGGAGATTGAGTTTTATAATGGGCATTTGTGCCCTGATCGGAGGTGGGCTTTGGACCAAGCAGATCGACGGGAAATGGCCTTTCGTTGGGAACAAAGCGTTTTTGGAGATTCACTTTGACCCATCTTTGTCGCCGTCAGTTTCCGAGTTGGAAGTGCTGGCACGGAAAGCAGCCGGGCGCTACTCCGACGATTACGCCATCGAGGTCGATTCTAATGTGGTGACCGTCACAGTATATTGTAGGGGCAGCTGGGCGCCCATGGAGCGAATGCGTTACAGGAGCGAGAGTGAATATCATCTAGGGGTATTTGACGGGCGCTTCAAGGCTCTGCTTCCTGCAGACAGACTTCCTCTTCGGAACCGTAGCGCAATTAGAGGTATTTCCGGGAGACAAGCGGCGTCACGGCCCCGGCAAGTCCCCATGTTTTTGATCGCTGCCGGGTCGTTTCTGGTCGTGCTGGCGGGAGGTCGCCGGATGTGGTGGGTGATGGCAGGTGGCTTGGTTTCCTTTGGATTACTGGCCGCTCTTCCCGTTTGGAAGGGGGGCACGGGTTTGGATTCCTTCATTGATGGTCCTCCGTTGTCACCCTTTGGATATGAAGAAATGCCCCCTGCAGATTTTAGCACTCCAGAAAAAGCGGTGATGTCCTTCTTTGATGCCGCGAGTCGGGACGAGATCGAAGTCGTCAAGCGAGGTGCCTCCCGAGCCTTACGCCAAATCCTGGATGAGCACAATGAGTGGGAGGTGTTGTCTCGACGCTCCGGTCGCCAGTCAGCGCATTCACATGGGATGGACCGGTTTCGTGGCATGGTCAGAGTAAACGTCAGTGATCCGGTAGGTAGAGGGATGCTCTATGTCGTGAAAGAGGAGGGTGAGTGGAAGGTCGATGATCTCAATTACACCACGGATGCTCGTGGTCGGACCGGGCCGTTTTCCCAAAGTATGTCTCCTGCATTCGCCCTCAGAGAACTTTTGGAGGCCGCTAAAAACGGAGATGCCAAGACCTTTCGTGCGAGGCTTTCGGAAGCACTCCGGGCTGAAATTAAAGCCGAAGAGGGGGGCCGTCCAAACTTCGGAGATTTTGGAAAGGTGAAGTTTGTCGAAGTCTCCGAATTGCGTGATGAAGAAGCAAAGATCTTGGTGGAGACCATCGACCGGCCAAAGCGCAAATTGACCTTCACGATGATTCAAGAAGACGGACAATGGAAACTCTCTAAAAATGGATTCTAAATTTCAACCCACCCGCTGGACCCTCGTTCTGAACGCCAAAGGGAGAGGTGCGGAGGCGGAAGGAGCGTTGGCTGAATTGTGTGAAGCCTACTATGTCCCGGTGATGGGATTTCTTCGCCGCGAAGGACGAACGGAGGACGAGGCTCGGGAGACGGCCCACACCTTTTTCGAATCAGTTCTCACAAAGGGGCTTGGGAATCCGAATCCGGAGCGGGGGAGGTTTCGAAGTTTTCTGCTCGGAGCGTTAAAAAACTTCCTCACCAAATCACGGGCTCCCTCGCGTGCTTTGAAGCGCGGTGCGGGAGCTGAACATGTCGCGTTGGATGAGCAGCTTGACAGCTCTCCGTCGAGCTCTCCAGAAAGTGTGCTGTGGTTTGATCGTGAATGGGCCTTTGCGGTTATTTCAAGGGCGCTTGCGGTGGTGGAGCGTGAGCATCTTGGGAAGGAGCGAAAGTTCGCCTTGCTGAAGCCCTGGCTCTCGGGTGGCCTGGAGCAATCGCAACTGGAAGTCGCTGAAGCGCTTGAGATGACCGTCGCTGCGGTGAAGTTCGCCATTTATCGAAATTGTCTCGAGAGGTGAGGATGGGAGTTGAAGTTTTTTGAAACGAGGGGATGTCCTTCCCCTCCATTTTGAGGGCGCCCTTATCGCTGGGAATTTGGAGGTCAGTCTTATCGCGTTTGTTTCTCCGCCGAAATTTTCAGAAGGAATCGGTCATCGATAGGGACGACTTATTTGTGGGCTCCTCTCAATCGTTCACACGCCGCAGCGCGATCCCTGACAGAACGGTCTCACCCGCCTCGGGACGAAGATCGATCCGAAGTTTTCCATCATCACCGACCGCCACAGAGGCAACTTCCAGCACGTATCCTTTCCTGACACCCCCGGCCATCTTCACGACATCCAGGCTGCCTACGACCTTTTTTCGATTGACGTCGACCGCAAACACCGCCGATCCATCTTGCCTCTCGGGCTCACAAAAAACGAGACGCACCCGATAGCTCCCCGGTTTGATTCCCCCGAGACTCGCGGAACGGATTCCCCGCACCCCTGAACCGGCAACCCAAGGCCAGCCTTTTCCATCTTCCAGAAAAAGCGAATGCCGGTAAAACGTTTCCAGGTCTGCTAAGGGAGGCTCGGTCACGAGATCGATCTCGGGAGACGGTCCACCCATGTCCGGTTGGTCGAGCCACATCGTACCGTCCTCGGTCACCCGGTCACCCGGTGCGCCAAGGTTGATTCCAAGCACTTGGATTTTGCCACGCGTCTGCTCGACCGCGACCTTTCCCCACGAAGCCCACTGCTCGAACTCAGGAGGCATACTCACCAGCGCCACCGCCATCGGCAAGGGGTAGCTACAGGTGCAGCCATCGTAAAAGTAAGGGAGATTCAGCAGCCCGTTCGCCGGAATGACGCTGTTGGTGCAACCAGAGCGTGGCCCGCTGATATTGATGGTGCCACTTTCGATCTGCTTATCGTAGAAGGCCGGCGTTCCCGATCGCATCGTGTAGAGCAAGCCGTAGTCCAACCCGCCGTCACATCCATAGCTCTTCGGAAAAACCCGCGGCTCGGTTTCCAAGGTCATCGGGTTCGTCCGCTCACCCGCCTGCGGCGCGTCCGGTTTCCAGTCGTCCTTCTGTCCCGGAGGGCGATACTGACTCGGTTGGATCGTCTCGAGATCAACCTTGGAAAACGAAGACCTCAACTCGGGAGCCTCTTTCCCCGTCAGAATCCTCCCCGTGTAGACATCAGAGAAAACTGGCGGGAGCAAGCGGTAATCAACCTTGAAGTTGCGCGTCGTCTTATCAGTCCAGTCCTTCGGCGTCGAAATCATCACGCCATCGATAAATTTCGGTTGCGGTGATCGCTTAAAATGGCTCAGGGAGTCATCGAACCAGAGCACTCCCAGAGGACCGCGCACTCTTTTGTCCCGGCTCTCAGCCCAGTCACCTTCATAGTTGGCCGAACCGGGCAATGCCCCCTCGCGCGTGATCACTGTCCAGCCCGCGTCGGTCTCGGACCGCGTCGCGCCCTCCAGTTCGCTTTCCAAGGGAAGCTGCTTGCCCGATCGCGCCATCAACTTGCCACCAAAGGGCCGCAGCGATTCATAGACTCGTCGCAAGCCGGAAGGCTTGAGTGAAACCTCGTCACTGAGGACGATTAATCCCGCGAAGTAAGGTGGAAGCTCGACACCAGCGGGGTCGTCTTCGATAACCGAAAGCCGCTCATTCGTGGAGGAATTGATCCACCTCTCGTCCCGCAACGAGCGAACTCTTGCCCATCGCGAATCGACTGCGATCACGTGAAAGTCGGTTTCCGACAGCAACGATTCGATCACCTCTGAATCATTCCCGGTCCCCAACAGAAGCGCATAACCGTGCTTCTGATCGAGCTTCGCAAAGACGCTTGGCTCCGAGGCCTTGGCACGGCGCACCTTTGCAGACTGATGCTTGCTGGATTCGGCCGATCCCGTCCCAAAGCAGCTTAATTGGCCCTCCTCCGTCACCACGAAGAGTTTCCCGTCTGCGACCACCATCGAATGGATCCGTTCCGTCACGCCAGGATATCCCTCACTGAACTTCATCTCATGCCCCGCCACGGTAATCTTGCTCCGGATTCCCTCAACCCCCTTGAAATGTGGGTCACCCTCGTGAACCCGGTAGTTGACCGCCTTGTCGAAGAGCAGGCCCCGTCGCTTCAGCTTCTGCCGTTCGAGTTCGGACGGCGTCGATGCGAACCAGCCTCCCGGAAGTCGCCCCGGCGCGGGAAGTTCGAACGCCTTCAGCTCACCCGTTTTTAAATCGAACTCGGCCGGGTAAGCCTGACTGCTCGGAACGATCAGATGTCCGCTCTCATCATCGATCAAAAGGTAACCCTGCGGCGCCAGTCCACCGAAGGCCTTGGCATTGTGGGGATGAATTCCGTAGCGGTAGGACGAGCGGTCGTTCCGCCAGATCGTCTCTCCCGTTGCGGCATCCAGACAGAAAACAAAGGTCCCTTCCAGCGGCCAGACGCCGGCCGCAAAATAGACGCGACCATCGTTGAGAACCGCCCCGCCCCGAACCGGCCACACCGAAATTAAGCGGCCGTTCCCAAGCACTTTTCGCTCCGATGGCACCGCCCGCTTCTTCCAAACCAGCGCCCCGTCCGACGCGCTCACACAGTAGAGACATCCATCGTCAGAACCGAAAATAATTCTCCCTTTCCCGCCGACCGGGGCGAACCTCACTGGACCGTTCGTGAAAAACTTCCAGAGCTGCCCGCCCGTTTCGGTGTCGAAGGCCGTCACACTGTCGTCCAGTGACGATCCCACAAAGAGCCTTTTCCCGAGCACGATCGGTTCGTAACCCGCATCGAACTGTAAGCGATTATCACGGTAAGCCGGCGTGAGAGGTGGCAGCTCTCGCGACCATCGCAGATTCAAATCCGCCGCCAGCGTTTCAGCCGAATTTGAGGTGCGCCCCGTGTCGTGTCGCCACATCGGCCAGTCGGCCCCGACGGCCGCTCCGGAAAAAAACCAAGCCGCCGTCGCGCTTATTAAAAATGCCTTCGTTATCATAAAATTGATCCTTTTCTTGTTCATCAGTTCTCGTCGCTCGTTTTCCTCAAAACGAAAACACTCCCAAGCCCCAGTGCCAAGAGCACCCCCAAAACAGTCACGACCCACGGTTGATGGAATGAAAACCAAGAACGAGATTCGATCGCGACAACGGTCTCTTCCTGGAGGCCATCGGCAGCGCTCAAAGCTCCGATTCCTAAGATCGGAGGCAGGGATTTCTCCACGATCACTTCACTCCCCGCGATGGCCGCTTCCCAGTCCGCGGCGATCAGGAGATCGACGCCCGGGTTCTGGTTTTTGATTTCACAAGAACAGGCTCCGCAAAAATAGGAGGCATGCTCGAAGACATTCCCGCCATCGATTCCGCGACCAATGAGGGGCTCCAAGGCACGCCCACGCCCGAAGACCGGAAAAACCATCGGCTCGGCTGTGAACTCCCCGAGATCGTTCTCCAGGTGCAACAACATCTCGCGGAAAATCGACTCCGCCGTATCGTCTCTCGAAATTCGGATGAGAGAGAAAGCAATCTTCAGCGGGATTTTGGAACGGAGCGCATCGTCCGAATCGTGGCCGAGAGCTGGCGAAACCTCCCGGGCCTCTTCGACAGTCAGCACGCCCTCGGGAATCTTCAACTCGCCCTCGGCTTTGAGAAAGGCTTTCGCGATTTCTGAGGCCGCAAAATCATCCTTCTCCTGGTCTCCCGACTCGATCAGCACCCAGGTTGCGGATTCCCCCTTGAGAAGCCGGGTCACGATCTCGCGCCGCGCGGGAGAATTGACCAACACCTCGGCATTCGCCATCGTCAAGGCTCCGGACCAGATCGCGGGAACATCAGGCCCGGCCAATCTCGGTGGGTAGAAGAGCCGCATGGTCGCTCCAGTGCTTTCGCCAATATTCTCGGGATCGATCTGAACCTTTAAGTTCGCGGTTGCCGCATCAGGACCTCCTTTCGACTGCAAAAACGCTCTGACCTCCTCCTCCGCGGCGGACAGCTCTCCTCCCGCTCCGGGGACGATGACAATGGTGTAAGAGTCCGCGGCCCAACGTTCCAAGGCGAAGCGGAAAACCGGTACCTGACAAGCAAGCCCCACCGCCACGATCCCCATAAAAATTAAGGCAAGCAATCCCGCTGCACGGAATTTAACTCGCTTCCTTACCTTTATCACAACCTAACACTGGCATCTCCAGAACTGCTTGCAAAGCTCGCATTAGAACACCTCGTCGTAAAAACGTAAGCGTCCGAGCGGCCCAGTCCCTGTCGGAATTCTTGGAGGCTTGATTTTTTGGGTGGCCTTTGCCGCTATGCGGCTGCCGGAGTTTCGGAGGGGGCAGGAGCTTTCGCGGCTTTGTGGGAGGGAAAAAGAAAAAGGTGTGCGACACCCAGTAACCTTTTCTTGTATTCAATTACCTTAGGTATATGGGATTAGAGATGAAATCGGGCGAAAGAAAGCGGGGACAAAAGGCTGAACTGACGGATCTGGAGAAGGCGGATTGTCTGACGGGGAAGGCGATGGGCGGGATTGTGTTGAAGGCTCCGGGACACGGAGAGGGGAAGAGGCGGAGGTTTGTTTTCGCCGATCGAGAGTCTTGCTACCATGTCATGTCACGAGTGGCGGGCGGGGATTTGTTGTTTGGGTATACGTAAATGCCACGCATCTTCGTCCGGCAATGCAACAGCTCCGGCACGCTGGTCCGTGTTCGTGCGATCGTTCGATGGGCTGCCTGTCATTTCTCAGCGGTTTGTTCCTTTCACCACATCGTCCTTTTGATGTTCCCCTCCGGTCGCGGACCTCCTCCTGGGGCTGTCGCTCTGGGTTTTCACTACAAGTCATAAAGATTGTCTGTCGATCTAAATCACGGTGACCCCGGAAGAACACGGATTTTCAGCAGGTGTGATTACCTTTGAGCCACTTTGCTTCCACACACTCAGGCCAATTTTAATCTTGAAGAAGGCTATCATCCTCGATCGACTGAGACTAATGTCCCAAATGAACGCTCTTCCTCCTCCTCTCACCCGGACTCACAGGCATCGAGGGCGCCGTGGCGCTCCCAAGGGATTTGCGAGGAAATCCCTGCCCATCTTCCTCGCCGTGATCACCTTGCCCACCTCTCTTCGCGCGAATTCCGTCGAAGGCTATGCCGGAAGGGTCAGTTATGCTCCTGGTGAAGAATTAACTCTTCATGTCTCCACCGCCGCCCCGACATTTTCTTTCGAAATCGTCCGTCTCGGCGCCAAATCCGAATCCGTTCTCAAAGAGGATGCCATTCCCGGTGCCAAACACCCAACTCCTGAAAATGCCTCCTCCTACGGCTGCGGATGGCCCGCCTCCCTCAATGTTCGCATTCCCGCCGATTGGAATTCCGGCTACTACCACGTCACCCTCAGCGCGGGTGAGTCGAAAAGTTCGTGCTACTTCGTCCTTCGGGAATCTCCGGACGCGCTCGAGCCCGCTCCTATCCTGCTCGAACTCGCCACCAACACCTACAACGCCTACAACAACTGGGGCGGCTTCAGCCTCTACGCCTACAGCGGCCTCGGCAAAAACCAGGGACACCGCGTCTCCTTCCACCGCCCGCCCTCCAGCCTTTTTAGTAAGTGGGAACAGGTCTTCGTGACCTGGGCCGAGAACAACGGGATCCCACTCGCTTACGCCGCCAACAGCGATCTCGAATTCCACCCCGAGGTCCTCAAAAATCGCCAACTCGTCGTCAGCGTTGGCCACGATGAATACTGGTCTGCTCCGATGCGCGACAACCTCGAAGCCTTCATCGGCGAAGGTGGCAATGTGGCCTTCCTCAGCGGAAACACCTGCTGCTGGCAAGTCCGCAGCGAAGACGGCGGCAACGCCCTTACCTGTTGGAAACAAAACTACCATTCGGATCCGGTTTACGGAGTCCGGAAAGACTACGCACTGCTCTCGTCGCTCTGGAGCCACTCCCTCATCGGGCGCCCCGAGAACACCCTGACCGGAGTGGGCTTCCTTTGGGGGGGCTACCATAAAAGCCACGGCCAACACATGGATGGGTCCGGCGCCTTCACGGCCCACCGCCCCGACCATTGGATCTTCGAGGGGACCGGGATCAAACGCAACGACGCCATCGGAGGAAAGCACACCGTCGTCGGTTACGAATGCGATGGCTGCGAAATCGAGTGGCGCGACAAGCTTCCATTTCCGACCCACCGTGATGGAACCCCGAAGAATTTTCAAATCCTCGCGACTGCTCCCGCTCGCTGGCACCCCGATGATTGCCAATGGTATCACAAATGGGAAAACGGCCGCGAGGGAAACGCCGTCCTTGGGACCTACGAACGTGGCGGCACCGTCGTCACCACTGGGACGACCGACTGGGCGCACGGCCTCAGAGGCGGGGATCCCGTCGTCGAGCAGATGACCAAAAACATCATTAAGAAACTCTCCCAACCAAAGTGAGGTCCCTTTACATCTTCACCCTGTTCTCGCTATGGGCTGCCGCGAGCGACTTCGACTTCGACCACGATGGCACCGAAGAGCGCCTCGTGAAAGGCGAGCGGAAACTTGGTGTCGAGTCGTTCGACCGGAAATCGCAAACTTGGAAAGAGGCCGACTATCAACTCCCTCCGGGTATTCCTTTTTCCGCCCTCGAAACCGGCTCCCTCCACTTTCTCGATCTCAATGGCGACGGCTTCGAAGACCTTCTTTTCTCGGACGAAACCCAATTTCAGATCGCGCTCTGGTCGACCAAGGTCAGACCGGATCTCGGCTGGACGAAGGGATGGTCGCAGCCCGTTCGCTCCGGTAAAAGAACCGGCTCGGCAGGCGAACCCCCATCCCTGCGCGGTGCGGATCTTCGAATTGAAAAGGATGTCCTGTTCGTCACCGTGTCCAACAAGGAGCAAGCCCGCATCTCGCTCACAAGCCTCCTGGCCTTTGAAACGGCACCACCTTTGTCACCAGCCGACGCGCTTGGGACGTTCCGTCTCCCCGCCGGTTTTGAGATCGAACTCGCGGCCGCCGAACCTCAGATCGTCGATCCCACCTCTTTCCAATGGGGTGCCGACGGGCGACTTTGGGTTGTCGAGATGCGCGACTATCCGACTGGCATCGATGGCCAAGGGCAGCCCGGCGGCGTGGTGAAAGTGTTAGAAGATCACGATGGCGACGGCCGCTATGAAACCGCCACCGTCTTCCTTGATGACATCCCCTTTCCCACCGGGGTCATGCCCTGGCGAAAGGGCGTCCTCATCTCGAGCGCCCCCGATATTCTCTACGCCGAAGACAGCGATGGCGATGGTCGCGCCGACATAAAGGAGGTCCTATTCACGGGATTTTCGCCCGGAAACCAGCAGCATCGCGTCAATGGTTTCGAATGGGGATTGGACGGCTGGATCCATGTTGCCAATGGTGACAGCGGCGGTCTCGTTAAATCCCAAAAAACGGGGGCGGTTGTCAATATCTCCGGGCGCGACATCCGCATTCGACCGGACACCGGTGAGATCGAAACGGTCTCCTCCCAATCCCAGTTCAACCGCCGCCGGGATGATTTTGGGAACTGGTTTGGCAACAACAACCCTACTTGGCTTTGGCATATCGGCCTTCCCGAACGCTACCTTCGCCGCAATCCCAAGCTCGCCGTCAAAAGCCCGAAGCGCGTTCTCGCGAACTCCGAAAACTCGACCCGTGTCTTCCCTGCCAGCGCCCCTGCCCAGCGCCCCAATCAACCTTGGTCACTCAACCACGTCACGAGCGCCTGCAGCCCGTCGCCCTACCGCGATGACCTCTTCGGCGCGGACTTCACCACGAGCGTCTTCATCTCCGAACCCGTCCACAACTGCATCCACCGGGAAGTGTTGGAACCCCATGGCTCAGGCTTCAAAAGCGACCGGGCGGCGGGCGAAGAGGAGAGCGAATTCCTCGCTTCCACCGACCCTTGGTTTCGCCCCACGACCATCCGGACCGGACCCGATGGTGCGCTCTACTTCGCTGATTTTTACCGTCTCGTCATCGAACATCCCGAATGGATTTCCCCCGAAACCCAGGCCCGCCTCGACATCCGTGCTGGCTCAGACAAAGGGCGCATCTACCGCATCAGCCGAAAAGAAAAAAACGGAAATCCCCGCCGCCCCGTTCCCGATCTCTCTAAAATGACGACCCGGGAGCTTATTGACTCCCTCGAGAGCTCGAGCGGCTGGCAGCGGGATACCGCCCAACGCCTCTTGTTAGGAAGGGATCTCGACGAAGAGGAAACCTCCCAACTTGAATCCTTCTTGGGTCTCCGCCATCGCCCCGTCGTCCGCGTCCAGGCGCTCGCCACCTTGGGCATGTTGGGAAAACTAAAACCGTCCTCGTTGCTGAATCCCTTGGCAGATCGACATCCCGGCATTCGCATCGAAGCCCTCCGGCAAAGCGAACCTTTCGCCAAAGCTCGCCATGAAAAACTCTTCGCGGCGGTTTCCGGCCTTGCGCACGACGGCGACCCACGCGTTCGACTCCAAACCGCTTTCACTCTCGGCGCATGGCCCTCCGAAAAAAACATCCCGATCCTGTCACGGATTGCCGCTCGCGACGCCAAAGACGATTGGATCCGTGCCGCCGTCATGTCCTCGCTCCGACCCGATAGCGACCTTTTCACCACCTTGAACAAATCCGAAGAACTGAAGATCCCGATACCGAAATTCCTGAGCGAGCCAAGCACGGCCGACCGTGCCGAAGTCATCGCACGGTATGCTGACATCGCAAAAACGAAGGGCGATTCCAAACGTGGCCAAGCCCACTTCCAAACCAATTGCGCCATTTGTCACCGCTATCAGGGAGAGGGAAAGCAACTCGGTCCCGATCTCGAAATGGTGCGTGGAAAACCATCCGATTGGCTCCTCGGTGCCATCCTCGATCCCGCCGCTGCGATCGAGGCCCGCTACGCTGCCCACACCGTCACCACAAAGAAAGGGGAATCTTTGATTGGGATCATTGCTTCCGAAACCGCCAATAATCTCACCTTCCGCCTCCCCGGCGGGATCGACTACCCCATCCTCCGTTCCGAGATCCGCGCTCTCACAAAAACGGGCGCCTCGCTCATGCCCGCCGGCTTTGAGGCCGCCCTCGATCTTCAGGCCATGGCCGACCTCCTCGCCTGGTTGAATTCCGATTCTGCAAAATAGCGGCTCCGCAGGGTCCCTTCGCAAAGTCCTTCTCGGCACTCGCCCAACCGGTAAGCTGGGTTGGATTTTCATCCCGGTTCGAAATGAATTGAGATAATTCGGGTATCTCTGTGAGAGTCCGACGCTTCCTCTCGATTGATAGTGGGGAAATAAGCGCTCCTTAGCAGGGGAATCTGTTGGAGAGTAACTCCGCCTGTCCGGGAATGGCGCTACTGTTTGCCCCCGCTTTTAAGACGTTGCTCACAGGCATCAGCAGGAAAGTAGCTGCCTTCGTTAAGAAGGTGTGTGAGCTTCGCGACGGGCGTCGCTGGCGTCAGCAACTCGGCGCGGATTAATTCGTCGAAAATCCAAAGGGTTCCTTTTACCTCGATACCTCTTCTGGTGGCAGACTTCCGGAGCGCGCCGTCACAAGATAACAACGGAGCTTTGAGCTTTTCAGCCAGATAAAGAACAGAGCAATCGTTAAACTTGGCAGCTCGATTCACCTCATTCATGAGTGTCGTAATGTTTTCAATCTCAGCGAATTAAAACTCGTGAGCCGTGATATTTCCCGAATCAAAATGTGACAGAGTTTCGCGATGGGAACCCACTTGCAATTCTTCTTTAATGAAGATGCTCGTGTGAGTTTCAATCTCCAGTTGGAACCAAAGGTCGAGAAGGCCTGCGATCTCCAAATCGATGAATACGTTGGCATCTTTAACGGCGATTTTCATCTTTTACGTTCCAAATGATTAGCCCATCACCGCCATTGATTTATCAAACTCACGTTGCCTGATGTCCAAGAGTCCAGCGGCCTTCGCACGGGTGATCAGCTCCTCGGCTGCGGCGCGGTAGACGAGTTGGTGGAAGCGGGTTGCGGTCTCGCTGCCGTGCCATTGTCCGGGCTCACCGGTCTGATGCCACCGGTATTTGGTGCGATAAAGGAAGTCGAAGCTTTTGCGGCGCGAAGGAGTGATGATCTTAAGGTCTTCCAGTCGTCGCATAATCGCTTGTAGCGAAAGACCCCATTCTTCCTTGAGTGCCTTCAGCTCACCCAAAGTGACCTTTGAACGTTTCGAGCCAAACTCTTTGATGCCCTCGGCAGGCATAAGAAAGGCTCCGGCGAAGCGATTGCAGAGGGCTTCCTCTCGTTTCTTTTCCAGCCCTGCAGGGAGTCCTAAGACGAGGTGGCCCAGTTCGTGGGCCGCAGTGAAACGTTTACGGGGAAGATTCTCATTGAGGTGTTTCGCGAGAACAATGACCGGGATTCTGTCATCGGCCCAACCACAGAAACCGTCGAAGTGGCTGTTGGCTTCCACCTCTTTTACTTTCACCCCACCATGCTCAAGTTCCTCGTGGAGGTTCTGGATTGGATTTTGACCGAGCTTCCATTTTTGGCGCAACTTGACTGCCGACTGCTCTACTGCATGGGCAAGCTCAGAAGGATCGGTTAGTTGAGTGAGGTCGAATTTTTGCTTCTGTGGGTTCTTCAACCCAAGGATGGCTTCGACTTCGAGATAGCGTTCAAAGAAGTCGTGAGCTTCCTCTCGAATACGATCGACTTCCTTCTTTGTGCATTTGGTCCGTTTACGAAACTCGATTCCAGACAGTGCGACGGCAGTGGATCGGAAGAAGTAATCGTTATCGACATTCAAAGCCCGACCCAGTGCAATTAAGACGGTGGAGTTAGGCCCCATGAGCCCCTTTTCATACTTAGCCAATGCGGCGTGAGATACTCGTCCATCCAAGGCCTCTCCCAGAGCACGGAGAGAGAGCCCACTCATCAGTCGAGCTCGTCGTAGGCGGTCACCAAAATGCTGCTTGAGGGGATTCACTGGAGTGGTCATGGGTTTACAAAGTTATTAAAAGTGAGAAATCTGTCAACCATTGATTAGGGAGGGTGAGAAGGTCTGAACAAGAATAGTGGGGTTTGAACAAGTCAGGTTATGGGGTAGTTCGGAGCCGGCCTTCGAGCGCTCGGCGAAAAGCGATTAAGGCTGGGATATTCGTCATTGGAACGATTGCAGGTAGGGCGTGATGATTTTCTGCACTCGATTCATTCACGCATGAGGCATGATCTCCGCTGGCGTCACTCCGGTTCGGAGTGTTTCCCCAACCCCAACGGGGTTTCGTATTTCAGCCCAGGGTTGGCGGAGTGACACGGAGCCTACCCTGGGTCCCGAATCCGAAATGATTCCCAACCCCGAAGGTGGTTGCGTCCGTCCCCGCAGGCCTTCAAGCTCCGTCATGCCTCAATCGTTATCGCGCGTTCTGATCCATACCGTTTTTTCAACGAAGAATCGGGCTCCTTTACAACACCGTTGGGGACGGAGGGTGGAGGTGACCTAGGGTAGGCTGCGGCGAAACCCTGAAATACGGAACCCCGGTGGGGTTGAGATGCTGGCGGAGGGAGATTTCTTGGATGGGGAAAGTGGGGGAGCGGGTGTCGGAAGAGGCAATGAGTTTGCTGCTGTGAAAAATCTGCTTGCCGTGGAGCGCTGCCTTGCACGGCTCCGGCTGAGATTCGCTCGCTTGCCCCGCGGGTGCTCTTGCGATAGAACTCCGCCATGCGCGCTAGGGAAATCATTCCGTGCCTTCTCCTCCTTCCGTGGGCGATTCACGAGGCGGCAGGGGAGTCGCCCGATTTTAATCGCGAGATCCGGCCCATCCTCGCCGAGAATTGTTTCCATTGTCACGGCCCGGACAAGGAAGCCCGCGAGAGCAGCCTGCGGCTCGATACTTTCAAGGGAGCGACCGAAGGTGGGGAATTCGCCGATGCCATCGTTCCTGGAAAAACGGATGAGAGCGAAGTGATGGCGCGCATTCACGCGACCGATCCGGATGAGATCATGCCGCCTCCGGATTCGAAGCGCGCGCTCACCGAAAAACAGAAAAAACTCCTGCACGACTGGATCGCCTCCGGTGCAAAGTACGAGGAACACTGGGCGTGGGTTCCCCCGGTTCGCGCTCAAGCTCCAGCCGTAAAGACGAACGAGAAGGTTAACAATGCCATCGACGCTTTTCTTCTGCGCCGGCTCGAAGGGGAGGGGCTCAATTTCTCGGACCGTGCTCCTCAAGCCAATCTGCTGCGCCGACTCTCTCTCGATCTCATCGGTCTCCCACCCTCGCCGGATGATCTGGCCCGTTTTACCAAGGCAAGCGGGAGCGTCCTGCAAGGTTCCCCCCATGGAATGACGGAATTGGAAGCGGCCGCCTACGAAGCCGAGGTGGATCGACTCCTCGCTTCACCCCGCTTTGGCGAACGATGGGCCCGGCCTTGGCTCGACCTCGCCCGCTATGCTGATTCGAATGGCTTCCAAGCGGATCAAATCCGTCCATCCTGGGCCTATCGCGACTGGGTCATCGATGCCCTCAACGCGAACATGCCCTACGATCAATTCACGATCGAACAACTCGCGGGCGATCTCCTCCCGAAGGCCGATATTCGTCAGAAAGTTGCCACGGGATTTCATCGTACGGTCACCTGCAATGTCGAAGCGGGAGTGAGTCCCGAGGGCAATCGGGTCAACCAGGTCATCGACAGGGTGAACACGACCGCGACGGTCTGGCTTGGAATCACTCTGGAGTGCGCCCAATGTCACGACCACAAGTTTGATCCCTTCACCATGAAGGATTATTATTCGCTCTTTGCCTTCTTCAACAACACGCCCCTTGAGGTCCAACTTCCCTCCAACAAAAGCGACGTTTCCCACGACTTCGTCGGTCCTTACCTCGATCTGCCCCTGACCCCGGATCAACAAAGGGAAGCAGACGAACTCGACCAAAAGAGGGCCGTTCTCACTCGTGAAGAGGAGAAACTCAAGCAGGGATCAGAATCCGATTATGCGACCTGGGAAAAGACGACCGTCGCTTCTCTTGCAAATCAGCCGGAATGGCAACGACTGAAGGTCACGGAATTCAAGGCGAGCGGCGGGGAGGATCACGAAATTCTTGAAGACGACTCTGTCCTCCTGACTGGCAAAGTTCCGGATACCTCGACCTATACGGTCGAAGTGGAGACCGACCTCGAGAACATCACGGGGTTCAAGTTGGAAGCTCTCACGCACCCCGAGCTGCCCGGTGAGGGACCCGGTCGTGGAGATGCCGTTCGCTCCAATTTTGTCCTCCACGAATTTAAGGCTGCGCTGCGAAAGGATGGGGAAGAGGAGCCGATCGCACTGCAAAGTGCCTCTGCCGAGTTTTCACAAAAGAAGTGGAGTGTTGCGGGCGCAATCGACGGCAAGCCGAAGACGGGATGGGCGGTCAGCCCGCAGTTGGGTAAACCACACTGGGCCACCTTCAATCTCGCCCGACCAATCGCCAAGCTCGAGGGCGCGACTCTCGTTTTCCGGCTTGAGCAAAACTTCGGGCAGGGGCGCGTGATCGGCAATCTACGCCTTTCGGCAATCTCTGATCCCTCGGGCGCTGGCAGTTTCCCGAGCGAGATTGCGGCCCTCCTGAAAAAGCCAAACGCGAAACGAAACCCCAAGCAGCGCAACACCCTCAAAGCCCATTTCCTGAAATCGAATCCGGCTCTCGTGAAGCTTAAGGCCGAACTCGCTCGCCTTACGAAGGAGCGAGGCAATCTCAAGGCGGACCAGACCTTGGTGATGATCGAGTTGGAGAAACCCCGCAAGACCCACATTCTCAAGCGCGGCAACTTCCTCGCTCCCGATGCCGAAGTGCAAGCCCGTCCGCCCGCCCGGCTTCCCAAACTTGAGAAGTCCTCAAACCGGTTGGATCTGGCTCGATGGCTCGTGCGGCGTGACAACCCCTTGACCGCGCGGGTTGCCGTAAATCGTTGGTGGGCCGAGCTCTTTGGGAGCGGCATTGTCGCGACTCTCGAAGATTTTGGCACCCAATCCGAGCCTCCCACTCATCCCGAGTTGTTGGATTGGCTCGCCGTGGAATTTATGGAATCGGGTTGGAATATGAAGCACGTCCTGAAGACCATCGTCCTCTCGCAAGCCTACCAACAATCCTCTAGCTTCACTCCGGAATTATTGCAGAAGGATCCTCTCAACTTCCTCCAGGCCCGCGCCCCGCGTTTCCGGATGGATGCGGAACGCTTGCGCGATAATTCATTGGCGATCTCCGGGCTGCTCTCCTCCAAGATGCATGGCAAGCCCATCATGCCTTACCAACCGCCCGGCCTCTGGCGCCAGACCGGCCGCAACGAACCGAAGTGGGAAGAGCAGAAAGACGAGAACCGCTGGCGTCGCGGAATCTACATCGTCTATCGGCGGGCCGCTCCCTATCCCAGCATGGTCAACTTCGACGCCCCGGATCGTGGCACGTGCACTGTGAAGCGTCCTCGGACGAACACTCCCAGCCAGGCCCTCACGATGTTGAACGATCCTGCCTACGTTGAGATGGCCCTGGCCTTCGCCGACCGGATTCTCACCGAATCAGAATCACCCGGCGCGCGCGCCGACCATGCCTTCCGCCTCGCGCTCGCTCGATCGGCCACGGCCAAGGAGTTGCTTGTCGTTGAGGAACTCATTCGTAACCGTGAGACTCACTTCCAAGAGAACCAAGAGGCTGCTGAGGCGCTCTTGAATAATTCCAAGTTTGTCTACAAGCCAAAGCACAAAAACAGAATCGAACTCGCGACTTGGTTCAATATCGCAACAACCTTGCTTAATCTCGATGAGACCATAACGAGAAACTAGGGAACAATCGCGCGACACTTTACCGATGCAATTCAACTCACTCCAAAGCGAGAACCGCCGGCTCTTTTTACAGAAGTCTGGCTTCGGATTTGGTGGCGCAGCGCTGGCCTCCCTAATGAACCAGGATGCCGCCGCTGCCCCTGACACCCCCCTGGCAAAACTCGGGCTTCATCACGCTCCCAAGGCAAAACGGGTGATCTACATTCATATGGTGGGCGCTCCTTCGCATCTCGACCTTTTCGATTACAAACCCGAGTTGCAAAAGCGCAACGGTCAGCTTTGTCCCGACGAGTTCTTTGATGTCAACCAGCTCGCCTTCATTCGCGAGCAACCCAATCTCCTGGGGACTCCCAAGGACGAACAATTCGCCTTCAAGAAGTGCGGGCAGTCTGGCACGGAGCTCTCCAATCTCCTCCCTCATCTCCAGGGCGTGGCGGATGAGATGTGCTTCATCAAGACTCTCCACACCGAGCAGTTCAACCACGCCCCCGCTCAGATGTTTGCGCTCACCGGCTTCGAGCGCTTCGGGCGACCGAGCATCGGGTCGTGGGCCAGCTACGGCCTGGGCAGTGAAAATCAAAACCTCCCGGGCTTTGTCGTGCTCGTGACTGGCCAGGTCCTGGGCGCCGGAAACAGTGCCTTCGGAAGCGGGTTTCTTCCAACCATCCACCAGGGCATCGAGTTTCGCTCGAAGGGAGATCCGGTGCTCTACCTTTCCAACCCGGAGGGAGTCTCCCGTGGTGAGCGCAGGTTGGTTGTGGATGCCGTCAAGGACCTCAACACGCTCGCCCTCGACGACGTTGGCGACCCCGAGATTGCGACCCGCATCAGCCAATACGAAATGGCTTATCGCATGCAAACGAGCGTGCCGGAACTCATGGATATTAAGAGCGAATCCGAGCGTATCCACGAGATGTATGGCACCCAACCGGGTAAGAGCAGCTTTGCCAACAACTGCCTTCTCGCCCGCCGACTGGTGGAACGTGGGGTGCGCTTCGTGCAACTCTTTGACCAAGGCTGGGACCACCATGGCGGCGTGTTTAATGCGCTCCCGAACAAAGCGAAGCAAGTCGACAAGCCCATCGCAGCCTTAATCAAAGACCTCAAGGAGCGCGGTCTCCTCGATGACACCCTTATCGTGTGGAATGCCGAGTTCGGGCGTACTCCGATGGCACAGGGCACCTCTGGAGACGGGAAAGCGCGCAGCAAGGCGGGGCGTGATCACCACAAGGAAGCCTACACCGTCTGGATGGCGGGTGGCGGAACGAAACCGGGACATGTCTACGGTGAGACCGACGAACTGGGCTACGGGATCGCGCAGGATCCCGTCCACGTCCACGACTTCAACGCGACCATTCTCCACCTCCTAGGCATCGACCACGAGCGCCTGACCTTCCGTTACCAAGGCCGGCAGTTCCGGCTCACCGATGTGCACGGGAAGGTCGTCAAGGGGGTTCTGGCTTAGGAACGACTCCGAAATTAATGAAGACATTGCACTCGATCTCAGGCCCGTCAGCTTCGTTCGACTTCTCCTTGAGCAGCCCCTACACAAGGAGAAGTCTGCCTCACTGACAGTCCCGATCTCTTCGCACAATATCCTCATTAATTCCCTCGCCGTTCCTTAGAGCCCTTCTCAAAAATACCGGATGGTTGTTGAAATCATATTTCTACTGCTAACTGCTAGGGAATTACTTTTTGGTCGCTTGAAGGCGTCGTTGAAGAGAGAGAGGGGGGGGGGGCAATGTAAGCGTCCGAGCGACCCATCATGATAGAGATAGGCGGGTTTCGGATTGGGCTTATGATGCCGTCCATGTCTACCCGACGTCACTACACCCAGCA
>Ga0222650_1000156_pt1 | contig 61692 bp, 48 predicted proteins | sample AntAcemetagen367_FD_179820 | JGI IMG/M metagenome (GOLD analysis project Ga0222650, IMG submission 179820) | Saline water microbial communities from Ace Lake, Antarctica - #367 | ecosystem: Environmental > Aquatic > Non-marine Saline and Alkaline > Saline | place: Antarctica: Ace Lake... | reverse complement strand
GTCCAGATTCTTACCGCCGGCATTCTCGCTTTCTCCGGAATCGTAACCAGTGAACTCGCAACCGGTGGACTTGCTCTCACCGGAACGATGTTCCTGATGGCCGGCATCCTGACCGCCTTCCAAGGCCTCCTCATGGAACACCGCGTTTACAAGCAGATGAAAGCCAAGCGCTCTCTTCCGGTCAGCGAATCCACCAACGAATTAAAAGCCAGCGAGGAATTCCTCCCGAAACGCAAAGGCCGTCTCAGCGCAAGCCTTGTTGCCTAATCAGACCCACAAAGCCAAGTGGCCGAAACTTTCCACCTCACGGAATCTCGATACCTCCCTCCCTTTGCGGGATTCGGCAGCGAAGAAGAATTCGGTGAAAAGGGCTTCTCCCACACCCCAAGATTCTTCGGCTAGAACCACATCATTCCCAAACTGGAGAAGATTAACAGTGACATCTCAAAAAGGCCCTATTCCCGCTCTTTTTAGCCAAACCTCACGAGTTGGCTCGGCGGCGGCGCCCTTCGCTGGCTCCCTACTGGCACCTCGAGATACCGCTTACGAGTCATCTTTTAGATCAATTGGGGCTTTCAATTCCTTGGAAAGATTCACGGTTGGCGCGGGCAGTCTCCCGTGAGACACTCATATCACATGAAAAAGTTCATCCCCCGTGGTCTCATCAAAGGATTCCTGGGTTTGCTCCAGGAGAATCGGGGAATGCTTGTCATTCTTACCGTAGTGGTTCTCCTATTTTTGGGGCTCTTGATGTTTTTGGCACCTTCCTATCGTGATCCGGCTTCGCGACTTTATTCATCAAGCCTGGGCTATCCTGCGATGGTTCGAAAGATGGGCCTGCCCTTGAAAGTGGAGGTCGCAGAAGTCACAAGAGATAACTTCGACCGCAGCCTCCTCGGTGAAGGAGCCTGCGCGAGTGAGCCCATCCTCGTATCCATTGTCCCCATGGCGATTGTTACCGAAGTGCTCGTCCAAACGGGTGACTTGGTCAAAGAAGGTCAGATTTTGGCACGTCTGGACCCCAATCTCGCGCTCATCAAATTAGAAAGCGCCAAGCTTGCCGTCTCCACGGCCTCGGCGGAACTGGCGCGGGTGAAAGCAGGGTCGGCCTACGTGCTCGCCCAGGAACGACCCGAGATGGAGAAAATTAACCTCGAGGCAGAGAAAAAGCGGGCCACCCTTGCCAAAGATACCGTGGAACGCTTTCGGGCCGCCTTTGCCCGCGGAGTGGTCGCAAAGACAAAGCTTTTGGAAGCTGAGAAGACTCATACCAACGCTTTGCAATCTCTCGCCGAGGCCAAGCTGCGCAGTAAAATGGCGGAGCTCGGAGTTTCCCAAAGTCTCCTAATTGCCGCGAACGCGGTGAGCGATGCCAAAGAGGCTGTCGCCCACCGTCAGGCCGAAATGAACAACTATGAAATCCTCTCGCCCGCAACTGGCTTGGTCGAGCGAGTCCTCATCCGCAAAGGGGAGTATAATCAGGATAGCGGTAAACCCGGAATGGTGGTGGCCCTCGGTCTGTGGTTTGACGCTTATTTTGACCAATCAGATTTTTCGTTAGTGAAAGAAGGCATGAAAGCTGAAGTACGGCTTGAATCGTACCCGGGTCGGCTTTTCCAAGCCGAAGTTCGTAGGGTCATTCCTGTCGTGAGTTTCAACGAGGGGGGGCCGGAGATTTCACGACCGCTTCGGCCCCGTGGATCCGGGGCGCCGGAGTGGGCCGCGACCTTTAAGGCAGAGTTGATCATTTTGGAGGATCCCACTGAGGTGCCGGTGGCCATGGGGATGACGGGTTTTGCAAGAATCAAGGCGGAGCGCGAAGGCGTCGCCATTCCCAGAGCCGCACTCGTTTCAGTCTCGGCGGGCAGTGGTTTGGTTTACTTGGTCGGGGAGGGGGACACGTGGTCGGCTCGCGAAGTGAAAGTCGGAATGCTCAATGAAACACAGGTTGAAATTCTCGAAGGTCTCGCGCCCGGGGAAAAGGTCATAACATCCGGTCACTGGATGTTACGTGAAGGTGATGAAATTTCGGTGGAGGATTAATGATGGCAAGGTTTGCAGCACTGGCATTTATCGGTCTGGGTTTGCTCATGGTCGTAGCCTCACTGGTGCTTCCTTGGTTCGTCCTAGCCAGCGGTTGGGCCGATTCGGGAGAGCTCATCACCCGCGATGCGGGTGCCACCGGTTGGTTTCGGATGGGCATAATCGGCATGCTGGGCGCCTTACTTTTAGGGGGATGGACATTGCGTAAGAAGGGAGTTTTGAACGTTGTGGTGGTGTGGGCGGCGGTTCTTTTACCGATTTTGCTCTGGTTTCCCCAGTGGGTAATTGTGCACGATAGCGAGACCTCGGGTGAGGCGGCTTGGTTGCAGCAACAACATGACAATCTGACTTGGCTGGGCGGAGATGTTTATCGCGCTCATTCCGAGCGCGCGATCGAAGCGGGGATGGCCTTGAACATGCAGGATCCTCCTCTGAAGCTCGCCGCTTTTCGGGCCCCCATGGTCGGGGTGACTTCGTTGGGGATCGCGGAGGTCCCGGATTTGATTTGGTGGTTTGGCTACAATCCGGCCTTTTCGCAATTCGCAGGGAAAGGATGGTTTATGGCGTGGATGGGAGTGCTTTTTATGGGGATGGGCGGGTTTGGTTTTTTAAGAGGGGCGGAAGGGAAAAGAAGGAGGGCTCTTTTGAAGCAGGCGGCCTTGGCCGGAGGGGCGGTGACGGGAATCGTTGCAATCGCCGGGTTCGTCCCGATCTGGGCCGCCGGAAGTTCTTTAACAAAAGCCCGCACGCAGACCTTGGCGGGAAATTGGCAACCCGCGATCGCTTCGCTCGACCAAGCGGAGCAATGGATGCCGGCGCTAGCTTTTGATACCGGGATCATTTTTCAGAGAGGTCGTTTGGAAAGTCTCATGGGACGATCAGGACCTTGTGCGAAAATCTATGAAGTTTGGGAGTTGGAGAAAGCCGGGCACGGTGGTCGGGCCAAGTTAATCCTAGAGGAGCTGGAATTGAAACGTGATTTACTGCCCCGGGTTTGGGCCCGCGAGCTTTCGCGGAGTTGGATCCGGGTTGCCGTTGATGATTTCAACTCGGGAAAAGTGGGCAAGGCGGGAGCTCGTTTTGATTTGCTCTATGAGAAAGAACCGGTGGCCCTGCAGATCGGATTTCATCGCCAGCTCATCAGTCTTCAAAAGGACGTAGTCGTGGAGAACCGGGAATGTCGGGAACGGATCGAGAAGGTCTACGGGACCTTTTTGCGAAGGGAAAAGAAGGGCGTGATTGCCGCTTCTTGGTGGATGCTCTCGCAAGGAGAACTGACGGCAGGAAATGAAATGGCCGCGCTCCAAGCACGCCGTAGATCGAAAGGGCTTTAATGGCATTTTCAAAACAGCGCGGATTGATTTGGGGTGCGGTGGCCGGGCTGGTCGTGTGGTTACTTGGGACGGGGTTATCCTCACCAGAACCGGAGGCACGGAAGTTTGCCTTCTCGGAGGAAGCGAAGTGGATCCGCGTGGCCGACGACACGCAACGAACCGGGTGTTTTCGGACCGATTTTGATTTGAACGCAGAGGTGCAGCACGCGTGGGTCGCGGTCGCGGCAGAAGGTGGCTTTGAACTTCTCTGCAATGGGAATCCAGTGGGTGCGTTTTCCTACTGGCGCCCGACACGGCCTTTTCAAAACGGCCTCACAGAAAGGGGACAACGGGCCGTCACGACCGACCCGGCGATAGCGATGAACTTCCCTCGTGAGTATCAATGGGCCGGACATGCTAATCATCGCATTCCGGTTTACTTCGATCTCCGACCTTTTTTGGAGGCTGGTCCAAACACCTTGTGTGTCGAGATTGAAGCGCGTTCAACGGGCGCCTCGTTTTGTTTGGCGGGAAATGTGCACTTGGAGAATGGCGAACAAGTGACCTTGTCGAGCAATGGTACCTGGAAAGGTGAGCCTGTTCCCAAGGGTCTGCGGCAGCGTGAGTGGATCGATGTGGAAGAGGAAGTGCCGCATTGGGAGAATGCCAAGGAAGTGCCGGCCCCTGGAGGTGGCATGATGACTTTTGTGCCGAGAGGGATGTTTGAAAGTCCCTTTAATGGTGAATGGCTGATTGGCAATCGGGTCGGCGAGAGAGCGGGCCAGTTGGCCGGACAGGACTTTGTTTATGAGTGGGAACAGGACGAAGGTATCGACGATGCCTGGGTGAGAGTGGTTTCGCGCGCTCCTTACCTGTTGTGGGTTAACGGTGAAGTGGTGCGTCCTGCAACGCGGGAGAAGCGGGGACTTGGAAACGGCGGGTGGCTCGTGGGCTGGGAGGGCCGGAGACCGCTTGCCACGCCCCCAACCTTGCTCGATCCGGATGAAACCGGAAACTACTTTCTGGGACACCGTTTTGAAACCCCCCGTCACGGAGATCCCACTGCCAATGATTTCAAGCGCTATGAAAACATGCTGAATCGCACCCGCGAGCGCGCCAGCGCGACAAAACAGGGTGAGGGTTTGGATGACACCTATGCCGAGAAGGAAGGCAAAGGTCGGGCGAGCGATCCGAAGGGATTTCTTGAGGAACCCGAGGGGCGGGTGCCTCCTGAAGTGAGCCGACTCCGGGGAGGTGAGGAGTTTCATGGTTATGCCGTGGGGGCCTTGCTGAAGAAAGGCGGAAATGAAATCAGAGTGAGGATTTTAGCCGAACCGGAAGTGGGCTATCACCGCAGTCGCCCGGTGAGCGTGGCCGTAGACGGGAAGATTTTTGGAGGCGAAGGAGGCAAAAAAGAGATTCACTCCGGCCCGGGTTGGAGAAGCGAATGGGAGGGCAAGGAATTTCAACTGGTAACCGGAGCGAGCGCGGGGCGGGCGGGTTCGGCGTTTCCGAAGTTGAAGTATATCGGGGAGGCTCGATCCGGGAGGTCTTGGAAAGTGGAGGCTGCCGGAGCGGGATTGATTAGCTTTCTTATGATTGGTTTTTTCAATCGAAGAAGCGTGCGCGGAGATCGATTCGCTTTCGGGTTTCTGGCGGTCGTCGGGTCTCTTATTTTACTGAAATTCAGTTTTCACGAGCGAAGCGAGATTCTTTGGTTCCGTGACGGAATGTGGACCTGGTGGTTTTTGGCGGGCGGACTGGCTGGTGGGTCCTTACTGCTGTTCATGGGGCGGGAGAAAGGGAGCGGAAAGTGGCGCATGCCAACTTGGATTTTGATGGGCGGGGTGGCGGTGCTGACTCTTGTCTTGCGAGGTTGGGAAGTCTCCAATCAGCCCATCGATGACGACGAGTATGCTTCGATTCAGGCGGTGGTCGCGATTGCCGAAACGGGTCTTCCTGAGATTGGTGATGGTATTTGGTATAGCCGGAGTCCGCTCTATCATTATCTCGCTGGAGTGGTCGCCGCACTCTTCGGAGTGAATTTGTTTGTCCTACGAATGCTTTCAGTCTTAACCGCGGTTGTCACGGTCTGGGTCGTTTGGCGGATGGGCTTGCGTTACTTTCACAGTCGCTGGATTGCGGGGGCCGCGGCTCTTTTATTTGCGCTGCATCCTTTCCTGATTTTCAGCGGTCATATTGCCCGTTTTTATCAACAGCAGCAACTTTTTGTGCTCTTGTTGATTGACTTTTTTCTGCGGGGATTTGTGGTGGCCCGGGAATGTCGCTGGCGGATTTGGGCGGTCTCTATTTTTGGAGCGGCGGTGCTGAGTCAGGAGATTAGTATCGCAATGGTTCCAGTCCTTATGGTGCTTTACGTGTTGTTTGGACGTAACGTCCCTTGGCGATGGGAGGTGAAAACCGTCCTTACGGTAGTCATCGTCGCAACCGTCGTGGCGGGAAACATTATTCTGTTCCAATTAAAATGTCTCACAAGGACCACCGGGGTTTCTCCGAATGTCGAGGCGACAATTGCCCCTACCTTTTGGGAGCAAGGAAATTTGCTTTCAATGTTTGTGGGCTACTCGCGGCTTCATGTGGTGCTAAGTTTTTTCTGGCTCGTGGGATTTTTGAGTTCCCTCAAAAAGGGAAACCGTCTCGTGATTTCACTCTATGTCTCTTTGCTGGTGGCGATCTTGTTTCTCAATCTATTGATCACCTCGGTAAGCTTCCGCTATCAGTATGCTTTGATTCCGCTCTGGATTCTTCTCGGGTGCCACGGAATATGGGTGACCTTTGAGTGGCTGGGACGTTGGTGCCAGTCGCAAGGCGGAGCCCGACTCCTGCGAGCAAGCGCGTTGGGAGTCGTTATTCTCAGTTGGAGCCCGTGGCGCATCCTCGATTCTTATGATGAGAAACTCCTCGGAGATCCAATCTCGGGCTTGCAACACGTTAAAGCGAATCTCAGAGAGAACGACAAAGTGATGATCACCGAGCCTCATCCACATGCGGCCAAGATGGAGTTAGGAAGAGTCGACTACGACCTTGTCATTCCCATTCTCTATGATTTCACCTATTCCGATGAAGGTCTCCTTAGGGATCGAAATGGCGACGCAGAAGTCGTCAACCGACTCGCGAGGCTGCAAGAGATTTTCGCAACCGAAGATCGGGTCTGGATTTTATTGAACCGCGAAAAATTCCGCTCTCGGAAAAAGAATATCCGTTGGGAATATCCGGGCGCACGGGAGGAACTTTTCATCCGCGAGAACTGCGAGTTGGTTTTCCGTTCCTACCTCTGGCATGTCTATCTCTGGGATCAGGGGACCGGGAAATACCGTCCGTTTCGAAGCGAACCCGGTGGCTGGAGCGAGTAGATCTTAGAGTCCAACTTCCACCTTAAAGAACGCGCGCCGCTTCTCGGTCTGGCGGGGAACGATCCACCTTGTCGTCGTGACCGTACCGTCGATAAGAGTCCAGTTCATGAGGTCCTCGGACACCGAGATTTGGTAGTTTGCAGCGTTCAGATCGGAAGTCCAGGAAAGCTGGAGTGCCCCGTTGGCAGGGTGAAGGGCGAGATTTTGAACCGGTTTGGAGAGTGCCATGAGGTAGGCAGATCCAGAGGAGCTTCCGGAGTCGTCATCTTGGACCGCAGAGGCGAGGAGTCTCCCGGGCAGAAGAGTGAGAGAACCGCCGAAGAAATCAGCGGCAGCGGCATCCGGTGAGAAAAAAGACTTGAGTAAAGTGCCCTTTGCGGCACCGAAAAGATCGGCACGACCCACTTCGTTTTTGAGGCCATCGGCGAAGTCAGAACCAACGAGAAGGTAGCGATCGTTGAGGGAGACTGAAATACCGAAGTGATCGTATTCCTTGGGATCTGACGCCGTCATCCTACGAATCAGTTCGCCGGCTGCGATATCAAAGTAAAAGGCGGCCCCACTGTCGACGATGGTGTTGTCAGCGAAAGAGGCTCCGATGAGAGCTTTGCCATTGGAGACGGCGACCGAAGTGCCGAAGACGTCACCGGAATTGTTATCGCCGGTAAACTTTTGGACGAGTCCGCCATTGGTGTCGAAGAGATAGGCGGCTCCGCTGTCAGACGCGGCGCTGTCCTCAAAAGGAGAACCAATGATGAGGTGGGTTTCATCGAAGTGAGCGGAGGCCCCGAATTGATCGAATGTTCGTCCGCTGATGGGGAGGAGAATTTTTAGGGGACCTCCTTCCGAGTCGAAGAGATGAGCTTGTCCCGAGGACTCTCCGTTGGGATCAGCCAACCAAGCGGTAACGGCAAGGCGGGTGCTGTTCATCGCAACGGCTTTCCCAAATTGATCTCCGACATTGGCTCCGCTGAGTTTCTTGATAAGAGAGCCCGTCTTGAGATCGAAAAGGTAAGCTGATCCGGAGTTGGAGCCCCCATCATCATCAAAGCGGGCCCCGATCAAGGCGCGACTGCCATGGATCGAAAGTGCCGCTCCAAATTCATCGCCACGCGCTCCATCGGAAGCGGTGAGCTTGCGGAGGAATCCACGAGTTGCGGCGTCGAAAACATAGACCGACCCCGAGGCCGAACCATGGTCATCATCGCGGGGTGATCCGATGATAATGAAACGGTCATTAGCAGCGACGGCCGTTCCAAAGCGGTCGAGTGCCGCTCCGTCGGGCGCAGTGAGTTTCCCAGCGAGAGAAAACGCTTGGACCGTGATCGACAAAGCAAGAGTAAGAAACAGGGTAGGTAATTTCATAGCGCGTGAGTATGGGGGGCTCGACCCTCTTGTGTTGGCATATCGGGTGCCAAGTTCACCCGCCTCCCGCTTTTCCTCGGTAAGATCAAGGCTTGGGGCAGGATGAGAGTGACTGCCGGAGTTGTCGGGACCGTATAAAATACTGACCCAATTCGCTCAGGCAGGTATTTTTTGCACTTTTATAAGGGACAAAGGCGACGATCGAAAAGGTCACGATTGTTCCGGCCTGAACCTCTTCCTTTCTGGGGGATTGCCTGATTTCAAGATTGGCGGAGGGAGCGAGAGCCCAGAGACAAGTTCCCCTATTTCCGGTGAGGTAGAATTGGCCGGGAACGGAGGGCTCGTAGTGGACGCTGGTGCTGGTGCCATTAACCGTAACCCGGTGGCACCGGGACAGCACCGATGAGCGCGATCACTGCGATGATCTCGACGCTGCTGGTGATGTCGGGATTGAAGGGAGGTGCAAAGTTAAAATCGGGGGGGCGGCAGAATTCGCTCCGGCAATGGTCTGGCGAGGATGGGCCTGGTTGAGCGCACCCGGGTCCCGTTGATAGGGTCGATGGGGGCCGGTCCTCCCTGGGCGGCGTATTGGTCGAGCTTGATGCCGACGACGTAGGACTCACCGCGCTGGAGGGTGACCGTGATCTTATCACTTGTGAGAATGGACCCCGAGGCGGGAGTGTCGGTAGGCACAATGCCCGCCTTTATCTCATCAATTTCCACGACGGTGTTATCTTCTATCGCCATCGCAGAAAAGAAGACCGAGCAATAGTCTTGGTTGCTATTGTTGTTCCGCATCGTCGCAACCCGGAACTCCCGACCAAGAGCGGCACATCCCTTTGCAGTGAGCGATGCTCCCTGAAAGCCTGTCTGATGTCGGATGTTCGCGTAGATCGGCGCACTGGCAAAAATGATCAAGCCATCGGTTACCGGCCGGTTCAATTTTGAGGTTCTTATCACGTGGCCGGTCCCAGTTAGCGAGGTCAGTTTGTAGGCACCGCTTGCGAGTCTCCCCAGCAGATGAATCATTGGAGATGAGTTGGAGAGGGAGGTGTCAAGAATTTCGTGACCTGCTCCATCGGTCACAGTCACTGCCACCGAATCCTTTGAGGGTGTCGAAAGGACAAGGTAGTGTCGGTCAAAATCTCCTGTGTCCCCTCCTCCGTTGGCAAGACCGTAGTAAATGGGAGGAATAAATTGATGCGCATCGAGTTGGGCCTGTGCCAATTGGATAAGAAACTGCATGGCAACCAAGACGTAGCCAAAAAAGGGTTTCATCGCGTCCACGAGGGTGCATCACCCATGCCAAGAGGGTTCACCCTTATTTCACAAAATTCTTAAAACACTTATTTATAGATTTTTAAGAATATCTCCGCCAAATCCACTCTCGCTTAGCCTTCCAAAGAACAAGGTAAATATGACAGCATCGCTCCGTAATCACCGTAAAATTTGGGGTGTCCCAAAGCAGTCCACATGATCAGTGATTTCCTGCTCAAACTGAACTATCGCTGACTTTTCGGAAACCAGTGCGTCGTCTTTTTGCAAAAGCCAACTAGTAAAAGCATGAGGGGAACTTCAATCAATACTCCAACCACCGTCGCGAGGGCGGCACCCGAACCGAGACCAAAAAGAATGACTGCCGTGGCGATCGCAACTTCAAAGTGATTCGAGGCTCCAATCATCGCGGAAGGGGCCGCGTCCTCGTAGGGGGAACTTGAGCATCTTGGCCGCCAAATAAGTGATCGCAAAAATGAAAACTGTTTGAAGAGCCAGTGGAATCGCGATCCAGAGAATGGTGAGAGGATTCTCCAAAATAGTGGCACCTTTGAAGCTGAAAAGGAGGACCAGAGTCGCCAGGAGAGCCACGATGGAAACCGGGGAAAGATACTGCAGGAAGCGTTCCTCAAACCACTCCTGCCCTTTCACCTTGAGGATCCACCTTCGTGAACAATATCCGGCGAACAAAGGGAGCGCAACGTAGATCAATACCGAGAGCAACAAGGTCTCCCAAGGAACGGGCATCTGATTCACGCCCAGAAGCCACCCACCCAACACGCCATAGAGCCCAAGCATAAGCAGGGAATTCACCGCAACCATGATCAAGGTAAGCCCTTGATTTCCTCTTGCCAAAGACCCCCAAACCAGCACCATCGCGGTGCAGGGCGCGATCCCGAGCAGGATCGCTCCCGAAATATACGACCGATAAAGCTCAACCTCCGTGCCGTCCTTCACGATCTCGGTGCCCGGAAGGAAATCTTTGAAAAACACGCCTAGGAAGAGCACCGCGAACCCGAACATCGTGAAGGGCTTAATCACCCAGTTTACCACCAGCGTCAGCAAAACCGGTTTCAGATTCCCGCCCGCCTTGATCGCCTTGCCAAAGTCGATCTTCACCATGATGGGATACATCATGAAGAAGAGGCAGACCGCGATTGGCAAGGAAACCACCGGTGCGCCATTCACGACGATAGACATGCCATCGAGGGTCTGGGTGATGCCCGGGGCAACCTTGCCCAGAGCGATTCCCGCTACGATGCACAAAAACACCCAGAGGCTGAGCCTCCGTTCAAAAAGGCTCATTGAGCTCGTGTCGACATTCATACGGTTGTTACAAAATTCACGGTGTCGTCACCCTACCTGATGAACTGACAAACCGAAGATCTTTCCCGTGACATCTCGCGGAGGATTCATCCCCGCTCAAGCCCAGCCAGAATGAAAAAAGAAACGTCGTCGCCCTCAGCATTCGTGACCGCCCCCTTCCTCACCATCGTGGAGAGTTCGTCGATCTCCTCCATACTCGTGACACCAAAGAAAGAGAGTCCGCCAACCCCATCATGAATGTTTTTCTTGTATCACGTGATTCTTCGTCATTCTTAAATGATCTGGCCTCAAAAAATACAACTTTCCTCACCATTTAAACTACTGACCATCAACAAATAAGACTTTTCTAGCCTCATTAGTGATCGGATAACGCCCATAATCATGAGTTTCGTCAAAAATGAACATGAGCGAAAATCATGGGTGATAGGTTTTCTTAAAAATCTTTGTGGTATGGAACCGGCTCATGGGGTGGTCCCAACCGCGGGACAGACACCATGATACGCAAAGCCACACTACTCTCACTCACCGCACTCGCCCTGTGCTCATGTAAGGACGACCCAAGCAGTTCCGCCACAACCGACACGCCGGTAACAGAGTCAGCTCCCCATACAACGAGCACCACCCCGGTGAAAACACCCACCACCCCACATTCTCCAACCTCGACCGGCACCACCGAACTCGCGCTTGAAAAAGATTCCCTAAAGTTTGGATTCATTAAGCTCACCGATTGCGCACCCCTCGTGATCGCCAAGGAAAAAGGCTTCTTCGAGGCGGAAGGCCTCTCCGTCGAAGTGATCGCCCAGCCGAACTGGAAACAGCTCCTCGACAACGTCATCACAGGCGAACTCGACGGCGCTCACATGCTCTCCGGTCAGCCCATCGCCGCCACCATCGGCTTCGGCACCAAGGCTCACATTGTCACTCCTTACACTCTCGATCTCAACGGCAACGCCATCACCGTCTCCAACGAGATCTGGGAAGGGATGCAAGAGAACGACGAGAACCTTCAGTCCGATACTCCCCCACATCCCATCACCGCAGATTCACTGAAGCCCATCGTCGATGCTGCCAAAAACTCCGGTAAAAAACTCCCCATGGGCATGGTCTTCCCGGTCTCCACGCACAACTACGAGATCCGCTACTGGCTCGCCGCCGCCGGCATCAATCCCGGCATGTATACCTCCACCGATCTTAAGGGATTCACCGGTGGTGATATCGAACTCTCCACCACTCCTCCACCTCAAATGCCCGCCACTCTCGAGTCTGGCAAAAACGTCGCCTACTGCGTTGGCGAGCCCTGGAACCAGCAAGCAGTCGCCAAAGGAATCGGCGTCCCCGTCGTCACCAACTACGACATCTGGGCTAACAATCCTGAGAAGGTTTTCGGAATCACCAAAGCCTGGGCGGACGAAAACCCCAACACCCTCCTCGCCGTCACCAAAGCCCTCATCAAAGCTGGTAAATGGCTCGACGCCACCGAGGGCGGCATCCTCATCAACCGGGAGGAAGCTTGCCGCATCCTCTCACAGAAGAACTATGTCGGTGCAGACTACGACATCATCAAGAACTCCATGACCGGCTACTTCTTCTTCCAGAAGACCGATAAGCGCGAGATGCCTGACTTCAATGTCTTCTTCAAATACAAGGCCAGCTATCCCTACTACTCAGATGGCGTTTGGTTCCTCACACAAATGCGCCGTTGGGGCCAAATCACCGAACCAAAGTCCGCCCACTGGTATGCTGAAACCGCCAAAAGCGTCTACCTCCCCGAGGTTTACATGAAGGCTGCCAAAATGCTCATCGCCGAAGGCTCACTCACCGCTGACGAAATCCCAGCCGATGACTTCGACGGCTATAAGGACCCCACCATCGAATTCATCGACGGCATTGCATACGATGGCAAGAAGCCTCTCGAATACCTCAAGGCCCACGCCATCGGTAACAAGGACTGATCCTGCGACCGCCCTTCCCGTGATCGGGCCGCCGGAGATCCCGGGGCCCAATCGTCACTTTTTTCCGCGCCCTCGACCTGTTTTCGAGCGCCCGACGGTTCCTCTCCGGTCAATCCACCGGCCCAAATTTCCCTTCTCAAATGGCTGATTCCACAAAAGACAAAATCAAGTACGGTCTCCTCAAATTCATCGACCTCAGCGGCTTCAAGGTCTTTGACCCCCCGGTCCGCCTCGCCTTCGGAGAAGACCCCAAGAAACAACTCAGCGACATCGGGAAGTTCATGATCCTTCCCATCATCTTCGTCTCTCTCTGTATCTTTATCTGGAGCGTCGTTGCTCCCACTCACAAAACCAAATCAGGCACCGTCCCTACCCCCTCCATGGTCTGGGACTCCTACGAAGAAAATTCCCGCTTCAGCGAGCGTGAAGACGAGAAGATGGAAGACTACGAACTCACCGGACAAGAGCGACTCAACCGAATTGAAGAAGTGAAAGGCCTCCTCGCAGAATTCGAACTTAAGTCGACCGAGCTCGAGATCGTTTCCACAAAGGTATCCGAAGAAGGAGCTGCGATCACCGCCAAAAAAATTGCTCCTCTTAAGATAACACTCGAAACCCTCCGGGCTGAAATCAAAGCCGCCAAGGCAAGCCGCAAGCTCGAACTCGAAGCCCTCGCCGGACAAGTCGCCGCAGGACAAGCCTCCACCGACGCAATCCTCGTCCTCGTCCAAAAACAACGAGACCTAGCCGAAAGCGAAAAGGAAGAACGCCGAGAGATCGACGACCAGATCAAAAAGATTCGAGACGATCCTCCCGAATCCATCAAAGCCGCTCAACTCGCAGCCAATAAAGCAGCTGATGAAATCCAACACTTCAAGAAGCGCTTCGCCATTCTCACCACCTCTAACAAAGAGGTCAAAAAAACGCTTCTACTCGCCGAAGTCGCCGAAGACGAGAAAGCCCTCACCGCTTCCAAGGACCCCCAAATGATCCTTTCAAAATCAAAGTCCATCGTCACCACAACGGAAGCCGCAGCCTCAGTCGACGAGCAAAAGTTCGCCCCCACCGCAACCATCTTCTGGCAAACCAAGCGCTCCCTCGCCACCGTCTTCGTCGGCTTCCTGATCGCCGCCGCCATCGCCATTCCTGTTGGGATCATGTGCGGACTCAATAAAGTGGTGATGGCTTGCATGACTCCCGTCATTTCTATTTTTCGCCCGGTCTCCCCGGTCGTTTGGCTCCTCATTTTCCAGATCGTCATCGGCGCCTTCTTCCTTCCAGACCCCGCCACGCACCCCCTCTTCGTGACCCTCAACCAGGACTACTGGTTCGACTGGATCAAGAACCCTATCGCCTCACTCAATACGAACCCGGCTATGATTTTCTCAGCCTGCACCGTCGCGATTTGCGCCCTCTGGCCTGCCCTCGTGAACACCGCGCTCGGGGTCTCCGCCATCGACAAGGACCACCTCAATGTCGCCCGCGTCCTCAAACTCGGCTTCTGGTCACGCCTCTTCAAAATCATCATTCCTTCCTCCCTCCCGCTCGTCTTCGCCGGCCTGCGCATCTCACTCGGAGTCGGCTGGATGGTTCTCATCGCCGCCGAGGCCCTCTCCTCCTCGGATGGCCTCGGCAAGTTCGTCTGGGATGAATATCAGAACGGTTCCTCCCAGTCCTTTGCCAACATCTTTCTCGCCTGCTTCATCGTCGGCATCATCGGCTTCTTCCTCGATCGCGTCATGATCATTCTGCAGAAGCTCGTCTCCTTCGATGACGGATCCGCTACCGCTTAAGAAATCCCAAAAAACGATCTCATGAGCTTCCTCGAAATCAACAACGCCTCCGCCTCCTTCGGCCCGGTCTCAAACCGGACTCACGTTCTCTCGGACATCAATCTCTCCGTTGAGGAAAACGAATTCATCGCCGTCATCGGCTTCTCCGGTTCAGGAAAGTCCACCCTCATGTCCCTCCTCTCAGGCCTCCAACGCCCCACCACCGGTGAAGTCCGCATGGACGGCAAGGTCATCAGGGAACCCGGCCCCGATCTTGGCCTCATGTTCCAAAATTACTCTCTCCTCCCGTGGCTCACCGTCAACGAGAATATCCGCCTCGCCGTCAAAACCGTTTTCCCGAAGCTCTCCAAAAAAGAAATCATCGCGAAAATTGCCCATTACGTCGACATGGTGAAGCTCTCCCACGCCCGCGATAAACTCCCCCACGAACTTTCCGGCGGCATGCGCCAACGCGCCTCACTCGCCCGCACCCTTTCGCTCGATCCCAAGGTCCTTCTTCTCGACGAACCCCTCTCCGCCCTCGACGCCCTCACCCGCTCCGAGCTCCAGGATCAAATCCTCAACATCTGGGAAAACGACAAACGCACCGTCGTCATGATCACCAATGATGTCGATGAAGCCGTCCTCATGGCCGATCGCATCATCCCCCTCACAATGGGACCCAAGGCCACCCTCGCTGATCCCTACCTCGTCGGCATGGAGCGCCCTCGCGACCGCCAAACTTTAAACGACCATCCCGAATTCAAGCGTCTCAAGTCCGAGATCACCAACGACATGATGGAAATAAACAAGGAGTCCAAGGACGCCCGCCAGGAAATCACCCCCATGCCCGACGTCCGACCAAAGGACTTCTCCCTCCCAAGTGCCCGGATTCGCCTCAAAAACAAGGCATCCCAGCCCACCTCGGTAGCCTAAGCCACCCACGAATTATGACTGTCTCCCCCGTCCCCACCGACGTGATCAAAGCCACCCGCGCCGTCGAAATCTTCAATCTCGTCAAGGAATACCCGAACCCCTACGGCGACGACTTCCGCGTCATCGAAAATTTCAACCTAAACATCGCGGAAGGTGAGTTCATCTCCCTCATTGGTCACTCCGGCTGTGGTAAGTCCACCGTCCTCACCATGCTCGCCGGACTCAATGAGATCTCCGACGGCGGTATTATTGTCGGTAAAAAGGAAATCAACGGCCCCGGACCGGACCGCGCCGTGGTCTTCCAGTCACCCTGCCTCATGCCCTGGATGAACGCCTTCCAAAACGTCATGCTCGGCGTCAAAAACGTCTACCCGCACGCCACTAAGACCGAACGGCAACAAATCGTCGAACACTCCCTCTCCGTCGTCGGTCTCGGCGACGCCATGAAAAAATACCCGCGGGAACTCTCCGGCGGTATGCAACAACGCGTCGGCATCGCCCGCGCCATCGCCCTCCAACCCAAGGTCCTCCTCCTCGACGAACCCTTCGGCCGCCTCGACTCCCTCACCCGCATGGAGCTTCAGGACGTCATCCTCGCCATCCTCGCCAAAGAGAAGCTCACCGCCTTGATCGTGACCCACGATGTCGATGAAGCCATCTTCATGGCCGACCGCTGCGTCATGATGTCCAACGGCCCGCGCGCCGGAGTCGGAGAGATCCTCGAGATCGACTTCCCCCGTCCGCGTAATCGCAAGGAGGTCTTCCAGGACCCCATGTTTTTTAAATACCGCGAGCACCTCCTCTCCTTTCTCGAACAACGCGCCCCCCTCAAGTCCGGGGCACGGACCTTCGCCCATCGCAACACCATGGGCTTCATCGACAAGAAAGGCACCAAACTCGAAGCCGCTGCCGCTGCGACCGCCACCTCGGTCGCCTAATCCATCCCCCCCGAGAACAAGAAGAGCATCTCTGAAACACAGAAATAAAATGAAAAGCCACCGCTACCTCACATCGGGACTCATAGGTCTCACCTCATCCCTCGCCATCGCCGGCGAACCTCTCCCCACCCCCGAGGCCTCCGGAACTCCGGACTTCATGGACAAAATCAAATTCCGTGGAAACGTCCGGGCCCGTTACGAATTCCGTGAAACCGAGCCGCTCGACGAATCAAATTCCGGCACCATGCGCGCTCACCTCGGCCTCGAGATCGGCGAATTCAACGGCTTTTCGGCCTTCGTCCAAGGCGAGTTCACCGAAGGCCTGATGCGCGACTTTGCAAGTAGTGCAGGTCCAACCACCAGTCCGAGAAAGCCTGGAAACACCGTCATCGCCGACCCCGATAACCATGAATTGAATCAAGCCTACATACAGTATGCCAAGGACGGTTTCTTCGCAAAAGTTGGCCGCCAGAATATCGTACGGGGCGCTGCCCAGCATATTGGTAACGTCATTTGGCGGCAGAACATGCAGACCTTCGAGGCCGCCCAGATTGGCTACAAGGAAGAGAAATTTTCCGTGTCATACGTCTACTCCGACCGCGCCCTCCGCATCTTCGGAGCACAGTCGAACGACGGCCCTCCAGGACCCACCCTCCGCGACTTTGAGGGCGACTTCCACTTCATCGACGCCAACTATAAAACTGACTTCGGCGAAGTCGGAGGATTCATCTACCTCGTCGATATTGAAAACAATCTCAATGTCGGCGAAAGTAACACTTATGGTGGCTTCACCAAAGCGGGAGGCCTCTATGCCGAATTTGCTTTCCAAGACGGAACCAGCAACCTCGCCGGTGGCGATTACACCTCCGCCTACGCTCACCTTCACTACACCACCCCACTCGCTGGCGGAAACGTCAAGTTCGCTTGCGAATACCTTGGAGACCATTTCAAGACACCCTTCAGCACCGTCCACAAGTTCGGCGGATTTGCAGATGCCTTCATCGGTCAGCGCATCGGTCTGAACGAAACTAATGGCTATAATGGCATCACCGACATCCATGTCAGCTACGCCAAGAAGGGCCTTCCCGGCGACATCAACTTCGTTGGCACCCTCCATACCTTCCTCGATGGCAAGGCAGACGAGGCCTACGGCTACGAGGCTGATTGTGTCCTTACCAAAAAGTTCACTCCAGACCTTTTGGGACTCCTCAAGTGTGCCTACTTCTCGGGAGAAAATCAGTTCGAGGATATCAAGCAGGTCACCGCCGAGCTCAACTTTAGTTTCTAAAAAACCTCGTACTTCCCGTGAACACACATTCTCCCTTCGACGACGAGCAAACAGGCTATCTGAACGGCTTCATGGCCGGATTCCAGCAGGCACCCTTCCTCGGCCAAAATGACCAAGGTCAGTTCACTGACCAACCCGAGGAGTCCGTCTTTGGCACCCCGCTCGATGATCTCTGCCGTGAGGAGCTCATCAAGCATGAGCAAAATGGTCTCGATTGTTATGACAGCATCCTCGCACAAGCTGCCAAGGGAGGATTCGCGTCAGATGGCGACATCTTCCGCTTCAAATTTCACGGACTTTTTTACGTCACCCCTGCGCAGGAAGCCTACATGCTTCGCGCCCGGATTCCCGGCTGTGCCCTTAGCTCATTTCAGCTCAGGGGCATGGCCGATATCGCGGATGATTGGGGTGGTGGCTATCTCGATGTCACCACTCGCGGCAATCTTCAGGTTCGCGAGATCCAGCCCGAGAACACCGTCAATATCCTCAACAAACTCATCGATATCGGCCTCACCTCAAAGGGCTCCGGTGCCGATAATGTCCGCAATGTCACCGCCACACCCACCACCGGCTTCGACAAGAACGAACTCATGGACGTCATGCCCTACGCCAGGGCCATGCACCACGCCATCCTCAACAACCGCGACCTCTATGGCATGCCGCGGAAGTTCAATATCTCTTACGACTCCGGCGGGGCCATCTCGGTCTGTGCCGATACCAACGACATCGCCTTCTACGCCGTCACCCTAAAGGTGCCCACCCAGGACCTCGAAGCAGGCGTCTACTTCCGTGTCCAACTCTGCGGCATCACCGGTCACAAGCAATTCGCCTCCGATTCCGGCCTCCTCATCACCCCCTCCGAGAGCACCGCTCTCGCCTCCGCCATCCTGCGCGTCTTCATCGAACACGGCGACCGCACCAACCGCAAAAAGGCCCGCCTTAAATACCTCATCGATGACTGGGGCACACCGAGGTTCCTCGAAGAAGTTCAAAAGAAACTCGCCTTCCCCCTCCGCTACCTCGCCGAAGACCTCTGTGAAAAACCCCGCCCAAAGATTAAGCACGGCCACCTCGGCACCTATAAGCAAGCCGACGGAAAAAACTACCTCGGCATCGTCATTCCCGTCGGCCGCATGACCTCCACGATCGCTCGTGACATCGCCGCCATCGCCGCGAAATTTGGCACCGGCGACATCCGCCTCACCGCTTGGCAAAACCTCCTCATCCCTCACGTCACGGACGAAAAACTCGCCGACGCCCAAGCTGCCATCAAAGCCGCTGGCCTCGCCTACGCCTCCACCACCATCTCCGGCGGCCTCATCGCCTGCACCGGTAACACCGGCTGCAAATTCGCCGCCGCTAATACCAAGGGCCAAGCCGTCCTCCTCGGCCAGTATCTCGAATCCAAGATCGAGCTCGACCAGCCCATCAACATTCACCTCACCGGCTGCCACCACTCCTGTGCCCAGCATTACATCGGCGACATCGGCCTCATGGGCACTCCCGTCAAACTGGAAAGCGGCGAAAAGGTCGAAGGCTACAACATCGTCCTCGGCGGCGGAGTCGACGACACCCAGGCCATCGCAAGAGAAGCCTTCAAAAGCATCCCCTTCTCCGACGTCCCGCATCTCATTGAAAACCTCCTCAAAATCTACCAAAAGAACCGCAACGACGGCGAAACCTTCGCCGAATACACCCGACGCGAACCCATCGAAACCCTGCTCTCCGCCTAACGGAGGGACGCTCTCCAGAGCGGCCCCCCAACCATGCCGCCCCAACGGGGAAAACGAACCTAACCCCGGGCAACGCCCTGGGTTCCCCCGCAAGACAAGAGCAGGCCAAGTCTAAGACTCCGACAAACCACAAGACCTACCCGCAGGCCGACACCCTTTTCCTCCCCTCCACCCAAACCAGCCCCGCCACCCCTTCTCATGGTATCCCTCGACTCCTCCCTCGAAATCAATCTCATCGATAAACTCCTCAACGAGCAATCGACCCTCCAAACCCCCGTCGCCCGATTCTCAAAATCGCACGACAACCACGAACTCCGCACCGACCTCTACAAACACCTCATCCCCCTTGAAAAACCCCGCCAAGGCGAACAATACGCCTTCCAGGTCGAACTCGATAAATGCACCGGTTGCAAAGCCTGCGTCGTCGCCTGCCACACCTTAAACGGCCTAGACGGAGACGAAGCCTGGCGCGACGTCGGCCTCCTCGAGGGCGACCAAAACACCCCCGGTTTCCAACAAACCGTCACGACCGCCTGCCACCACTGTCTCGAACCCGAGTGCATGCACGGCTGCCCTGTCGGTGCCTACGAAAAAGACGTCGACACCGGCATCGTCCGCCACCTCGACGACCAATGTATCGGCTGCGAATACTGCATTCTCAAGTGCCCCTACGACGTCCCTAAATATTCCCACGACCGCGGTATCGTGCGCAAGTGCGACATGTGCCACCAACGACTCGCCGATGGCGAAGCCCCCGCCTGCGTCCAGGCCTGCCCGACCGAAGCGATCTCCATCATCAAGATCGACACCGATGCCCTTCGCCAAAATATCAACTTTCTCCCCGGCGCACCTTCTCCCGAAATCACCATCCCCACCACCCGCTACATCGGTCGCCAAGTTCCCGCCACCGTCATCCCCGCCGACCGTGGGCAGCTCAACCCCCAACCCGCCCACTGGCCGCTTGCCCTCATGCTTGTCCTCACCCAGATCGGGCTTGGAATCTCGGCTGCCTCCCTCTTTTCGAGTACGGCATCTGCCATAGTTGGTGCTCTCATCTTCAACCTCGGTATGGCTGCCGCCACCTTCCACCTCGGTAAACCTCTCAAAGCCTGGCGCTTCTTCCTTGGGCTCAAAACCTCCTGGCTCTCCCGCGAAATCCTTGCCTTCTCCCTCGTCGCCCCCATTCCCCTCGTTATCGCGGCCTTCCCTTTCCTCCCCGATCTCCCCCTCAAGGACCTCATTTTCACCGCTGCCAAGTGGTCTCTCCTCCCCCTCGCCATCGGAGCCATCTTCACCAGCGCGATGGTTTACCACGACACCCGCCGTGTCCTCTGGCACCTCAAATCCAGCCTCCCAAACTTCCTTCTCACCGCCTCCGCCGCCACCACCCTTTTTCTGAACCCTAGCGTCTTCGCCCTCACCATGCTCGCGCTCATCGGCTTGGAGACCGCCTTTCTCCTCCCCACCCGCCAAGAAACTTGGTCTCCTTACCGCCAAAGCGCCCGCCTCCGACTCGGCCCCCTTGCACGGGTCACCTTCTCCCGCTACCTATCCGCAACCCTTGCGATCCTCTTGGGATTCCTCTCACCTTGGACTGCCCTCCCGCTCCTCCTCTTCAGCGAGCTCTGCTCCCGCCACCTCTTCTTCCGCGCCGTCCAAGCCCCCAAAATGCCCGGCGGTCTCGAAAACAATCCCGCCGACCACTCCTAACGGCCTTCACCGCGCCGGACTCTCACTCTCATCCAACCCGCCCGCTGATCATTCGCCACCGCTTGCCACACCGTCATCCGCTCACTCAATCCGGACGGGATTTCCACCTCCTCCCAATTTCCTAAATCATCACTTGCTTCCACCACGATTTCCCACTCGAGATCACTTGGAGCGAGGAGCCATGGAGCCGGGACAAAATCCAGCGCCAGTCGTTTTTCCAGACGAGTCAGTAAAATTCCTGCCGACATCCTGAACACGGGCAACCGGAGCGCGAGGGGATCATTCGTAGCCCATACGCCCGGATCTGTGCCGAGAACAAATTCCATCAAGTCACTCCAGCCATCCCCGTCGCTGTCAAAGTTGCCATCGGCGGGGTTTCCCGTCACCCCCGGCCAAGCTGAAGTCCATCGTTCGATACGTATTACCTCGCCCTCAAAAAGCGATAATCCCGGCCTCGATCCATTGGGCCAGCTCACCCCACCCGCTTCGCCCTATCGCACCTCGCGCCCCGCTCCATCACGCAGGATAACCACGACATTTCCTTCCGCAGAATCGCTCGCCAAATCAAGCTGGAGCAATTGTAACGTCACCGAACAATCAAGCTGTGGAGTGACACACTCAACAAGCTCCGAAGCCAACGGGCGCGCTGCTCCGTCAAAAATTTCCACCTCTGCAGTGAGACCTGCTTGATCATCATTCGCCCCCAGACTCACCGACACCTCACCTAGCCCTGCCACGAGATCGACGATTGCCGGGGTGATTTGAACCCGGGTCAAAGCGGAACCACGGGCATCAACGAGACTCCGATCCAGCAGTTCCAATTCCGCCACACTTGGTAAAGTCCGCCACGATCCATCCGACCCCATCAAGATCCAAGCGACCTAATGTCTCCCCCCCAGTCCCCACTTGAGGCAAAGGAAAAGAAACCTCGTAGCGGCCCCGAGTTGCCGAACCGTCAACCCTCTCCGCAGCTCCAAAAGCCCTTGCCTCGACCACGCCACCAAGTTCGTCCAGTAGCACCACCAGGCCTCCACTCACCCCGACAGCGTGACTCAACAAAGCAGATGCCGTGATGACATTCTCCGCGAAGCCAACTCGCCCCTCTGACAACTCAACTCGGTAAATCCCCACCTCGCCATCACCCCGAATCCGGTTCTCCGGCCCAAAGACCATCCCCGCAAAATCCGCCCCATAATCGCCCGCAGCTGAACCCGGGAGCCAAATGATCCCCTCTAAAAAACCACTGCCTCCACTCTCGCTGATCGCAATTTCCAAGGTCAACGAAACATCATCGCCTTCCAAATCAATCTGTCGCTCTCCACCGATAATCCCCTCGACCCAAGGGGCCGAACGATCAACCCCATCACTCTCCGAAATCACCGGTTCCAAAGTTCCCGTTCCCCACGGCTACGTCAGCGTGATTCCCAACTGATCGACCAACATCGCGCGAGGACGCAAAGGAAAATCACGACTCCTCGGAACCCATGGGACGACGACCCGATAGTCCCCGGCAAACTGGTCTCCCCGAATCCGATTCCGGTCCGTAAATTCCCCACTCGCACCCGCCGAAGGTGCCCCATAAATAACCCCCGAATGAAATCCATTCGGAGAAATCACCGAAATCGTCGCCGTCAAATACCCGCCATCATCCGATAGCTCCCAACTTCCATCATTCGAATACGGTGGCCCCGCTGCCGGTCGCGCATTGACCTGCACTCGAGCCGTCTCAGATACCGCAGAATCATCAGGAGTCGCCTTGATGAGATCCTTCTTCCCAACTTCTACCTCGTAAAGGGACCGCGAGATCTTTGGGACGAGACTCAGATCCCGGAAAATCGCCGACCTTAGAAACCCTCGTCGGTCCGCAAAAGAATCACTTCTCGTTCGGACGTATCTCACCCACTCCTCAATGAAGGCAGGCGCCCTTGGATAGGATCGTGGCAAACTGTCATCACGATCGGCTGACACCATTGTCAGGATCACCGGACCATCTAAACCACCCGTATCGAGACTCATCTCACCGTCACGCCATCCTCGAGCAGGCCCAGACTTCCATCCGCCCTGACCTCAAAAAAGCCACTCTCTGGTGCCGTCCACTTCCACCAAATGGACGCCGTTTCACTCGTTGTTCGATTCGGCTCGATGAGATCACCAGCAGAACCAGCCACCGTCGTTCCTGTTCCCAGCGCCGGGATCTCGCTTCCGAGCGAAATCGCGGCACGCAAGTCATCATTCACCGGCCTGATCAACTCCCTCAACGCCAGCGCGTCCTCCCCTTGGGCACCACTACCACTGCCAGTCAACCAAGGCATTCGTAATGGAACGATTTATCTCGAGGATTTCGAGGATCAGGCCCTCAATACGCCCTTCGTTTCGGCACCCGATCACTTGGGCTATTTCGGAACTACCGTTCGTGCCAGAAATCCGCTCTCTCAGATTCCAATAAGCGTCGACGGTGACGATGGGTCAATCGATGGTATCGTTAACTTGGGAGATTCTTGGATCACGATTAATTCATCGGGATTTTCGGGTTCTCCTTTTAAGCGCTTCGACTTTGTTCCTGATGAACTAGGGCGCTCTCCAATTTATGTTGGCATCGTTGTAACTGAAGTAAGAACCCTCAGTGATGACATTGATGGAGGCGTAAGAAATGCGGCGGGCGACAACCTGTTTCCAGGTGGGGAATTTGATCCCTTCGATTGGTTTCCCCCAGAAGGTGCGCTAAGTGGGGATGCTAGCACACACCGCTACATCGGTTTCTATGCCGAGGAAGGGATTGCCACTCTTTTGGTCAACGATGTCTCGCAGGTCGATCACCTCAAATACGGCTACACCATCCCCGAGCCCTCCACCGCCCTTCTCTCACTCCCACTTCTCACCCGGCGAAGGAGGCCTCAGCCGTTTCGATAAGCTTTCGGTCTGACTTTTTTCCCTTTTTTGACTGAGGCATAACGGTCATTTCCTCTTTTTCTTCCTCACTTTTTGAAAAGGCGCTTTCTCGGAAGCCGGAAGATGACGGTCGAAGAGAGTGATATATTTCTGGTAACCATTCCCCTTCACCGCTTCTTCTTTCCAGTGCTTCAACTGTTTGTCGTACTTCTTCCGCATCTCCTCGAGCGGTTGATCTTGTCCCACCATCGTCGCAAGGTTGGTTAACTCCAGAGAATCCTTCGTAAGATCAAAGAGTTCCTCGGTTGGCTTCATCTCACTATTCTCAAACCACCAGTAGGTGTATTTGTAAGGCCCCGAAACAATGCTCATGCAGGTCGTCGGCGCCGGTGGGAAAGTGTTCATCAAAGCCAAGCTCCTGTGGCCCCCTTTGGTCGGCTCTTTCAGCAATGGGAGAAGGCTCATTCCATCCATATTCTCCGTTGCCTCCTGTCCGGCCAACTCAAGAATCGTGGCCGCGAAATCGATGTTCCCGGTCAGCTGCTTGCAGCGGATTTTCTTCCCGGCATTCTCACACCGGGGATCGTAGATGATCAAAGGCACCCTCGTGGACTCCTCCATCGGGAGAACCTTGGAACCATAACCATGCGACCCGCAAATGAAGCCATTGTCACTGGTGTAAATGATGACGGTATTGTCCGTCACCCCCTGCTCCTCCAACTCCTTTCGGATCATGCCCAAGGCCACATCAATCGCATAAATCTGCTGATTGTAAGTTGCCATGACTTCATCGTATTTCTTGTCATATCCCCACGACTCAAACCGCTCATACTGCCGTCCCTCCTTACTCTGGGGCGAAAGGTGCGCGCCATATCTCCGCCCGTAGTTCGCGGGTTTTGTGAAAGTCTTCCCCCGGTAGACATGGTCAAACTTCGGATCCGGAGTCGTCGGCCGATGAGGCGCTTTAAAGCTTACTGAAAGACAAAAAGGCTTCTTCTTCTCAACGGACTGCCGGATGACATCCGCCCCAAAAGCTCCGTAAGACAACGTCGAATGCGGATAGTCCTTCGCAAATCGTTTCATCGAGTCATTCTTCGCGGTCGCAAAATTCGTCTGCCCTTTCCCGCCTCCATAAAAATCAAAGTCGTTCTCACAAATCCCCTTTCCCTCGACAACGATTCCAAACTTCCCCGCAAAAGCCGTCAGGTAACCCGCCTCGCGCAAGATCACCGGATAAGACTTCTCCCAAATCGCGGCACTCATGTCGCCATGCACGAAATTACACCCGGTCTTATACTCATACATTCCCGTGAAAACATTGGCACGACTCCCCATGCAAATCGCCGTCGTATCATAGTGCCGATCGAAGATCATGCCATCTCGCCCGAGCCGGTCCATATTAGGAGTCTGCACATCCTTGTTCCCATAACACCCCATCGAGTAGGTGTTCTGATCATCCGCCATCAGGAAGATGATATTGGGAAGCTTGACCTCATCCTCCGCCCAAGCCACTTGAAAAATAGATACCAGGAAGAGAAAGATGAAGAGTTGCATCGCCATGATCATGACGATGATTCTTCCTCACGCCAAGCAAAGATCAAAGCCACCGACACCGACCTCGTTTCGAAGGATCCCCTCCTCTACCGCTTCTTCGAGATCGCCTCATCAGCCTCGGCAGGAAAGTAAACCTCTAGGGATAGAAGCGTGAAATAATCACGATGTTCCTGCCCCTCATTATCCCGGCGGGTTGACTTGCTCAAAACCTCCAAAATCACCTTCGCTTAATTCGTAAAGCGATCACCACCGACTCACCGCTGATCATTCCATCCAGATCGTAAACCCTTCTCATTCCTCACTAAAACGGCCTAGCATGAGAAACAATCATCTCATTTGGCGCGAAAACTGCGCCCCGGATCGATGCATGCCCACTCTCACCAAGATCCTCAAGCAAAAATCCGGGCCACTCACCTCGGAACTTCTTCTACGTCCCAACGACTTCGGGCTCGGGATGCTTCCGCGCAACCTTGAGACCAACGCCACCACGACCTCGGTCTGCGGATTCTGCTCGACCGGCTGCCAACTCAAGATCCACCTCCACGATGGCGAAGCAACCGGCCTCACCCCAGCCCCGGACTATCCCGTCAACCTCGGCATGGCCTGCCCAAAAGGTTGGGAATCCCTCGCAGTCCTCGATTCACCCGACCGCGCCACCAGCCCTCTTCTCCGGGGTGACGAAGTCACTTGGGAAAAAGCAGCGCAAACTTTCACCTCCGAGTTCAAGAAGATCCAAGACGAGCACGGCAAAGACGCCGTCGCCTTCATCTCGACCGGCCAAATTGCCACTGAGGAAATGGCCTTTCTCGGTGCCTTCGCCAAGTTCGGGATGGGTGTCAAACACGGTGACGGTAACACCCGCCAATGCATGGCGACCTCGGTCGTTGCTTATAAGCAAGCCTTCGGGTTCGATGCTCCGCCCTATTCCTACGCCGACTTTGAAGAGTCCGATGTTGTGATCCTGATCGGCTCCAACCTCGCCATTGCCCACCCCATTCTCTACCAGCGGCTCGCCCGAAATCAAAGGAACCCCGAGATCATCGTCATCGATCCCCGCGCCACTGAAACCGCGCAAATCGCGACCGATCACCTTGCCCTCAAATCAAAAGGCGACCTCCCATTACTCTACGCACTCGCCCATTGCATCATCCGCGATGGCCGCGTCGATCAAGCCTTCCTCGACGAGCACACCGAGGGCTTCGAGGACTTTGCAGACTTCGTCAAAGACTACTCACCTTACCTCACCCGCGAGAAAACCGGAATCGCCCGCCACCGCGTCGAAGCTCTCGCCAAGCTCATTTCCACCCCCGGCAAGCGCGTCTCGATCTGGTGGACGATGGGCATCAATCAATCACACGAAGGGGTGCGCACCGCCCAAGCCATCATCAACCTCTGCCTCATGACCGGGAACATTGGCCGACCCGGCACCGGCCCCAATTCCATCACCGGCCAGTGTAATGCCATGGGCTCGCGCCTCTTTTCTAATACCACCAACCTCCTCGGAGGGCACGATTTTGGGAACAGTGAACATCGGGCCAAGATTTCCGGAATTCTCGAGATCCCCGAGGAGACAATCCCCACCGAAGCCAGCTGGGCTTACGACAAAATTATCGAAGGCATCGACTCTGGAAAAATCAAAGGCCTCTGGATCATCGCCACCAATCCCGCTCACAGCTGGATCAATCAGGACTGCTACGCCAAGGTCAGAGAGAAACTAGACTTTCTTGTGGTGCAGGACATGTATCACTCGACCGAAACCGCCCGGACTGCTGACCTGCTCCTTCCAGCCGCCGCGTGGGGCGAAAAAAACGGCACTTTCATTAACAGCGAGCGCCGTATCGGCACCCACAAGCAAGTCCGCCGCGCCCCCGGCCAAGCCCTCAGCGACTTCCGCATCATCCAACTTCTCGCCCACACCTGGGGCGTCGGCCAAATGTTTTCCAAGTGGACTGATCCTGAAGCCGTCTTCGGCATCCTCCAAGAACTCTCCGCCGGTCAACCCTGTGACATCACCGGGATCAAAGGCTACCAAGAACTCGATGAGGAAGGAGGCATCCAGTGGCCCAAAACAAGCGACTCATGCGACCGAGAACGTCGCCTCTTTGAAGACGGAAAATTCCACACGCCCTCAGGAAAAGCAAAATTTCTCTTTGACCCGCCGGCCCCACTTCCGGAGCCCACGACCAACACCTATCCCTACATCCTCCTCACCGGCCGGGGCACGAGCGCGCAATGGCACACCCAATCGCGCACCAGCCAGAGTGCGGTCTTGCGTAAACTCTACCCGGCTGCGCTCCTTCTCGATCTCAATCCCACCGACGCTCAAAATCTCGGTATCAGAGACCGCGATCCCGTCACCATTTCCTCCAAGCGCGCCAGCATCGCCGCCCTTGCACACCTCACCACCACTATCAACCCCGGTGAGGTCTATCTCCCCATGCACGAGCCTGACGTCAATCGTCTTACCTTCCCAGCTTTCGACCCCCACTCCCGCCAACCAAGTTATAAATCCTGCGCGGTTCGCGTTTCGGCCGGATTATCAAAGAATTTCTAAATCACAGAGCCATTATTTTGGATAAATATTTAGGAAGATGCAGAGGATCATCTGCGCCAACAATTAGAGGTCGAAAAAAGTATCATAAATAGAAAAACATTTTCGAGCGCGACCATCAAAATTCACCGGCTCCTGACTCGAACTCCGAGCCAACTCTGGATCGGCGGAACAGCTACAAGCACCACAAGATCACCACCAACTCAAGGAACGGTCAGCGCACGGGTGGGTAATCTTGTACGCTCTGTGACGTTTCACACCACGCCGCGCACCGATCAGCGCCGTAACCGAAATCTCTTTTTGTAATCGTTTTTAGAGCATCACGGCAATAATTCCATGTGCACCCGACCATCTCGCTCTCGAGCTGATGCGCTGGAATCCTGCGCATCGAGTGAATCAACACTGGCATCGCGGACTGATCTCCGCAGTCCATGAGGAGGAGGAAAGAATCATGATGAGCATTCCATGACAGGCCTTGGTGGGCTGCTTCTCTTACCTCTGCTTCTGTCGAAAATTTATTATGAGTTATTCGTCGGTCAACTTGATGCTTGTTCCCCTTAAGAGTTGAGTCGAAAATGGAAAGGACATAGAAGCGACGAGAGACGAAAAAACTGGCGTCCATTGGGAGGGGGACCTAAAAATTAGCGTGAATCATTTCCTCCTACTTCTGTGATAGCCCGGCTGTCGGTTCTGCGCTGACGTCTCCTCGTAAGGAGCACGAGGCGATGAGATTTCCGCTTCCTTGTCCTTTGAAGCGGATCGAGGCCTCCGCTCGTGGTGCCTCGCGAGTGTCGGCAATGGTGCAGCCGGTTACGAGTACATCGTCACAATCGAGCACATCAATTCCGTAGGGAACGCCATCGCTGAAGTTGCAACCATTCACCGCGATACGTTGACAGTTTTGCAGCTCCAAAAGTGACGCGCGGTTTTCTTGACCCTCCAAGGATTCGTCGTGGAAACTACAGCCTGAAAGGGTGCAGTCCCGGCTATCGACCAGACGGACACCGGTCCCGGCCTTTTCGGTGTGGCGGCGGAAGTTGTTGCTGCCGATGACAATCAAGCGTGAGTTTTCGATCAGAAGATTCCGATGGGAACAGGAATAGATTGAGTTGCCTGTCAGAGTGATTCCGTAGCAACCGCTCAGATGAATATTAGTCTCTTGAGAACCGATAATATTTCCGGTGATGGTGATCAGGCCGGGGGGTCTCGAGCTGTCGCACTTCTCCATGATCCGGATGTTGCATCCCTCTTTGGATGAGGTTGCCTGAATGGTATTGGAGACGATCGTGACTTCATTGACGCTTGCTCCCTCCGCCGTAGTATCGATCCAAATTTCCGCGGTGGGCGCATTGGGAAGCTCGGGGAAGGACCGCTCGGTATTATTGTATTCAATATCGTTCCCGGTGATTTGGAGGTTCCGAATTTCGGATCGTTCAATCCGAATGCCACCCAGGCGATTGTAGCTGATATGAGAATTTGCAATATTGATCTGATGAAGATTGAGACCATCCATGAAGATGCCAACTCCTCGGTTGTGATAAATGTGACAATTCACGATTTGAATGTTTCGATTACGCTCCACGAGGCGAATGCCATGCCTGAGGTGCCGAATCATGACACCGTCAAAGATCGCTTGCATTGTCCCTTTGAGCTCGAAGCCATCCGCTTCCGGATGGGATCCCTCAATTGCGATTTCCCGAAAGACGGGCATTCTTTCGGACTGCCACACTGCTGGCTTTACCGAACCGGGATCGCCCGTTCCGCCGTGGTTCCCAAGAAGGCGGAAGGCGGGACCGGGGCCTGCCATGACGATCGTGGCCGTCCCCATCGATCCTGAAATGCCCCCAGGACCTGATTCCTTGAGAGGAATTTCAAGCGAGCTTGTGATCAGGTAGGTCCCCTTGGGAAACTCCAACAAGCCATCGCCATCCTCGATGGCATGTCGAATCGCGGCGGTGTCGTCGGTCTGGCCATCACCAGTCGCTCCAAAGTTTTTGACGTTACTCATTGGAAGCTTCTAGCGAAGAACCATTTGAAAAGGAAACAGATCTTCCTTTTTTGATGATCGTACCATTCGAACACGCTCCGGAGAGATTTGCCGCTCTCCCTTTTGCCCGATGGCCTCGATCGGTTGACGATCGCTCATCGAGACGATAAGTTCAAGATCGCGTCGATGCGGCACCTTATGATTCGCTTTCTTCCTGGTTTATTCCCGCTGTTTTTGATCGTTGTCCTGCTGGGTCATGTCACTGGAGCGGAAAAAGCGGTGGCGCGCGCCATTGATCCTCAAGCGACGCCGGAGACCGTGGCTCTTTTTCAACGTCTTCGTGCACAGAGTAGCAAGGGAGTTCTTTTCGGCCATCAGGATACCTCCGCCTACGGAGTCGGGTGGCGTGGCGACAAAAACCGGAGCGACATCAAGGATGTCTGTGGCGATTGGCCGGTGGTTTACGGATGGGACCTCGGCGATAGTCACAAGAGTGTCAATCTGGACGGCGTCCGCTTCGAAGTGATGACCCGCCTCATTATTGAAGCCGATGCTCGAGGCGGAATCAACACGCTCTCCCTGCATCTCGAAAATTCCGTGACCGGGGGGAATGCTTGGGACAAGAGGCCAGCTGTTGAAAATATCCTGCCCGGCGGAAGCAACCACGCAACCTTTCTCAAAACTCTCGATCAAGTCGCGACTTTTTTAGGCACCTTGAAACGCAAAGATGGAAAATTGATCCCGGTCGTCCTGCGTCCCTTTCATGAACACAATCAGGATTGGTCGTGGTGGGGCACGAAAGCCTGCACTGAAAAGGAGTTCGTTGCGCTCTGAAAGATGACCATCAACCAACTCCGGAAGACCCGTGGGATTCATAACCTCCTTGTTGCCTATTCGCCCCAGGATATTTCCACGAGGAAAGAGTATTTGAGCCGTTATCCTGGCGATGATTCCGTAGACATTTTGGGTCTCGATTACTATCAAGGCTGGCACTGGAAGGAGGTCCCTCGATTTGGCGAAGCCTTGTCGATGATCAATCGACTGGCGGCAGAACGTGGTAAAGTTGCCGCCCTCACTGAGACGGGCGTCGACAAGGTTCCCAATTCAGATTGGTGGACCCAGTATCTCCTCAAAGCCCTCAAGCACGACGAGTGGAGCCGTAAAACGGCCTGGATCCTTGTCTGGCGTAATTAACCTCAACGGTATGAAAAGAGTCGCTCAATTCTGTGGAGACTTTTTCAAGCGATCTTCAGCCTGATCTTCGAGGCTCTCTCAGCTTTCGCGTCCAGCCTCTCCAGTGTGAATCGGGATCACCGAATCACGAATCCACCGTCCCGCTCAAGGGCCTAAAAGGTCGCTCCCTCGAATTCGATGACACCATCGATCGAGTCACGAGACGGTGTCAACCAAGGGTTCCACTGGCTTCCTCCAGGTTACCGCTACTCCGGTTCCATCAGTCCTCCTGCTCCAAAAATTCCTTTCGTGACATCCGACTCAAGACTGCAGCAAGCCAATCTGGAATAAACGACTTTTTGGGTCTCTTCTTTCCCGATTTCTAAAACCAATCATCGCCATCATTTAAGGGTAGCTGCCCCTCTGGGTAGATTTGATTTGACAAAAAGGGGGACGGCCAGAGTCTCAAAAGTAGCTCCTTGTTATGACTTCTCAAATCAACTTCTCCTCTCGTCCCCTCCTAAAGCGTTTGCGTTCCTATTCTGCAACAGCTGTCGCAACCTCAGCTGCCGGATTGGGAACTGCTCATTCGGCGATGATGGTTACGAGTGTTGATCAACCTATCATCAACGGTTCCTTGGGCATCCAGTTTAATCTCACAACCGGAAATTATTCCGCTGCAACCGCTGAAAGCGGTAACGGCGTGCAGCCCGACGGTTCCTTCCGAATTGCGGATGGTAACTTCTTTGCTGGTTACGTTGAGATCGCCGGGCCATGGAATAAGGATGCGGGATTTGCCAATCCTACGATCGCAGGCGGAACTGCTGCTTCAGTTTATGCCTCCTTTCTTGCTTCGGATAGTCCGGTAGGAGGTGCCCTGCAGTTTGGAGCAAAGAATAACTTCCCATCCTATGGCGACTACGCCTTTTTAGGCACCGATTTTGACAACGCGCGGGGGTTCGTCGGCCTCAGCTTCGATATCGGAGGCGAGCTCCACTATGGGTGGGCCGAAGTCACTGGTTTTGACGCGCCGGGTGGGGCCGTTCTTCACTCCTTCGGCTACAACGATGTGGCGGGGGAGGCCGCGACAACGATTCCGGAGACCAGTTCTTTGCTTCTGATCGCTGCGGGTGCCGCAGGAGTGGGTCTTCGTAGGAAAAGGCAACTCGCTCGGGCGTAATTTTTTTCTTCGTCAATTCTTCTAATCAAAATATTTGGGCCAGTGCCCCTTTGATCCATGTCTGGAAAAAATCGTGAGAGTGGGGTCTTGAGTGCGTCCGTTTCGGCTGAGGGCTCGACTCCTTTACTTCAAAGACGGCTACTCGGCTACTCGGCAGCGGCGGCAGCCACGGTCGCGGTCTGGAACTCTGGCAGTGCCCAAGCCGAGACAATTGTTTGGGACATCGAAGACCAATTGCTTGCCGGGGTGGGGATCCAGTTCAATTTGACCACCGGGGTCTTTTCAGCTGCCACCGCAACCACGGGCGCTGAGCCGGGTCCTGACGGCGCTTTTCGAATCGCCTTTGGCAATTTTTTTGATTTCTATCTGGAACTTGCTGGGCCATTCAACAAGCCAGTGGGGTTTGCCAACGCCATCTTCAATGGTCCCATCGCCGACTCTGTTTATGCCGATTTGATCGGTCCGAATAGCCCTGTGGGAGCGGACCTACAGTTTGGGGCCAGGAGTGACTTTCCAAACTATGGTTCATACGGCTTTTTCGTCCCCGCTTTCGACACTTCTCGGGGATTCGCCGGCATTCGCTTTCAGATTGGGGAAGAGACTCATTATGGCTGGGCTGAAGTCAGTGGGGCCGCCACCCCAACCGGCCCCACCCTTCATTCCTTCGGTTACAATGACGTCCCCGACGAGGCCGCGATCACCTCTGACCCGAGCGGGCCGGGAACTCCGGTGCTTCCGGTGATCACTTCTATTTCGTTCGATGGCGATGATCTCACCCTCGATTTCACCGGGCAAGACGGGGTGACTTACGATTTGCGACAATCCACCGATCTTATCGCTCCTTTCACCAGCACGGAAGTCACCGGAGCCACAACCGATGGTGTGGGTCGCCTGACATTCATCGGGGGAGCTTCCGGACCACGGGGCTTTCTCAGGCTCAGTGCGGAATAGGACGCGGAATTTTCTCGCCTCATCATGTATTTCCTCTCCGTCCGGCCCTCTCGCACGATCTTTTCATCAGGGGGTCACTTGAGATGTTTCTTGGTGCGACCGCCAAAGACCGCCGACAAAACTACCGCCCTCTTTTTCTTGGTGTGACTCATTCCAAAACGAACTCTCTCCGCCTTGCCCAGCGGGTCCTCCTCATTGGATGGGATGCCGCCGACTGGCAACTGATCGACCGCTATCTCGCCGAGGGCAAGATGCCTTACATGCAGCAGTTCCTGGACCGGGGATCTCGCGGGAATCTCGCGACCTTAAAGCCCGTCCTGAGTCCTATGCTTTGGAACTCCATTGCCACCGGGAAGCGACCCTACAAGCACGGCATCTTGGGTTTTACCGAACCGATGCCCGATGGCCAGGGAGTCCGACCTTCGACCAGCACCACCCGTCGTTGCAAGGCCCTCTGGAACATTCTCACTCAGAAAGGGATGACCTCGAACGTGGTAAGCTGGTTTGTCAGTCACCCGGCGGAACCTATCAATGGCGTCTGCGTCTCAGATACCTTCCAGAAGATCCCGCTGAATAAGGATAACCCACAATCACCCGAACTTCCGCCTTTGGCCGAAGGGGCGGTGCATCCCCCCGAGCTGGCCGATGAACTCGCGGCCCTGCGCATGCACCCTGCCGAGCTCACCGAAGAGGTCATTCTTTCCTTCATTCCAAAAGCGGCCAAAATCGATCAAGCGAAAGATCAGCGGCTCACGACCTTCGCCAAACTCTTTGCCGAAATGGCGAGTGTTCACAATGCGGCCACTCGCCTCATCGCGCAAAACGATTGGGACTTCATGGGTGTTTACTATGATTCCATCGATCACTTTGGTCATGGTTTCATGGAGTATCACCCACCCAAGATGGATCACATCAGCGAGGAGGATTTTGAAATTTACCACGAAGTGATGGAAGCCTGCTACCGCTTCCACGACCTCATCCTTGGTCGCCTGCTTGCCCTCGCGGGTGAAGAGACCACCGTGATCTTGTGTTCAGATCATGGCTATTTAAATAATCATTTGCGCCCACCGGAAACTCCGAGTGAACCGGCTGGCCCTGCGGTTTGGCATCGTGATCAAGGGGTCATCGCAATGGCGGGGCCGGGCGTTCGCAAAGGGGAGCAAATCACCGGAGCAAACCTGCTCGACATCGCGCCCACCATTTTGAACCTCCTTGGGCTCCCCGCGGGCAAGGACATGGATGGAAAGTCCCTCACCCACATCATCGGGGGTGAAGGGTGGACTCCACCTTGGCCCATCGAGAGCTGGGAAGAAGTCAAAGGCGAGGCGGGGATGCACTCAAAGGATGCTCAGGAAGATCCTTTCGCCGCCCGCGAGGCTCTGCGGCAACTCGTAGAACTAGGATACATCGAAGAACCTGATCCAGACGCTGAAAAGGCCGCTCGCAATGCCGCCCGCGAAGCCCAATTCAATCTCGCGAGAGCTTATCAGGACGGGCGCATGATGGCAGAGGCCACTGAAATCCTCGAAGACCTCTGGGACGATCATGGCGAAAGTCGCTTCGGACTGGCTCTTGCCAATGCCTACCTCCGCCAAGGGCAGTTCGAAAAGGTGCGGCCTCTCGCCGAGGAAATCCTCTCACGAATCGAAGAAGGGCAGAATCAACAAGCTGAGCAACTTGAGACCCAAGTGCGCCGAATTGACGAAGAGCCGGAAGCCATTATTTCGGGAGTCCACGAGCGCTGGGAAAAAATGCGCACAAAAGCGGTCCTACATGAGGAAGAAGAAGCCCTCAAAGCCGGTCGTAAGGTTCGCGAGATCGAGCCCAAACCATCACCCGTCGATGCGAAATTTCTAGCGGCAAGACGGAAACAAATGTGCGCGATCGCGGAAGGCTTGCGCTCTCATCACGTTCGCGCCGCTCCGAATGTCAAACTTCTTCTAGGTCACGTGGAGGCGCTCGATGGCAATTTTGAGGCCGCACTCGCGCACCTCAGGGAAGCCGAGAAGGCGGAGCCGCGTCTCCCCGGGCTCCATCTCCAACTAGGGCAGATCTATCTGCGCATGCGTCGTGCCAAAGACGCGGCCCGAGCCTTTCGGCGGGCTCTTGGAATCGACCCCGATAACCCCCAGGCCCACGAGGGGCTTGCCACCGCTTTGACTCGCCTGAAACGCTACGATGAGGCGGTTGATCACGCCTTGAGTGCGGTCGAACTCCTCCACGCCCTCCCAAGTGCTCACCTCCGTCTGGGGGCCACCCTCGCGCGCCTTGAACTGTGGGAACAGGCCGTGCAGGCCTTCGAGACAACCTTAAAACTGGCACCTGGAACAACCGCGGCCCACCGCTATCTTGTCTATCTCTATCGGGCGAAGTTAAATCGGCCTGACCTCGCCTTTGAGCACAGTAAAGCCCTCAGCCTTCTTCAGAGAAAAATCCAGCCGATCGATCCCGTTCCGATTCGGAGTCAGGCTCCTTCCAACCCAAAGACCCCGGACCGGCCCACTGCTTTTTCTCAGGCGACTGCGTCCAAGGCTCCTGCCAAAGAAGTGATCACCATCGTCGCGGGCCTCCCGCGCTCGGGAACATCCATGATGATGCAAATGCTCGCCGCAGGTGGACTTGAAATTCATAGCGATGGCAGACGGGCTGCTGATGAATCGAATCCCAAGGGATATTATGAGTGTGAGAAAGCAAGGCAACTTGCCACTGATCGCGCTTGGTTGGTCGAGACCAAGGGCCAGGTGATTAAAATTGTCGCGCAGCTTCTTCCCTATTTGCCCTCAGAAATCAACGGGGAGAAAATGCACTATCGTGTGATCTGGATGGAGCGAAATCTTGACGAAGTCATTCGTTCGCAAACCGCCATGCTCGCAAACGACGGTCGCTCGGAAGCCTCTCTTTCTCCTGCCGAACTCGCGAGTGTTTTCGAAAAGCAACTCAGCAAAGTCTGGACGGCTCTGACCGAAAAGGGGATTCCGGTGTGTCAGATTCAACATCGCGAAACCATCAAAGACCCTGAAGCCATTGCTCGTGCCTTGGCTCAGTTTCTGGGAGAGCGACTTGACGTCGATGCCATGGCCGCTTGCGTCGACCCGTCATTGTATCGACAGCAAACCTCGATTTGATGATCCCATCAAATTTTCGTAATCCTCATTGAGGTTGGCAGGACTTTCTCTCTGCTCCGCACGGGATATTTTTCGGAAGAAGCCCACGGTTTGGGGAAATCTCAGTCGAATCCAATTGCCCCGAATCTCTTCATAAAGTCGCTACTCCGGATGAAGGTGACGGCAGGCATACGCTCGCTTGGCGAAAGCTTGGAATCCTTGTTGAGATCCAATACCTGTAGCAACTTTCGTGCTTGTTCCAACGATTTGTTCCGGCCGCCCAAGACGCTGAAATTTCCTTCCATCAGTCGGTCAATAAACTGGTTCACAAGGAAAATCCGTAGGGCCTCGTGAGTCGCTTTTTTCTGTTCCTCGGTATCGAACATGACAGCCAGCGTGATCGACCCCATTTCGTCGGTGGTCGCGGGACCCCATCGGACGGCGCGCGGCGGGATGGTGGGATTGTTCGGGTTTGATGCCGAGTTATCATAGGAAATCAGCACGTCGAGGCGCGTGCCAGCGGGGAGCTTGACGGGCTCTTCGAAGGCGTAGTCCTCCTGCCACCTGAAGTCCCATCGTGTTGTTCTGAGGAGGCGCCGGGTGGTGCCGTCGGCGAAGGTCGCGGTCAACTCCATGCGCTTGGCGAGGTAGTGGGCGTGGGCGTTGACGGCAAAAGCTTCGCAATCCTCTGGAATGATAAAAGTGGCCTTTTCGAGATGCTCTTTATCACCGGCCTCAATATCGATTCCTTGCAGTATACCGAAGTGCGGTGGGACCTGAACGATGGACCAAGGGCGGGATGTCGGCTTTTCGGAGTAATGAAAGCCAACTGATGATTGGTCGGTGGTTTCCTTACCGCTTGGATGGTAATGGATTTGCACCACAAGGTCCGCGCCTTTCGGGAGGAACCAGCGGAGGCCGTAGGGCAATTCAGTGGGTTGGGTCCCTACGTCCCAGCCACCGATGTAGCGGAAGCCGGCGTTCGATTTGGACATGCTGAAGCCAGGTTTCGTGTCTTGAGCGTCGAACTCCCGAGCCTTTCCCGTGGTATCGAGAAAGTAAAGAATGTGATGAACGACCTCCGCGTCGCCGGGGAGGAACTCCACCCCTTTGACCCAAGTGTCCTGACCGAGGTTCAATGGGATGACAAAATTGCGGTAGATATCTCGGCCCTCGGCTGGCACCGTAAAGGGCTCCATCATGGTGGCAATTTGGTCTGGCTTGCCGATTTGCCAGTCCTCGTTGAATTCCGGAAGCGGCGGTGTTTCGGAGGGATCACCCTCGGGACTGCCGGCCGCAACCCAGTCGGCGAAGAGTGAAATCTGCTGCGGGCTGAGGGAGCGGTCATTGCTGAATGGCACATCACCCGGGTCGGCATGCCAGGGAGGCATGATCCTCTCTTCGGTGACTTCAACGATTTGCTTGCCCCTCCGCTTGACGGTTTTGTAGTCGGTCAGCGCGAAGGGGCCGATCTGGCCCGGGCGATGGCAGGTCGTGCAGTTTTGGAAGATGATCGGGGCGATGTCCTTGCTGAATGTGACAGGTTTCTCGTTTTCAGCGCCCTGCGAGGGCTGGAGAAAGAGACAGAGAACGAGGATGGAAGCGGACTTTCGGGCCAGATGCATGGGCTTATTTTGTGGGATGGGGAAGAGGTGATTCGGGAAGCTCGGGAAAGGAAATGTAGCAGCCGATGGGCTCGGTAAACTTTTTAGCCACCGGCTTGCCAGCGAGCACGGCATCTAGTGCGAGACGCAGGTCCCGCACCCGGGGCTCTAGTCGGACCGTGCCATACTTCACGGCGCGATCATCGATTCGGCCTCGGTAGAGGATCTTGCCACCCGGGCCGAGAAGACAGGCCTCCGGTGTCACGGTGGCACCGGTGAGCTTGGCCAGCTTCAACTCCGGATCGAGCAAAGCGCCGAGGGCGAACTTGTACTCGCGCTGATGTTCTGCGATCTCCGCTGCCGTTTCATAAGCATAAACGGCGTGGCAGGTGACGCCTTGCCCCTTGTAATGCTGAACGATGCGGTTGATTTCAGGAGCATAGCGATTACCAATCGGGCATTCCGTCGTGAGGAAAAACAAGACAGTGATCTTCTCTCTGTGCTTGGCAAGCGGTTCCACCACCTTACCCGCTAAATCCTTCAAGCGGACTGCCGCGGGCTCGGCTCCGGGGAGATGCGCGACCGCAAGCGACAAGATGACAATGAATGTTCCAAGGAATTTGTAGCTCATAGCGGGATTGATTTCAGGGAAACGTAGATTAAAAATGACGAGTGACCTCAATGACTCACACCTGGACTTGCAAGCTTCGAGCGAAGAGAGCGCTTCGTCTTTGGGGAAAACCGAAATCTTGATTTAGAGATACTCATAATTGCCATTCCTGGCCTGTCAAGGCCTCAAGCCAAACGGGTATGAATTTTCTCGGTGACATAAATAAGGACTGCAATAACGAAATCCCGAACAACTTTCGACCGAACGGGATGATCACCAGCCATTGCCATAATATCAGGAAGCTAGCCCTCACCTCCTTCCTCCAGTGAGATGCTCCGAGCGAATTTCGATCACCTCGCCGCCCTTTTCCCCATCTTCTCCACCTTCGCCAGCCAATGTTGCCGCTTTTCTGGCGTCGATGATTTTACGCTTCCAAATTGCAGGATCCCTTTCATTTTCACGCCACAGAAACCGAGAATTTGATTCTTGAGGACGCGTCTTCCGGGTCTCCAGTAGAGCAAGGTATCAAGAAGCGGCGGTGTATCGGAAGTGATGATGCCTTCTCCGGTTTTCCCCTTGAGCAACTTGTCCCAGAGAATTCCTTTGTCGTGAAACTTGAAGGCAAATCCCGAAGTGAGAGCCCGGTCGATCACGGCCTTGGCGCGTGCCGGCATGCCCGCCCACCAGTAGGGATGAATCACCACGATATGATCAGCCCAAGTGATCGTCTTCTGCCAAGACTTTAGGTCCGGCTCCAGTTCTTCCCGTGTCCTTCCAAAAGCGGCATGGGCATTCGCATCAAAGTTCATTTCCGACAAATCGATCCGACGTACTTCGGCGCCGCCCGCTTCTGCTCCGGCTTGATAGGAGTCCGCAAGCCCTCCGCAAAGTGATTTTTTCTCAGGATGAGCCACCCAAATCATGATTTTCTTTTTCATACTTTTAATGTTTATTCAGAACATGAGCAACACTCACTTTTTAAAAAGGTGACGTAAGCTCACGTTTGTGCAAGGTTTAAAAAGATGGTTCAGAAAAAATCCCCATTTATGGCATCCTCCGAGGGCGAGGGCGCACCCATTTCACCTCGAAAGAAGCCGGCGCAGGAGCGGAGTCGCGTCCGTTTTGATCGCATTCTTAGCGAGGCGAACGAACTGGTCATTAACTTCGGCGTCGATGCTGTTACGATGAGGGTGATCGCGCAGAAGGCGGAAATCTCGGTCGCGTCTCTCTATCAGTATTTTCCTGATAAGGCTGCCATCATCGCTTCCCTTGCTGATCGCTACAATCAGTCAGGCCAGGAATGTGTGCAGGGCCGTTTTACGGAGGTGCAATCAGCTCCTGATCTCAAACCGGCCCTGGCCGATGTCCTTGACGAATACTTTGCTTTCTTTCGCGATGTGCCCGGAAGCTACGCGGTATGGCAAGCGACCCAGTCCGACGCCCGCCTTCACCAAATCGATGAGAAAGACTGTGCCCTTCACGCGCAAACGATCGCCGCAGGGATCGCCAGGACTCTGCCGAACCTTGGCGAAGATGACGCTTTCCATTATGGCCGGATCTTTACCTTGATGATCGGCTCGGTGGTTCGCAATGCGGTTGGACTCGAGTCATCCGAAGCCTCTTCCATCATCCAGTTGTGCAAGGAGGGCTTTCTCTTTCCGGCAGTCGATAAGTTGATCGAAGAAGCGGGAGGGGCCTGAATTGAAGCGAACTCATTGAGCACGGGAACGAACGGTGAGACGGAAAATTGACGAGAGATTTAGGAGGATGGGGAAATGATCCACACCGATTTCTCCCGAGTTCTTGGTGGAGAATTTTAAGGAAAATTAAGAAAGATTTCCCCTGATTTCCAAAGCCCCCTAGAAATCGCGTAGGGCCAAGTCCTATACGCGACGCGACCCTTCTAAGAAACCTCACCAAGAATGACATTGAGGGTTTCACACCGCGATGAGGTCAGTGAAGGAGGAAAGAAAAGCCTCCAAGCACTCAAACTTCTGACCCACCGAAACCATGAACACCTACCGTCGCATTCTCGCCACCCTTCCCTCCAGCCCTCGTTCACTCAAAGAGCAGGTCACCGGGCTTACCCGCACCGGTGGACCCTGCACAGGCTTCCAGCCAAACTCCTCTCCCCGTCCCTCCCGCCAGAACCGCCGCCGCCGCCTCTTCCCATCACGGCCCACCAAGTTCGCCGCCGCCGCCGCCCTTGCCATGATGGCCACCAGCCACGCCGTCGTTGTTTCCACCGCCTCGGTCGATTTCCTCGGTGACTTCCAAGCCGGATCACTCGTCGCCTCGGACATCGCCGGGGTCATTCCCGCCAATCAATGGGGAGCGGCCGGTGGAAATGTCGGCTTCCTTGCCCAGCCCGACACCTCGGCTTCCGATATCATCAACTTCAACTGGAATGCCCCCTCCAGCGCCGTGATCGGCGGCAGCACCCCGACCCCTGGGGATAACCTCATGATGGAGGGCTACCTTGCGAGCCAGACCACCTCAGCCGGAACCGCCGCCGCAGGGGTCCGGGTCTCCAGCATCGACCTCGGTGCCCTGGGCTGGTCCTCCTACGATGTCTTCGTCTACAGCGACACCGGCACGAACGGACAACTCAGTAATATCTCACTCTCCAGTCCCGGCACCACGACCTACCTCCACGCCGAATTCGTCCCCGGCTATGGGGTCAGCGGATTCACCACTTACCTCGATAGCCAAGTGAGCCCGGAGGGAAACTACGTCCGCTACAATGGCCTCACCGCAAACGTCTTCGACGTTGTCGCCGTCCATCTCCCGGGTGCCGGAGATAGGGCCGCGATCAATGGAATCCAGCTCGTCGGCCATAGCATCCCCGAGCCGTCCACCGGCCTCCTCGCTTTCCTGAGCATCGGCCTCCTCGCCCTCCGGCGAAAGCGCAACTGATACCAATTTCCGCGCCAATCCCGCGCCAATCCGTGTCGTCCACGGATTGGCGTTTTCTTTGTTCATCGCTCGATATTTCAATTATGATCATCACCAAGATGACCGACCTCGCCAATGAAGGCGTCGCTGTCCGCCTCTTCCACGCCAAGGAACCCGGCCCGCGCTTTCGGGAGGACTTCGACCGCTACCCCGCACTCATCGCGAGCGACCTCTTCGAGCGTATTCTCTGCCCCCGCATTCACACCAAGGCGATCATCGTCGATGGCCGTGAAGCCTTTATCGGGTCCGCCAACCTGACCGGAGCGGGCCTTGGGGCCAAGAGTCCGCTGCGCCGAAACTTCGAAGCCGGATTTGTGACCGATGAATCAAGGCATCTCGAGCCCCTCCTCGAATGGGTCGATTCTCTCTACCTCGGCGATTTCTGCCTCAAATGCCAGCGCCGCTCGGTTTGCCCCGATCCCATTGCATGATCCACTTGAATAAGCAGGCTCTCCACTTCGTCTCAGTGCCCATGTCCCCGCTCTGTCTCCTCCTTGTCGCGATCCTGACGACCTTGGTAAGCGCCGAAACCGTTACCCTGATCACCGGGAACCGCTTTCAAAGTAGTTCCCAGCCAGCCTTATCAAAGAAATCGATCACGCTGGAGGAGGGTGAGATCGCCACTGCCCTTTATGTCAGTAACAACGCCCTCATTGACATCACCATCGATGGCACTGTGATTCGGATGGATGCCAATAATACCGAACAGGTGAATTTGCCCGTCATCGCCGGCCCCGCTATGATTCGCATCGCCAACTTCGTCACCACCAACGCCTCCCTCGCCACTTTCTCCATCAGGCGGGCCAATGACTCACAATCCCGACCTTCCCAAGTCGTCGTCATTCCGGATGATGGAGGTGGCGATCATGAAGTTCACCTTGAATCGAGCACCGACATGGTGACCTGGGTGCCCACCCAAGCCGGCCTCTTTAGTTCTGCCAAAGCCTCGCGATTCTTTCGGGTTCAGGTCACCAAAAAACCGACCAAATAATTTTGTGACGAAAACGGTTTCTTTTTTTGTAACTTTCTCCCAAAAAACTCGTCGATACAGATAACAAGTATTGCGCGTTGTGCGTACCTACTTGCTAAAGCCATTTCCCCTTTTCGGTTGCTCTCGGTTGAGTGATCGGAACGGGGAAACTTTTTGCACGCGAAGGAAGGACGGAATCACACCCTTCGTTTCGAGGGCTTTATTCCTCTTTTTCTCCTCCAGGCTGCGCCCACCGAGTCCATCTCTTCCAGCGCCGAACTCGTAGAGATCGACGCCAACCCAAGCTCCCCAAAATCTCACTTCGGCAAAACGACCCGAAAGACCGATCCTTTCCCCCGCTCGCTTGCTACCTCAATCCGTCCCTCATGAGCTTCCACGATCGCCTTGGTGATGGCCAAGCCCAAGCCCGTTCCGTTTTTACCCTCTCGGGTCCGTGCCTTATCGGCGCGATAAAACCTCTCAAAAACATGCTCCAAGGCCTCCGCGCCCATTCCCGGCCCGGTATCCCGAATCACGAGCGAAACCTCGCCATCCCCCTCGCTCAAAACCACCTTAATTTCTCCCTCGTGGCAATTATACTTCACGGCATTGCTCAATAAATTCAGCAAAGCCTGTCTCATCCGCTGTCGATCAAATTTTAATTTCAACGGCTCTAACTCGCAACGAATCACGATCTTGCGCTCATCCGCCAATGGCTCGATCATTCGCACCACCTCCCTCGTTAGATCTTCCAAATTTCCTTCCTCCCGCTGCAGGAAAAACTCCCCCGAGTCGACCTTGGAGAGTGCTAGCAAGGCATCGGTCAAAGCCCGCATATGCTGCGCCGAATCCATGCACGTCTGCAAGGCCTCTTGGTATTTCGCGGGTGTCCGCTCGCGGCTCAAGGCGAATTGACTCTTCGCCAAAATCACGGAAATGGGAGTCCGCATTTCATGGGAAGCATCCGCCGTGAATCGCACTTGATGTTCAAAAGAACTCTCCAACTTCTCAAAGGTCTCATTCAAGATTCCGGACAACTTTCCCAACTCACTGCCACTCCCTTTCACCTCGATCCGTCCCGTCAAATCTCCGCCCGCGATTCGGTGGGCGGTATCGCTAATCACCTCAATTGGCTTCAACGACCGACCAATCAAGAGCCACCCCACCAGAAACCCTCCGCTGACGATTAGAACACCAGTCACCCACAAACGGAGCGCAAGCGCCGCCAGCTCGTCTTCGAGCGGCTTGATCGCAGCACCTACCAATAAAAAACCGCCCCCGGGAGTCGCATGGATCACTTCCCGATACCCATCCACCGTCCGCTTCGAATGATTCTCTCCTCCCCGCGGAACCTCATTCGGAATCGGCCTCTGATCCACAGGCGCATTCGCGGAAGCAAAGCGCAACTCCTCATTCCGATCCCACTGAATCACAAAAATATCATCCTCCGCCAGTTCCTCGACAACCTCATCCAGGGTTGGCCCTCTTTCCTCTCCAGAATCATCCCGACTCCCCTCCCCGCGGCCTTTCCGCGGCCCGTTGTTAGGACCCGGTCTCCTCCCGGGTCCCGGTCCGAACTCATCAAACCCGCCAAACTCATCAATCGGATGCGGCATGGGAATCCTGCGATTTCTCGGAGGTGGATCGCGCCGACGCTCCATCCGTGGTAACAAGCGCGTGACGGGATTGTTCAGTTCACGATCAAGCGCCTGATAAAGAATCTCGCGTTGATTTTGGTAAAAGGCCCCCAACAACGCCGCAATAATCACCGCCAGCAAGAGGGCATACCAAAGCTGGATACGCCAACGAATCGATTGAGGGAAAAATCTCATCTAAGACGATTCCACAATATATCCGTGCCCGCGTCGTGTCTTAATAAAGTTCTTCCCGAACTTCTGCCGCAGCTTGTAAACGTAAACGTCGAGCATGTTCGACATCGACTCATCGTTTTCATCGAAAAGATGATTATATAAAAAATCCCGAGTCACCACCTCATCGCGATGCTGGATCATCAACTCCGCCATGGCATACTCCCGTGCCGTCACCTCCACCGCCTTACCCTTCACCTTTAAAATCTTAGCCGTCGTATTGATCGTGACCTTCCCCACCGTAACCTCCGGTCGGTGCTCGCCGCCATTCCGGCGGATCACCGCCCGTACCCGCGCGACCAACTCCGCCAAATCAAATGGCTTCGCCAAATAGTCGTCCGCCCCGTGATTCAGCCCCCTCACCTTATCCTGCACCTGGTCCAACGCCGTTAACATGAGCACTGGCGTTTGCTTCTCCTTCCGCAATTTCTCCAGAACCTCCCAACCATCCATCACCGGCATCAAGACATCCAGCACGACGAGATCATAATCCCAATTCAAGGCCTTATAGAGCCCCTCCTCCCCATCCGCCGATTCATCGACCGAAAACGATTCCTCCCGCAACGTCTCCGCCACGATCTCCCGCAAATCGTTCTGATCCTCAACAACAAGCACTCTCATAACGTTTGTAAACTAGCGCCCACACCCTGAACAGAAGATGAATGAAAGCAAGAAGTCCGCACTTCTCCATGAAGTACTCGCTGAATGGAAGTTCGTAACAGGTGCGTAGGAGAGGCGTGCGTAAATTTTCGAGTCATGGGGGAGCTGCCGACCTGCCCCCTCAACCTCTGGCAAAGCAAGGACAGCTCTTCAACAAGAGTCTCGTCACCAATCTCATCGCCATTCTCTTGGCTGTTGTAGGCTATTTTCTCAGTGAGCCCTTTCGTGACCCCGTTTTAAATATCGGGCTCTTTGCCTTCTCCGGAGCCCTTACAAATTGGCTCGCGATTCACATGCTCTTTGAAAAAGTTCCGGGCTTCTACGGATCGGGAGTGATTCCGGCACGTTTTGAAGATTTCAAAGAAGGAATTCACCAACTCATCATGCGCCAGTTCTTTACCCAGGAGAATGTTGCCCGCTTTTTCAAAGGGAATGATGGGACCGAGAAATCGGGAGTGGATCTCGCTCCCCTGCTTAATTCGGTCGATCTCGATCCCTCGTTCGAGGCTTTGAAGACCGCGGTCATGGAATCAAAGTTCGGGAGCACTCTCGCCATGTTTGGCGGAGCGGCGGCCCTCGATCCCATCAAACCGGCCTTTGTTGAAAAGATGAGAACAGCGGTGAAACAAATCGTGTCGTCCCAAGACTTCCAAGAGAAACTACAAGCACTGGTGACGGGAGATGGCGACGGTGGCGATCATTCGGAGCTCCTGGACCGGGTGAACGAGATCGTTGAGAAACGCCTCGAAGAATTGACGCCCCGGATGGTGAAAGAAATCATCCAGCAAATGATCCGCGCCCACCTGGGATGGTTAGTGGTCTGGGGAGGGGTTTGCGGAGGCTTGCTCGGCCTTCTTGCGAGCCTCTTGGGCTAGGAGATGCTTGCCGCTTGATCACAGCAGAGAATCTTCACATTAAATTCAGAGCGCTCTGAAATGCCTCCAGATATTGTTGAAGGAGCCCGGAATCAGGGTTGCAGAAATTAGGGCGCTTAATGAGTCGTTGATTCTCGAATTTAGGATCCCGGTGGCGAATCAAAAACTCAAAGTAGACTCGCTTGATCCCCGGGGAAGGGCGCAATTCGAGCTTTGACACCCATGCCAATACCAGCGCAGGGACGCTCCGCCACCACAGGGCCCACGCAAGGAAGAGCAGGATCACGCTGGTATAAGGCGGATGCCGGACGATGCCATAAATGCCCGTAGTGACGAGCCGGGCCTCCGGCAAAGGTTCGGGGAAAACCGTCCGGCGACGGCCGAGAACGAGCACTCCGGTCATACTAAAAATTGTCCCGAACATCCCCAGCACCAAAGCAACGATCTTGCTCCACACCCCGTCCCAAGCATCAGCCCAAACAGGTGCCACCACCATCGTGCCAAGCATCAGCGCTGCTTGGGCTAGGACCCAGGCGCCTCCTCGTTTCAAAAATCTACGGTTCATGATAAACGGTAGGGAACATGACAGCCGCCATTCACCAAACCTTCATGAGTGAAGGACGAAGGGAGCTGTCGAGTTCGTAAGCAGGAATGCACCCCTAAAATTGATTGAGGGTTGATTTCACCACCTCAAGTCCGCTACTTATTCATGAATGGAAGGAAGATTCATCCACGACCCTGGAGGCGAATTCTACGATCTCGGGGAGCTCAGTTCCATCGGTCGCAGTTCCGATTCCGTCGTGCCGGTCGCCGATCCGCGGGCCTCCCGGCGCCATGCCGTGATCCGGCGTCAGGATGATGGTTTCTGGTTCTTCGACCTGGGCAGCAGCAATGGCAGCTACCTCAACGGCCGGCGCGTCACGACCGCGCAATTACTGAAGAACGGCGATATCGTCATGATCGGCAACTATCAACTCCGCTTCGAAGGGAGCTCTCCGCCCAGAACCGGCCCAATCCCGACCCAATCACAGCAAACTCTCATCGGGGTTCAATCAAAAGACGCCCTCATTCTGGTGAGCGATATCCAGGGCTTCACCTCGCTCTCGGAGAAACTCTCCCCAAACGAACTCGCCCCCATCATGGGCTCTTGGTATGCCGCCATCGGCTTGGTCCTTGAGGAACATGGCGCAACTCTCGATAAGTTTATTGGCGACTGCGTCCTCGCCTATTGGCTCAACACCTCCACTTCCGCCCGCCTCGCCGCCCTCCGGGCCGCCCGGGCGATGCAACGAGTGGCCGACGGGGTCCAGCAAGACCACCGCGCATCCCTCGCCCGCGCCGGCCTGACCTTCAAAACAGGTGCCGCCATCCATCTCGGCCCCGTCGCCTATGGCGCCATCAGCGCAGGGGAATTCACCCTTTTGGGAGACGCCGTTAATCTCGCCTTTCGCTTGGAGTCCCTCACCCGTAATTTCGAAAAGCCGGTCCTCGTGAGCGGCGAATTCCTTGCGGAATGGGAGATCGGCCAGGCCCTTTGCGACCCCTGTGGTTCCCACCAAGTCAAGGGCCGGACCGAGCCCGTCGAGGTCTATACCGTCGAACGTGCCCCTGATTGAACCCCACCCGACCAGGCCCGATTACAGCCAATGGCTGAACGCCTCCACCGCTTCGGAGAGGAAGGGTTCGAGGGCGTCGATATCGGCCCCCTGAATCCAAAGAAGGCGGCAAGAGCACCGACTTCCGCCACCGCATCACGACCGCCAAGGAACTCACCAAGCTGAGTTTCTATCCCAAATTCCCCTCACTTTGCGGCGGCGTGGCCATGCATGGTCCCGACGAGACGCCGGAGATGTTCACCTCCTACTGGTGGGTCACGGAAGCCATCTCCGAGGGTCCGGAATTCTACGGCAAAGGCTTCGGGGCCGAAGGCAGTAAGGGCGGGGCAAATGGAGCGCCCACTTTCCAGCGTCCGAACGCGTGGTATCGCATGGTGATGCGGACCTTTCCACCCACCCAAGGAGCCGGGGAGAAAACCAATGTCGGCTGGTGGATCAAAGATATTGAGCAGAACAAATGGTATCCCCACAGCGTATTGCGCATCCCAAAGGCGGTCACCGGCTTTCAGGCAAACAGCGGATTTGTGGAGGCCCTCGCCCCGGAATCCACCCCTCGCGCCTTCGAACGGCGACTTGCCTACTGTCGCCTAAACGGCGAGTGGCACGACTCACCCCTCAGTGCCCATGACGAACAAAAATTCAAACTGATCGAGAACGATGCCATTGTCCGATTTGACCACTCGGGCCCCGATGGCGGCGCGAAGAAGGAACAAACCTTCTACCCGAACAAACACCCACAAGGCGCATCCCCGCAACTCAGCTACAGGCTCGAGGTCTTCGCGCAGAGCGAGGCAGAGGGAAAACCACTTATAACCTGGGAGGATGCTGCTCCCCACATCATCACCAAGCGTCTCGATACGAAGGTCCCGGCGAAGTCGGTGAGACTGACCGTCACCGATATTTTCGACCAGCAGATCAGCGCGATCATCCCGGTGAAGGCGACCTCTCTTTTCACGCCCACCGCCTCGCATGACATCAAATTACGAGCCGGACTCCGCTACCATTACTACGAAGATCCGAATGGCGAAACGTGGCAATTCAATCGCATGTTGAAAGGCAACTTCCCTCTCGCAGTTCGAGGTGAGCCCGACCACGTTTCCTTCCGAGGAGAAGGTTACGGTTTTGTACATCAGACGGTCGTCGGGGACTTCACCCTCACCACGCGGATCGTGGACATGCCCCTGACCACGAAAGAAAATGGCCTTTGGCCCTCGAACTGGCTCGGGCTCTCAATCCGGTCCAAGCATTCCAATCCAAGCGTGCACATCACCGACAAGGAGCCTTACAATTCTGAGATCAGCCTCTTTCTCACCGCAGAAGGAACGATGAAAGGCGCCAAGGATTTTCCTGACTTAGCCGGAAGCAATAAGAGCATTGCTTCATTCGAAGGAGACCACCGCTGGCTGCGATTGGTTCGGCGCGCACGGCGATATCAGTCATTCACCTCGGCGGACGGAAAGAGATGGCAGCTGGCCGACGAACGCTTCGCCACTCATTCACCCGAAGAGGTCTACGCCGGCGTCTCTTTTCGCTCGGGGCCGAACAAGAGCCGCAGCCTGTTCCAAGGCACCATCGATGAGCTCAAGCTGGAGAACACCATCCCCCAAGAGCGACGCGAAAAACCCCGAATAAAGGATCTCAGTCTTAAAAACCGCATCACCGCAATCGTGCAAGCAACGAAGGATCCCCAAATGTTTTACGCCAAAAGCACAGATAAAGGACTGTTTCAAATCGGCGCGCGCGGTGAGGGATGGGGTGCCGTAAACTTCGGGTTGACAGATCCTGATGCTATGGTCGTGCGTTCAGTGGCGGTTCACCCCAAGAACAGTGCCATTGTTCTCCGCGCCGGAGGCACCTTTGACGACAACGAATTCAAGACACTCGGCCTCGGCCATCCCGCAACACCAGTCGAAACTCCCGCACGAATCTATTGGATCACCCTCAGCGCCGGTGAGAAACCAATTAGGCCGGGGAAAGCCGCCGAACTAGAAGATTTTGGCATCACCAGCATGGTTTTCGACACCGAAAGGAATTTCGTCAATCTCGCCACCACCCGGGGCGTATTCTACACTTGGGGCCACGGGACGATGCACGCCCGGCGCAAGCTCGGAACATCGAGCGACAGGGTGTTCATCGCGATCGGGGCCAGACCGTTTGACAAATGGAGCAAGCTCACCTGCGCGGCCCCATTCTCGGCCACCGAGCAAACTCCGGTCTACGTCACCACAGAGCGAAGCCGCAAATGGTCCTTACTTTCTGAGAGTGACAACGGCCCACTCTCTTTGAACGCGGGCATCTCGTGTCTGCTCCCCGATTCGAGAGGAAACAACAGGCTGTATCTTTGCAATCGCCACGGACTTTTTAAAACCTCCGACCAATGAAAAGCAAAGACCATGCCATTTCGAACTTCCCGCAAGGCCTCCGTCTTTCCCGGGGCATTATCCAAAAAATGAGAATAAAAGTCCGCTCACCCCCAGTAGTCCTTAGAATCGAAAGCCGATTAAAACCTCTGGTATGCCGTGTCCTCCTCGCGAGTGGCTCATTTGCACACGCAAATGACCCCGCTGGCACCGCATACTTCGAAAACCACATCCGCCCCCTTTTCATCGAGCATTGCGATCAATGCCACTCGGCTGACGCCAAAAAACTCAAGGCCAACCTCTTCCTCGACTCCCGCGCAGGCTGGCAAACCGGCGGTGATTCCGGCCCCGCGATCATCCCCGGAAAGCCCGAGGAATCGCTCCTCTTCCACGCCGTCTCCCATACCGATGGTGACCTTGAAATGCCTCCCAAAAATCGCCTCCTTGATTCCGAAATCGAGAAGCTCAAAGACTGGATTGCGATGGGCGCACCCGACCCACGTGAAGGCCAAGATAAAAAGTCCTCTCCCATAATCAACCTTGAAAAAGGCCGCCAATTCTGGTCGTTTAAACCACCCCTCAAACACCCCGTTCCAAAGGTCAAAAACCCCTCCTGGCCCACCACCAGCATCGACCACTTCATCCTCGCCGGTCTTGAATCCGAGAATCTCTCCCCCTCCCAAGACGCCTCCAAACGCACCCTTCTCCGCCGCATCAACTACGACCTTACCGGCCTCCCTCCCTCACCGGAGGAAATGAGATCCTTCCTCGCCGACCCTTCGCCCACCGCCTTCGAAACCATTGTCGATGACCTCCTCGCCCGCCCAGAATTCGGCGAACGTTGGGGGCGGCATTGGCTTGATGTCACCCGCTTCGCGGAGTCCAGCGGCGGCGGGCGCTCCCTCGTCTTCCCCAATGCCTGGCGCTTCCGTGACTACGTCATCAATTCCTTTAACCAAGACAAACCCTACGACCAACTCATCCGCGAACACCTCGCCGGCGACCTCCTTGACCACACCTCCCCCGCAGCACGGAACACCCAACTCATCGGCAGCGGCTACCTCGTCCTCGGTGCTCTGAACTACGAACTCCAGGATCACGAACTTCTCAAAATGGAATTCGTCGATGAACAAATCGACGCCGTTGGCCGCACCTTCCTCGGCATGACTCTCGGCTGCGCCCGCTGCCACGATCATAAGTTCGACCCCATCGCCATCACCGACTACTACGCTCTCGCCGGCATCTTCCAAAGCACCGAATCCATGGGGAAAGGCAGTGCCGCCTCAGGTGTCACCTCATTCGCCATCACCAAGCTCGCAGCCGAAAACTCCGGGGAGATCAAGGACATCCGTGACTCCCTCGCTCAACTCAAAAGCCAAATCTCCATTCTCAAAAATCAATCCGGAAAGACGCCCGCCCTCGCCATTACCAATCCTGCCACCCTCCCCGCTATCATCGTTGATTCGAACGAGGCGAAAGTCACCGGCAACTGGATAAAATCAACCTCAACCACTCCTTGGATCGGCGAAGGTTATCTTCACGACAACAACCTCCTCAAAGGCACCAACAACCACGTCATCGCCGATGCCGTTAACTTTGCCGAACCAGGCTCGTTCGAAACCCCACTCGTCGACCGCAAGAAGATCGAAGTCGAAACCGGTCTCAAAACACGCGAGAAAGAACTCAAATCCCTCACCGCCAAACTCAAGAAAGTTGAAGCCGTCACGATGGCGCCCTCCGATGCCGACACCATCGCCGACGGCCACGTCCATATCCGGGGCCAGGTCCGCAACAAGGGACCCAAAGTCCCCCGCGGTTTCATCTCCGTCGTCATGAAGCCCGGCACCTCCGCCGACATCCCGGCGGACCACTCCGGCCGCCTCGAACTCGCCCGCTGGATCGCCGATCCCGAGCACCCGCTCACCTCCCGGGTCATCGTCAATCGCCTTTGGAAATACCTCCTCGGCGAGGGCCTCGTCCGCACCCCCGACAACTTTGGCCAAACCGGCGAACTCCCCAGCCACCCCGAACTCCTCGACTACCTCGCCCTCCGCTTTGTTGAAAACGATTGGTCCATCAAAGCCCTCATCCGTGAGATCACCCTCAGCCGTACCTACCAACTCTCCTCGCAAACCAGCAACAACCGCGACCCCGCAAACCGCCTCTTCGGTCGCGCAAATCGCAAACGCCTTGAAGCTGAAGCCATCCGCGATACCGCCCTCATCATCAGCGGCCAACTCGACCCCACCCGCGGCGGACCCACCATCCGCAACGCGGGACAATACGACCTCAATTACGTCTTCGATTCCAAACGCCGCAGCGTCTACGTCCCCTGGTTTCGTAACTCCATGCTCGATCTCTTCGAAGTCTTCGACGCCCCCAACCCCAACCTCGTCGTCGGCAAACGATCTGTCACAAACCTCCCCACCCAAGCCCTCTTCCTCATGAACAGCCCCTTCATCCGCGAGCAATCCCAACTCACGGCCCAACGCCTCCTCACCGAAAAGGCCACCATCACCCACGCCTACCAGCTCATCCTCTCCCGCCCCCCGAGCGAAAGCGAACGCATCACCACCGAAAACTTCCTCACGCAATTCCCACCCGATCAAAAGGCAGAAGCCTGGACCCAACTCTGCCAAACCCTCTTCTCCTGTGTCGACTTCCGCTTCATCGATTAACTCCCTCAACCAAGCCTCTCAACCAAGCATTCAATAGTCAAAATTGGACGTTCGGCGTTCGGCGTTCTTCCCCTTCAACCCATGATTTCAAACCGCCGCCAATTTCTAAAATCCTCGAGTTGCGGCTTCGGCTCCCTTGCCCTCTCTTCCCTCCTCGGCAGTCAGGCCAAGGCCAACCCCCTCTCTCCGAGACCTCCCGTACTTCCCGGAAAAGCCAAGCGCATCATCTTCCTCTTCATGGCCGGCGGTCCCAGCCATGTCGACTCCTTCGACTACAAGCCCGAGCTCATCAAACGCGATGGCCAGACCTTCGACTTCGTCGGCGTCCGCAAAAACACCTTCGGCAAAAAGAGCCAACGCAAACTCCTCAAGCCCCTCTGGGATTTCAAACAACACGGCCAATCCGGTCGCTGGGTCAGCACCCTCTTCCCCCACATCGCCAAACATGTCGATGACCTCTGCTTCATCCACTCCATGCACACCGAAGGCGTGGCTCACGGCCCCTCCACCCTCTTCCTCCACACCGGTGCCACCAACCTCGTCCGCCCCTCCATGGGCAGCTGGGTCACCTACGGACTCGGCACCGAAAACGAAAACCTCCCCGGCTTCGTCACCATCATGCCCTCCGCCAGCAAAGGAGGACCACGCAACTACTCGAACGCCTTCCTCCCCGCCGTCCATCAAGGCACCTGCGTCGGCCGCGCCGGACTCCCCGCCTCCAAGGCCACCATCCGCAATCTCAAAAACCCCCACCTCCCCCTCAACTCACAAAAGCAACAGTTCGACTTCCTCCAACAACTCAACAGGCAACAAGCGCAAGCCAAGGACGACCAAAATCTCAACGCCGCCATCGACTCCTTCGACCTCGCTTTCCGCATGCAAATGAATACGCCCGACATCCTCGACCTCTCCGGCGAATCCGAAGCCACCAAAACGAGGTATGGCATTGGCGAAAAAGCGACCGAGGACTACGGCCGCCAATGCCTCATGGCCCGCCGCCTCGCGGAGCGCGGCGTCCGCTTCATCCAAGTCAACTACTCCGACGAATCAGTCAATCCGCGCTGGGACCAACACTCCAACATGCCCCAGCACGAAGTGCATGCCCGCGCCACCGACCAACCCGTCGCGGCCCTCCTGCAGGATCTCAAACAACGCGGCCTCCTCGAGGACACCCTCGTCTGGTGGGGCGGCGAATTCGGACGCACCCCCTTTGCACAGGGAAAAGACGGCCGCGATCACAACCCGCGCGGCTTTACCACCTGGCTCGCTGGCGGCGGCACCAAACCCGGCTACGCCCATGGCGCCACCGATGAAATCGGCGACACCGCCGTCACCGACCGCCTCCACATGCACGACCTCCACGCCACCCTGCTCCACCTCCTCGGCCTCGATCACGAACGCCTCACCTACAACTACGCCGGTCGCAACTTCCGCCTCACCGACGTCGCCGGAAACGTGGAGAGTGCCATCATCGCTTAGCTCAGGAAGTCATCGCACTCACCAAGACACAGACAGCCTCTTTTCTTGGCTATTTGGATGGTCGATTGTCGATGGCAAAAACTGCGAAAAGAAGAATCAATGCCTTTTGAAAAAGACCAAGGGGTGGAGGTGAAAGATTTGTTCCCGGCGACAGAAGGTCTACCAGTGAAAACATCCCCAAGAAGACAAGCGAAAAGAGGGCAAGAAGGCCTGTAAAAAGAGCGATCATTCTTCTTCCATGGAGAAATGAAAAAAGGGTCAGCCACACAAAACCATAGGTGGCGACTCCTGCAAAGAGATTGAGATGAACGCTGGCCGGAGGGGACGTGAAAGCGATTGCAGCGAGACACGGGACGAGCGGAAAGAGAGACCACCCCTGAATCCAGTCACCAGATTGAAGCCTCTCGAAAATCAAATGAATCAACAAAAGAATGAGAGCAGCCATAAACAGAATCGCCACGGGATTAAGTCGTGCCAACTCCTCACTAATTGGTGTTTCAACGGAATACTCGGAAATGACTTGAATACCACAAGCTGACAAAATCGTCACAATAGCCAGAAAAGTACGGAGCATTTTCAAATTCTAAAATTGAAGGTTAGGTCTTGAATTGGCGTATCAGAAGAAAGGACAATCATGGGTCACTGAGAGATGGTCCGAGAATTCCCACAGTTAGGCCGGAGGTAATCTCCACTCGTTTGTTCGACCTTGCAACCGACACCCACCGAATCCGTCGTAATGCGGTCATCTGTGAACGATGAACCCCGCTTCATTTCGCGGTCTTTTGATCCCAGCGCTTCTGCCCTTTCACCTCTCCTTTTTGGAAAGAAGAGAACAAAAACCTGCGCGCTTTATTCCTCACTTTCACGAAGATAAATCCTCAACCGTTTCAGGCAAAAAAGAGAGAGAACGAACCTTCTCTTCATCTTTGGTTCATTTTCAGGCTGATAGTATCCGCATCTCATGAAGACATTCCTCCCTTTCCTCCTCTTCTCACTCATCACCGTAGGCGGCTCTGTTTCCGCCCAGCAACAACGCCCTCCCGGACCACCTCCGGGGGGTGGCACGGGAGGCCCCAGCGGTCCTTCTCCAGGTGGAACCGAAGGTCGTCCTCCACGCGGAGAACAGCCACCCAAAGGGGAAAGACCTTCACGCGGGCAGCGCCCCGGTGGTGGCGGTCCCCGCCCCATCGACCTTGGCGAATCCGATGCCGAACTCGGCTCCCCCGGTATTGCCTGGTATCCCATTCTCGATGATGGCCTCGCCGAAGCCAAGCGCACCAACAAGCCCATCCTCTTCATGGCTGCAGCCTCGCAGTGCGGCGGCATCTCAGGCGTCTTTTGACCCGGCTACACCGCAACGCAGAACCGTGAGTTCAGCAACGAAGAAGTGATTAAAGCCAGCCGTAATTTTATCTGCATCCGCATCGATTCCTACGAGAGTGAGAAGGCCCAAAAGATCGTGCGCAACTTCCTGGACGGACGGTTCGAAAACACCGCCTTCTGCCTCCTCGCTCCCAACGGAAAAACAAAACTCTCCCGCAGCACTCGCGGCCCAAACCAGGCCCTCGGCGGAAACCTCGCCAGCTCCCTCGACCAAATCGCGGCGAACTACAAAACCAAAGGCAACACCGCCAAGGCCCCCGTCCCCGACTTCCCCAACTTCCGCCTTGGCCTCAATGTCTCCTCGGCCGACCAACGCGCCCTCGTCCTCGTCACCGGCACTGAAAAGGAACTCAAGGCCGTCCGTCAGACCCTCCCCACTGTCAGCAACGACCCTGAAATCATCGGTAAACTCCACTACGATTTCGAGACCGATGCCACCACTTGGACCAAAACCCTCACCGGTGACAAATCCACTTCACAGATCAAAATCATCGCCCCCGACGCATACGGACAAAAAGGGGTAATCGTAAAATCTCTCCCCCTCGACACCAAACCCGAAGCCCTCAAAAAGGCACTCTTGGAAGCGAACGAGTCCTTCGCCAAAACCACCGAGAAGAAAACCTACAGCACCCACGTTCAGGAAGGTCGCCGCCAAGGCATCAAGTGGACCATGCCCATGGAGTTCGGCGAAGACCGCGATGGCGACGGCAAGATCGACCACCGCGCCGGCCAAGGCCGCTAGACTGGTTCAACATTCTCAATTTGAGAAACAACTCGGGGCTCTTCTTCCCGTCCCAAAGGAGAGATCTAACGAAGCCCCCGAGCAAGGCCCTGAGTTTTCCACACAAAGTTCATCCGACAGCAGTCTTGTTCCCCAGCCCCAAAAGGGGAGATCTCATGTCGCCCGAGGCAGAACGGAATGCTGCCCTGGGTTGAGGCCGCGGAGACTTCAGGGCCAAGCCAAGCGTGATAACTCCTCCAAAAAAACTCCCCGCAGGCCGGCGCGCGGTGACAACGCGGAAGAACAGGGCCTCGGTCCAATCAATCGGGAATCGACCCCCCAAAGGAATGGTTCGAGAATGAGGTGAATTATCGCGATTTTCTCCTTGGAAAATCTGTCTCAATCGGTCCTTAATTCACTCAAATCTATGATCAATTCTCCGGCGATACCCGGATCCACGGTCTCGCCTCACCGAGTCATCTCTCAAAAGCGCTCGTTTTCACTCCTCCGCTGAAAAACGATACGATACCACCACCCTCAAGACACCACCTCAAAGACGACTCTTCCTATCCTGCAAATCCCCCGCTAACATCCCCGCCATGCCCCAAGAAGACCTCGTCGAATTCTTCCGTTCCAAAGACCGCAGCTCTCTCAAACACGTCATCGCGGTCCTCGATGAAGCGAGTATTGCCCATCAAGTTATCACCGAGGAGGAAGGATTCGATATCTCCTCCGTCGGCTCCGGTGACGACTTCGAAGCCTTCATCACTCTTCAGTCTTCCGATCATGACACCGCCCGCGCTGCCCTCGAAGCCGACAGCCTCGAAGTCGACCTCCCCTTCGATCACCACCTCCTCAAATCCTCCGATGAAGAACTCATCGAAGTCATCACCCACGCCTCTGAATGGAGCGCCTTCGACGTCGCCCACGCCCGCCGCCTCCTCACCGAGCGAGGAGTCGACATCACCAAGCTGGAAGCAGACCGCGCCAAACGTGTTGCCAAGCTCAAAAAAGGAATACCCGCCCCCAAAGCCCTCATTTTAATCGGCTGGATCTTCTCCCTCCTCGGCGGCCTCCTCGGCCTCGCCGTCGCCTGGTTCCTCACTCAGACCAAAGACAAAACCCTCGACGGCCAATACCACCGCTACGACCAAGCGACCCGCCAAACCGGCGAAATAATGTTCAAAGTCGCCGCTGCAGTCTTCACCCTCGCCCTCGTGGTTCGCTTCGTAGTATGAAATACAAAACCGTCTTCGTTCACGCTCCCTTGGGAGTGTCCGAAAAGAACACCTTTTTGAAAGGGAATATCTCAGTCGATTCTCCTTACTGGGTCGATGGTGTCGCCTTTGCTTCGCAAACCGAAGCTGCCTGCAATCAATTAGATGATGAGGGCTTTGAAGTGGTGACGATCACCGAGGTCACACGAGGAAGCAGCGAATCCAATCCCTATGGAGGCTCCGGATGATCTGTCACCCATGGTGTCCTTATCACAGCCCGTCGTAACCCTCTCTAGAAAAAACACTCGATCACGACCCAATTTTTTTGGGAAGACGAAGTGATCGAGCCACCACCAGGAAAATCAGAAACGCCGCCACAAAGACCCACGGCTGCCCTTCCAGAGTCCACCTCAGGGCCTCGTTGTCATTCATTTCGGCCTCCCTTTTCTGCAAGGACACCGCCCCTGCAAAGACGAGGCTGGCAGTGCCATAGCTGATATTAAAAAGGAGCCCCTTCACGCTCAGGACCGTCGCCCGCTGACTCGAATCCGCGAGCCGGTTTAGATATCGGCTCATCAAAAATCCAAGATGCGCCAACCCCAGCATCACTCCGATTCCCGGCAGCACTCCCCAGTAGGGCCACACTCTCCCCACAAGAAACAAGCAGAGAAACATCCACGCCCCCGTGAAGACAAAGTTCTGCAAGGGCGAGAAATTCTGCGCCAGATACTTCGATAACCTCGGGGTATAAACACCCAGAAGCGCCGATCCTGCCGCGATAAATCCGAAGGTGAACGTCGGAATCTCAATGAGGCGGAAATACTCACTGTTGATGGTGGCAAAGTTCCTCGCCACTCCGTCAATCAAGAGCCCACCGACCACGATCAAAATGGCTGCTTTGGTCGTCAAGACCCACTTCGCCGCCTTCCAAGTCTGTGCAAAAATCTCCGCAAACCCCGCCTCGTTTTTTCCCTCGTTCACCTCGCGAAATTTCAACGAGATCAAGAACGCCGCTACCGCCTGCGCGAGACAGAAAACGATCGGCAGCCGGTGTGCCACCTCCACCTTCAACCCAATCGAACCAGCATCGTAAACCAAGGCACCCACCACCATCGCCACCACCATCGCACCTGACCGCCACTTCATCGTGGTTTCAAGAACCTCGTCCCACTCCTCCGGATCATCCAGCGAATCAAAAGCCAAAGCCTCATCCGCGCCACTCGCGGCCGCTTCCGCCAAACCGCTTAAGATCCGGTTTACCGCACAAAACCCAAATAACCAAATCCCCGCATCCTTCGGTGCCGTCAGAAGCACCAACATTTCCAAGACCATCAAACCCGCCGCTGCAATCAGCAACTTCCGCCGCCCAATCAAATCCGCAAGCGCCCCCGAGGGCACCTCCGCCAAAAAAATCGTGGCAGCCCAGATCGCATTCAAGGTGACGAATTGCGACAGACTCAGTCCCAAATCTAGGAAGAGGATCGCCAAAATGGGGTAGTAAAAGCGCGCATTGAAAGCCGTCGTAAACCACGCATACCAGCGCACATTGGGATGAACGAACGGACCGGTCGCACGGAGAAGGGAAGCCACGCCCCACTGTTAGAACCGGATCTCGAAATTGCAAAGCCGCAAACCGCCCGCCCCTCGTTCTCTTTCTAACGACTGGTGAAGGAGACGAGCGCGCAAATAACCGCGGGCCTGCAACGACCAACACATGAAAGACCTTGGAAGAGACAAGTCATCGCGGGGGACGACAACCATTGCTTTAAGTGCGGGATATTAAACAGGATATTAAACATGAAAGGCATTCCTGCGCCAATTCACTCCGCCCCACCCCGTCGTAAGACCATTGAAGGTAGGTGGATTGAGGAAACTCCGCCTTGTAAACAGCTTGGGTAAACAGCCTGGCATGTTTTTCTGTTTTTCCCTGCGCCGAGAATCCCCACCGTCTTCCCGTTCAAATCAAATCCCACCAATCCGGAGAGTGAAAAGTTATGCTCGCGCACCCGTTGATATGCGCGATGAATCACGCGGTTCAGCGTCAACAATAAGGCCACGGTATGCTCTGCCACCGCATGCGACGAATAGGACGGGACCCGCGATCCCGAGTTCTTCCGCCGCCTCGAGATCAACATTGTTGAACCCCGCACAGCGCAGCGCGATTTGCTGCACCCCACTCTCCGCCAGTGAGTCCAGACAAGCCCGATCCGCGACGTCATTCACGAAGATACACACCGCGCCGAACCCCGAAGCCAAAGGCACCGTCGCCCTCGAAAGCCGGCATTCGAAGAACTCAATCTCATGCCCGCTCTCGCCAAAATAGTCACGGTCATACGATTTGATATCATAGAACGCCACCTTCAGACCCTGACTCTAACCTCCAGAACATCGTGGGGGATAAAAAACTCACAAATCCAGCGGTCATTCTTCCTCTTCTTTCCGATAGAGAACACCATCGTCAGGAACCGGGTTTTCCTCGAGTGCCTTTCGCGCTTTCTCGTAAGTCATACGGTCTTGATTCAAAAGATCCGCATTCGCATTGAGGTCGGTCAAAGAAGCATCTTCGATGAGCTTCGAGAGTTCCTCCCGATCCCTCTGTAATTTCGCAAGCTCCTCCGTTTCTATCTTTTTCTCTAATAACCCTCGTACTTTCTCAAAAGCCCCGGCCAAAGCGTCGGCATATTTTTGCGCGGTTTCCTCGTTCTCATGCCGGGCCGTGATCCGGATCTTACGAGATTCCAGATCGGCCTCAACGCGAGTGGCCTGATCAAGAGTTTCTTGATCGGTTCCCGCCATCGCAGCCGCTTTGGCAAGAACCTCTTCACCATCGAGGGTGGCAAACTCAAGATTCCAGTCGATTCCCTCGCGCAGCGGAAGCGGGTGTAACTTCACGACCGCTGTGGCTTCGAAGGGAGACGAACCTGCGGCCTTCCCCTCCCGACACGCTTGCAGGAGGCAGAGAGCCGCAACAAGATACAGAAAAGAATGTTTACTCATGCCCATCGTCGGGAGTCAAACCGAGGATGATGTTGAACTCAGCGCTGAGTTCACCGGTTTTGGAATTCGGAACCGGCGAAAACTTCACCATGAGGTGCTTGGCGGGTTCCCCGAGACGCTTGAGAAGAAAGTCTTTGGCATTCCCCTTGTCGCCATCAACAAAGCACTGGGTCGTGAGGGCCCGCTTGTCATTCCGATAAACGGCCACGTGGATATGGGGAGTACGGGGGCCGTAGGGTACGGGTTTGATCGTACGGAAATAATACCGTCCATCACGCGCCGTCATGAAACGACCAAATCCCTGGTAGTTCCCATCACGTTTCGGTCCCTTAAGCCCACCGTCCTTTGTATGAATATAGGCCCCCTTATTGTCGACCTGCCAAATCTCGACGCGGGTATTGGGAACCGGGTTCCCTTTGACGTCGGTGACCTTGCCATGGAGGTGGGTAATGGCACCAATCGCAGGGGTGATCTCGTCATTGATCCGGATCAGGTCATTATCAGTGTCGAGCGGAAGCTTGTCCGGGTAAAACGGTCCCTCGGTCATGGGAGGAGTGATCGTGAGAGCCTCGGCGAAAGCTCCGGGCACGGTGAATAAAGCGGCAGAGCCAAGAGCGGCGCGACGAAGGAAGTCACGACGGTGACAATCCGGACATGATGAATTTCTCATGAAAAAAGATTAGTAGAATGGGGACTTTGAGACGAGGGGAAAGTCAATCGCGGCCTTGGAAAGGGGGAATTTAGGGAAAATCCATAAAGGATCGTCAATGATTTCGACCCCGCCGACGCTTTGTCAGCAAACCGACTCCTAGGTCCACGGTTCGGTCAAAATCGGCTGCACCGTTTATGACGAGACCAACATAAGTCGGGTATCTTCCTTGATCGTCTGGCAGAAAATCAAACTGCATCTGGGTCGATACCGTAAAACAGCATCGAGTGATTCCGATCCAACTATCGCCCCCAAAACCATTCCCGTCCAAACGCCCATCGTCTCCATCCACGTTCCAAATGGCTCCAAAAGTGGAATCTGGCAGGTAAGCTCGACTCGTCGTCCCAAAAAAGCCAAAATCGCTGGGAACGACGACGAGCGGCGTATTCAATTCCTGATCTTCAAAATCCTCTAAGTAAATCGTTCCGTTTTGGATGCCATGATAAAAAGGGCTCTTCGACACCTCTGCATGACGGATTTAAAGAGAAATTAGGTGACACACCCCTTGGAGATCTGGCTTTGAACGGGTGTGAAAGTCCGAAATATCAAAGCCTTAGCTCCTTTCAAGGGGTATGT